>Ga0210386_10001200_pt1 | contig 23316 bp, 22 predicted proteins | sample IncBWH32OmetaG_FD_160091 | JGI IMG/M metagenome (GOLD analysis project Ga0210386, IMG submission 160091) | Forest soil microbial communities from Barre Woods Harvard Forest LTER site, Petersham, Massachusetts, United States - Inc-BW-H-32-O ...
TGCCAAGCCCCGCGCACAGCCGGCCGACATCCTGCCCGATGCCTCCGGCGCCGACGACGCAGACGATCTTGCCGTCCAGCAACAGCGGCCGGTAGGCGCGGTGGTCAAAGGCGCCGGCCGCGCGATCGAGCGCGACGCGGTTCAAAGCCTTCGCGAAATAGAGGATGCCGGCCACCGCATACTCAGCGATCGCCAAGGTGCTGCCGACGCCGCGCGAAGTCGTCACGACGGTGCCGCTGCCCCAAAGGTCGCCCAGGCGCAGATTGCTGGCGCCGGCCGGGCGCTGATGGAACCACTTCAAGCGCGGCGCCCGCGCGCGCAGATCGAGCGGATAGGGCCAGCCGCCGAGAATGATTTCCGCCGCGGCCAGCAATCGGTCGCGGTCCTCGCGGGTCCCTTGGCCCGCCGCCATCGGCGGCAGATAGCGCGCGGCGGTATAGGGCGGCCAAGTGTCGCGGATTTCACCGTCGAACCAGCCGCCGGCATCGGTCAGCCTGATCGCCGGATCGACCGCCTCGATCCTGGCCCGATCCGACGCAGGAATGCGCTGAATGCTCAGGATGTCGATCGCTTTAGCCAAATCCTCACCTGATCGTCTTCGGGACAAGTTTGATCGTGATCTGGACAAACTCTGTGCCAGCTCGGGCATGGCCGGTCACCGGCTTGCAAACCCGCGCCGCCGGGCTGGATCAAGCGGCGGCAGCCGGCCGGGGTCGAATGGCGCCAGATCGACGGTCCGCGCCGCGCCGTCGGCGATCAGTTCGGCCATCGCCTCGCCGGTCGCCGGCGCGTTCAGAATGCCCCAGACGCTGTGCCCGGTCGCGACATAGGCCCCGCCGACGCCCGGCACCTGGCCGATCAGCGGCAGCCCGTCGCGCGCGATCGGACGGAAGCAGGCCTGCCGCGCCAGAATTTTCGCGCCACCCAGCGTCGGCGACAGGTCGCGGCAGATCGCTTCGAGCCGCTCGATCGCGCCGGGGTCCGGCGCTACCGCCGCCGGGTCTACCGGCAACGGGGTTTCGCTCGAAATCGCGCAGACATAGGTGGTGCCGTCGGCGCGGGGAAACAGCTCGGGCGCCTGCTCCATCCCGTTGGCCTCGCGGTATTCGCAAAACAGCGCCTCGGCCGGGACGGCCCCCCCGGTCGCGAAGACCAGGCTGTGGCCCTTGAGCCCGAACACTGCGGGGAGCGGCAGCCATGCCGACGCGAGGATCGACCACGGCCCCATCGCGACCACCACCGCGTCGCCCTCGACGATCTTGCCGTCAACCACAGCCCCGGCGACGGCGCCATCGTCCCGCTTTACCAGGTCGGTCACTTGGCCGAGAAGCAGTTCGGCACCCTGTGCCTGTGCGCAGCGCATCAGCGCTTCGGTAAAACGCGCCGGGTGCACCTGTGCCGTCGTTTCGGTCGAGCCGAGCTGACGGGTGACGGTCGCGCCGGCCGACAGCCAGCGAAGATCGTGTGCGCGGCGCGGCTGCCCAAGACCCATCCGCCGGCCGGCGACAACGCCATAAGTGGTCATCCGGCGATAACCCCAGTCGCCGTCGATCTCCTGCGCGAGCTGCGCGTGTAATGCGAAGCTGCGCCGCGCGAGGGCGGCGAGTGGAGTCCCGTCGCACCAGTCGACCGCCAGAAAGCCGCCCGATTTACCCGATGCCGCACACCCGACCCCGGTCCGCTCGATGACGGTCGCATGAAGCCCGCGTCGGCCGAGGAAGTGGGCGATCGAGGCGCCGATCACCCCGCCACCGCAAATCAGGACATGCACCGGATCGCCCTATCATTGGTTCGAACTGAAGATCGGGTCGCGGGGAAAATTGTCGCGAAGGACACTGCCCGAACGAGGGCGACGCCTCCGCCGTGTGTGTATCCTATCGACGACCCCTCGCGATCGCAAAATCGGCGTCGCCATTTGAGTTCCCGCCAAAAGACGTCGCGGAAATGCTGCAAGACAAGAAGTTGGCCATCGTCGATACGCCGGTCGACAATTGCGTCGTCTTTATCGACATGAACGTCAAGACCCCGCGTTTGACAAGTTAAAGGTGTGGCAAGCGGTCGCCTATGCGATATCGTATCAAAAAATCATGTCGGCGGCGATGTTCGGCCGCGGCGCGCCGATGCTCGGGAGCCCCGCCGAGATCACCTCGCCGGCCTGGCCGCAGCCGAGGCCCCATGCCACCGTGACGCGCACCCTCCCGCGCGAGAGCTCTTCAGCACATCGAGTAGTGACCGCTATTGGCGTCGGTGCCCTACAGTATCAAGCAAGCCGGTTGCGATGTCGCGTGCGCATTCCTCAAGGTCCAACACCACACGCCGCCGGTCAGCTCGGCGTCTCACGAGAGCGGTCCCCACGGGTGGAACGTCAATCTCGATATACCTGATGCCGGGGTTCGAGTAGTAGTGCTCCGCCCGGCCGCCAAAGATGACCACTGCCTCGCCAGATTCCACGACCGTAAGACATTCCCGGACAGTTCCCAAGACAGGCCTCTTAGCAATCGGCCGTCCAGAGGGGGTATGGTCCGGGAAATGGGTCGCCGCCCACGCCCCAGCTGATGATTTTCGGGCAATGTCGGCAGGGTCTCAAGCGCCAGTTCTTCCGGATCGATCAAGCTTCTGCGTACCAGCCTGTGACCGGCAGGCACGACCAGCTTACGCTTATCCGCGGACAGGACCGCGCATTGGACCAGGCCGTCATGGGACAGGGGACGCCTGCAGAGCGCTGCGTCGACTTTACCCGCCGCGACCGCGGCAAATTGGTCCAGCACCGAAGGCTCCACCCATTCGACCTCGATTTGGTCGTCGCATGGTGTCCGGGTTGCGGCAACCCGGGGAGGCACCATGACCGCGCAATCGCCGATGGAGATGTCGGGATCTTCGGCCAGCCGGGTGCTCGGCCGCAAGATGGACAGCATTCCGTTCAGCCCCTACCAGGTTCTGATTATCTTCATCCTGGCCCTCGTCGGCTTTATCGAGGGCTACGATCTGTTTATGACCGGCTCGCTGCTGGTGCTGGCCAAGGCGCCGCTGCATCTGACCGGCACCGACATCCAGTGGCTGCTCCTCGGTCCCGCCATCATGGGGACCATCGGCGGCTTCGGGTTCTCGGCGGTCGGCGACCAGTTGAGCCGCAAGGCCATGCTGCTGATCGGCGTGATTGCGACGACGTTCTTCACGCTCTTGATCCCGCTGGTGCAGAATGCCGAGCAGCTGATCATCCTGCGGTCGTTGACCGGTCTCGGCGCCGGCGGTGTGTGGTCGGCGGTATACCCGATCGGCGCCGAATTGATGCCGGCGCAGCACCGCCGCACCTACGGTGCCGTCTACGAGATGGCGCTGGCCTCCTCGTTCACCGTCTTGCCGTTCGTCGGCGGCCTGCTGGCCGGTAATCCCGATGCGTTCCGGCTCCTGGCCTTGCCGGGCGGGCTGGCGCTCCTGGTCGTGCCGGCGATCGTCTTTTTCCTGCTGCCGGAGAGCCCGCGCTGGCATCTGCGGCGCGGCGGCGCGGATCGCCGTCGACTTCGTCAACCAGATCATCGGGCGGTCCGGCAATCGTGTCTCGCCGCTGACCGTGGCGGAGCTCGGCGACGTTCGCGCGACGGCTCGCGAGACGCTGCCGCCCTATCGGCACTTGTTCGCCAGAGGCCAGCGGCGCTGGACCGCGATCGGCGTGATCACCGGCACCTGCGCCGGCTCCGCTGCGTATATGACTGCGGCGCTGTTGCCGAAGGCGCTGACCAACCAGGGCTATGCCGTCAGTGTGAGCCTGGGAATTACCTCGATCATCTACGCGACCAGCTTTTTCGGGAAAGGCTTCACCGGCTGGCTGATGGAGATCATCGGCCGGCGCTGGGCGATCTTCTATGTGATGGGGGGCGGGCTGCCCGGGTTCTTGCTGATGCTGCTCTCGCATACGGCGGGACCATACGCCCGCGCGTTGATGATCGCGGGCGGGCTGATCACCGGCTTCACCGTGGTGTCGGCATTCCCCGCAACGCGCGTCTACCTGTCCGAGCAGTTCCCGACGGCGTTGCGCGGCCGCGGCCACATCTTCGGCGAGTCGGTCGGCCGGATCTTCGCCGGCGGCCTGTTGCCGTTTTTCATGGCGCCGCACACCGGCTCGCCGGCGATCTTCTTCGGCACGATGCTGCTCTTTTCCGTAATCGGCGCCGCTGTCCCGATCTTGTTCGGCAAGGAGACGGTCGGCCAGATCGAGCTCGTCACCGAGACCGCCCCCGAACTCGCGTGAAGAGCGGCTCGGTCGTCTCCGCACTTTGCCGATGACACACTGGCAGCGATACGCTGGGGTTAGCGCGCACAGCTGCTGGCAGGTCGTCCACCGCAAGGGTCGGGCGAACAACCGATCTCGCAGATGAGCAGGCGCGACGCCTCAACCCTGGGTACGCAGGCTTTGGGCCTGCTCGCCGGCAACGCCTCCGCCTTCCGGATTCCGGCATTGCCGGGCTGGCGCTGCTAACTCCTCTGCGTCGAGGGCCTATTGCGCGGTGATGCCGCCGTCGATGACGAGCCCTGCGCCGGTCATGAAGGCGGCGTCGTCAGAGGCGAGGAACACGATGCCCTTGGCGATATCGCCGGGTGTGCCCATGCGGCCGATCGGCAGACGCTCGATGACTTGGCGACGCGCCGCCTCGATGTCGTTGGTGCCGAGATTGCGCGCCCGCGTGACCAGCACCTGGTCGCCCATATCGGTGTCGATCGTACCGGGATGCATTGAGTTGACCCGAATGCGGTATCCCTTGCGGGCAAATTCGAGCGCGGCAGATTTTGTGAACAGCGTCACCCCGCCTTTGGTCATCGAGTAGAGCGGGTCTTGCGTCGAACCGACGAGGCCGGCGGTCGAGGCGAGGTTGACGATGGCGCTCCCGTGAGGGCTGTGCCGCGCCGCCTCGCGCAGCGCCGGCAGGCACAGCTTGGTGCCGAGGAACACGCCGGTCAGGTTGACCGCGCATAGCCGCTCCCATTCGGCGAGGCTGGCGGCTTCGATATCCTTGCCGAGAAACAGCCCGGCGTTATTGACCAGGATGTCGAGCTTGCCGAAACGGCCGAGGGCCGCGGCAACTGCGGCGCTCCAATCCTCCTCGCTAGTCACGTCGAGATGGACGTAGAGAGACGCGTCGCCCAGCGTGCGAGCCGTCTCCCGGCCGCGTTCGTCGAGCAGGTCGCCGATCGCCACCGTGGCGCCAGCCTCGACCATCAGCCGCGCGGTCTCGCCGCCGATGCCGCGCGCTGCCCCGGAGATCAGCGCCACCTTGCCGTCGAGTCGGTTCATCGCTGGCCCTCCTCGGGCGGCTCCAAAACCACAAAACGGGTTAAAGACATAAGGCTCGATCCAGGCCCGCGGTCAGTTTTCGAGCTTCATACCCTTCTGTACGCCGGGCCGCGAACCAACCCGCTCGCCCCAGGCTTGCAGATGCTTCAGACCGGCATTGTCGGGGAGCGCCTTGCGGCCGGCATAAATTGGGTAGACCGCCAGATCGGCGGCGGTGATTTCGTCGCCGGCCAGATACCGCGTCTTGGCAAGCTGCTCCTCGGCAAAGCGCCACAGATTGACGAAGCGGTCCTCGTAGAACTTGATCGCCGAATCCGGCACCTGTTCCGGCATCCGCGCGCCGAGGAAGAAGATGGTCTGGTTGACCGACGCGTAGTCGGCGGCGCCTTCGGCCATCCACTGGAACATGCGGACCCGGGCTACCGGGTCCGCCGGCAGAAACTTGCCCGTCTTTTCGCACAGATACATCAAGATCGCCCAGGACTGGATCACGGTCAGGGGCTTTCCCCCCGGCCCCTCGGGATCGATCAGGGTCGGGATGCGCGCAGTCGGGTTGATCTTCAAATAGCCGGCGGCCTTCTGGTCGCCCTGCCCCAGATTGAGCGTATGGATCTTGCACGGAACCCCGCATTCATTGACCGCGATCGCGGCCCGCTGCCCATTGCCGGTGCCGGCGGTATAAAGCTCCATTTGTCGCCCTCTCATCGACTGAAGTTCGCCATAGCGCCATGCAAGCTATGGATCGCTTGTTCCAACCAAGCGCACCGACGCCGCGACTGGCTGCTCAACAATTGATAGCAGATCTCTGTCCTCGTCGGTAGTCGGCCCTAAGGCGCCTTCGACGATGCGGCACTGACCGGCTCAACATTCCGAGGGGGCATGAAGGAGTCTTCAAAATGACCCTGGCGCATGGCACAGACCGGCTGGAGGGGGCTCGCCTCGTGCTGCGGCGTATCGCGCCGGGGGTCGTGTCCCGCAGGCCAATGAAGGGCGTGTGTCCGCGTCGGCCGCGCCCAGACCCTTCACCGGAGCGCTCGCCGCCGACATAAGCGTCCAGGAGAGGATTCCGCGGGTATCCTGTCGCGACGATCGCGGTCTACGGTCCAGATGACACCACAGCCACCAAGCTCACAGTCGGCATTGTGCCGGGCGAACATGCCGAGGTCTCGGATCTCCGGCGCTGGTTCTCCGCCGGCGCTGATATCCGCAACGATGCCACTGTTGCTCAGGAAGTGCCGGCGTTCATTGACGCGGCCGGAGCCAGGTCGGTGATAATGACGGACAGGATCATCGGCTGTCGGCACGAAGAGGGCGTCGACTACGATGAGGGCCAAAGTTGTCCTAATTGTCCGTTCTGGGCCAGGCGGGACCGCTGGACGGGCAACCGCATACACCAAACAAAACTTCCGAAACCGTATCTGATTAACGCTCAGCGGCAATCACCGGTAAAAAAAGCCGGGTTCCGCCCGCTTGGAGTTCGGCCTACGGCCTTCGACCGCCGTGGAGAGATCGCTGCTGATGCCTGAGCCCAGCAAGCCGGCAGTCCCGGTATCTTACGCCAGCGGCGAGGTTGCGCCGCGACGAACCGATCGGGTCCGCAGATATGGCACGATCCCGATTGCGATGCCGCCGACGCCGATGAGGTTGGTCGTCCAATCGTAAGTTGGTAGATTGTAAACGGCGACGAATAGACAGAACCCCACGCCGATCAATGGCCAAGCGAACAGCAAAATAAATCGGCCCAAGCCACTCAGCGCCTGTTTGCGGAAATGCCAGGCGCAGGCCAGTCCAGCGAGACCGTAGTAAAACGCTATCTGAAGGCCGATAGCGTTGACCGAGTCGCCGATGACCGTCTTGATTCCCGACAGATGGGAGGACAGCAGGAGCAGCAGCAGGCCGAGCACAGTAATTAACAGCGTAGCGAGCCACGGCGTGCGGTAGGTCTGGTGCAACCGCGCATAACGCTGAGGCAGCATGTTGTCCCGGCCCATGGCAAAAACGGTGCGGGTAAATTGGAGGATCGAGGTTTCCAGCGTGCCGACCGTACTCAGCAGGACGGCGATCACGGCGACATAATCCCAGGGATGCGGGATCAGCTTTTCGGCCACGGCGAAGACGATGTTGACGCCGGCATTCTGGATTTCACCGTCGGTGAGCACCCGCAGAGCGACGGCATTGAATCCGACCAGCAACACAATGGTGATCGCCGCTGCGACGATGCTGCCGCGCCCGGCGAGGCGTGCTCCGTCGCAAGTCTCTTCGTTGAGGTTGACGGTGACATCCCAGCCACTGATCGCGAATAAGGCGATCCCGGCGCCGGCCGCGAATAGCCCGGGCGTAAAGCCGGCACCGGTGAACCATGCGGGAGAAGCGGCGTGTGCTGGCGTCGCGGCAAAACCCAGGGCGGCCAGGACGACGAGCAGCGTCACGACACCGACTTCGAACACGGTGAAAACGATTTGCGTATAGCTGCTGAGCTTGATCCCCTTCGCGACGACGGCGCCGATGACTAGGATCCACCCGGCCGCCACAATCGTGACGGCGGTTTGGTCGTTGACCAGATCAGGTGCCACCAGATTGAGCGTTCCCGCCGCCGCGGGAAGAGTGCCGGATACCATAAACAAGGCAGAGCCGGCGATCACCGACCAGCCGGCAAAAAACCCAATCGCCGGTGAAAAAATCGAGCTGAGCCAGGAATAAGTAGCCCCGGCGTTCGCGTCCACGCTGTTCAAATGGCGAAACGCGAACACAATGCCGAACATGATCAAACCGCAATAGAGCAAGCTGGCCGGCGCTAGCACACCGACCACGCCGATCAGCACCGCCGTGGTTGCTGCCAGGCTATAGGCCGGCCCGCTGCCCGCGACGCCCATGACCACCGATTCACCAAAACCGAGCGCGTCAGCGCGAAGTCCAGGAATGTTTGCGGTCGGAGGGTTCGAACTCGTCCTGAGCGGGACCATTACAGTAATGCCCTCGATCGCCCGGATCACAACGTCCCGCCGGAGGTGGGGTAGCTCTCGCGCCGATACGCACCGATCTCGCCGTCAACCTTGGCCGGTGACAGCTTGTTGAGCCCGCGCTGCTTGGCGCCCGTCCAGGCTTTCTCGAGCCAGTCGGGGGCCGGTGCGGCTATGCGAATAAAATCTTGCACGCTCATGATGACGACGGCCGGTTCGCCGCGCCGGTCGACGATGAAGCGCTCATTGTTATTTGTCGCTAGATCCATGATCTGCCCAAACTGGGTCCGAGCGATGTGGGCGTCGATGCAGTGGTTCATAATGCTTGCACCCATGGATTGATCAATTGATCGATCCATTATAACGGGTCAAGAGCAACATGACCGACTCCGAGGACCCGGACGACCACCCGGAAACCACGACCACACTCGCCAGCATCGACCGGCATACCGGTGCCGGCGATGATCGCCGCCGCCGCCGCCGGCGAGCGCGCGGGCTCCGCTTCATCGACTTCTTCACCGCCAACGGTCGTGACCGGAATGCGCGCATACAGCTGGGAAACTGCGCTCCTGTCCTGGATAACAGATTCCCAGAACCATTTTGCGTTCGACGAATTCCTCGATGCCGAATTCGAGTCTCGCGGCCGACGCGGCTGTCCTCCATACTGCCGAACGGGGCGATCCCGGTCGAGCTCGCCCCGATTAGTTGCCGAGGAACACCACATTCTCCCTGATGGGCTCGTGACTGATGCGTCAACGCGGGGCGTGAGTCGCCGCTGTACAGCGAGCGCGCCGCCCTTGCCCGGACCGAGGCAGTGACATTGGTGTCGGAGACGCATGTTCCCGATGCCGTCTACGACCAAGCACGTCAACATTTCTCCGAAGCGGAACTGGTCAACCTGACACTGCGCGTCGCTGCTATCAATGCATGGAACCGCATTGCGATCAGCTTCCGCGCGGTTCATCCGACACCCTGGAAGGGCGCCGCCTGAAGTTACGATTGAAAAGGCGCGCCGACCGCTCGGCCGGGATCGTTCGCCGCATTCGCATCGTCGGCGAGCCCGGCGAAAAAGTGGCGCGGGTTCGCCTGGGCTCCTACGAGTTCAGGACGAAGGGCGTTTCGCGCTTCGACCTGCGCGATCCCTACCGTCTCGCCGTTGCCCTGACCTGGCCGCAATTCCTCGCGGCTTTGCTCGCACTTTATCTCGCGGTGAATGTCGTCTTCGCCGCGCTCTTTTGGCTGGCTCCCGGATCGGTGGCGAACGCTCGGCCGCGTAGCTTCGGGGATGCCTTCTTCTTCAGCATCGAGACTCTGGCGACGGTCGGCTATGGCGAGATGTATCCGGCGACGATATACGGCCGCGTCGTCGCGGCGACCGAGATCCCGTGCGGGCTGGCGTTCACCGCCATCCTGACCGGCCTCACTTTCGTCCGCTTTTCGCGGCCGCGAGCCAAGTTGGTCTTCGCCGCCAATCCGGTGGTGGCGATGCATAACGGCAAGCCAACCTTGATGGTGCGGATTGGCAACGGGCACGCAGCCGTGCTCACGGATGGGGCGGCGAAGCTGAACATCTTCTTTTACGACACTACCGCGGAGGGCACCCCGTTTCGCCGCGCGCAGGAGCTTCGGCTCGAGCGGGCGCACATACCCGTCTTTACAATCTTTTGGACACTCATGCATGTGTTGGACGAGCGGAGCCCGTTGCACGGCTACGATGCGGCGCGAGCGATCGAAGCGGACGCGCGCGTGTTCGTGACGCTCGAAGCGCGCGACCCGACGCTGGCGACAGTGGTCCATGACATTCGCTACTATGAGCCGGGCGACATACGCTTCGGCATGCGCTATGCGGATGCCGTGAGCACGGCACAGGACGGCACGCTGGTTGCGGACCTGACGCGAATCGGAGCGCTGGAGCCGGATGTCGGCGACCGTCAGGAACAGGGTTGGACGGAGCGGGAAGAAGAACGGGAATAGATGCCGTGGCCCGTGCCGGCACCGGTCCCGCTGGCCTTGTTTTAAGCGTTGTGACCGGCCATCTCGGAACGTTGAAATCCGATAGCATTGCGCGCGCGACGGTCCGCCTTCGACATGCCGGTCGATGGATCGTTTCGCAGCATGGTGAGGGGAACCTGCCATGCCCGGTGAACTGACCGACAAGCGAGGTGCGAACAGCGACGAATCAAGCCGGACAGACACGCGCTCGGCCGGTGAAGTCGCTTCGGTTGAGCACGATACCAAGTCTTCGCCGACAACCCCACCATCGGGTCGTCAGTCCATCGCGATGGTATTGCAGATCGGCATGATGATCGCGGCCGCTTTGCCCTCGCCCGGGCAGATTGCTCCAAACACATAGGCCGAGGTGAAGCCGAGATCTTTGACCGCCGCGAGCCGGCGCCACCTGAGCGCCGCGTGCTCTAATCCTGCCAACGGACCGGCCCCTGACCTGGATACAGCGTCGAGGATTGTATGCCGACGCGACCAAGCGGCGCGCCGGCATGGGCCGATCCTCGCCAAAATAGCGTGGATCGCGAAAACCCGGGGTGCGCCGATTGCCGAGATCGGCTGGCTCGGCTTAAGCTGAGATCCTCGCCGTCCGACGCCCACCAGCCTCAGCCTCAGCATCAGCCTGCCACAGAAGACAAACCAGCGAGGGAGAAAACCATGACCGAGTCGCTTGAGGAACGGTTTCAGAACCTGCACGAGTTCGTCACCCAGGCGCGCACCAATCTCAATCGCAACAATTGGGATTATCTGATCGGCGGCTCGGAGACCGAGACGACCTTGGCGCGCAACCGGGCCGCGCTCGATGCCTGGGGGTTTCGCCCACGGGTCCTGCGCGACGTGTCAAACGTCGACTGCAGCCGGACCTTCTTCGGCAAGAAGCTGCGCATTCCGGTGCTGTGCTCGGCCGTCGGCGGGCTTGAAGTGTTCGAGCCGGGCGGCGGCGGCGCCGTCGCCGCGGCCACCCGCGAGTTCGGCAACGGCATGATTCTGAGCTCCGGAGCGCATCCCGGTATGGAAAAAACCGCAGAAGCGGCGGGCGATGGCTTCAAAATCTTCCAGCTTTACGTCAATGGCGATGCCGATTGGGTCGATGACCACGTTCGCCGCGCCATCGACCACGGTTATGACGCGTTCTGCTTTACCATCGACACCGACAGCCACAGCCGCCGCGAGCGCGACATTGCCAAGCGCCACCAGCGCCGGCGCGCGCGTGTAAGCGCTCCCGTCGAGGGGGCCCGCATCCACCAGGCCCGGTTCAACTGGCGCGATATCGAGCGGATCACGAAGAACTTCGACATTCCGATCGTGCTAAAGGGCATCGGCACCGCCGAGGACGCCAGGCTTGCGCTCGAATGCGGTGCCGACTGCGTTTACGTGTCGAACCATGGCGGGCGCCAACTCGATCAGGGCGTGGGCTCGATCGATGTCCTGCCCGAGGTGGTTGAAGCGGTCGCGGGACGCGCCCGCGTCATGGTCGATGGCGGGATCTATCGCGGCACCGACGTGGTGAAGGCGCTGATCCTCGGTGCCGACGTTGTCTCAGTTGGTCGGCTTTATATCTACGGCCTCGCTGCCGCCGGAGGGGCGGGGGTGGTGCGGCTGTTCGAGATCCTGGAAGACGAGATCCGCATCTGTCTGTCGCTGCTCGGCGTCACCGGTTATCACGAGCTCGACAAATCCTATATCCGCCCGGCGCGCCAGGTCGTGACACCGCACGTCCACAGCGTTTTCCCGCACCTCAACCTGCCGCGCGAAACATATTAGGAACCGCGATAGGCTGCTGCGGAGCCTTGGCAACGGCGCCTTGGGGCGCCGTTTGCTATCGATGAATTGGCCCGATCGTGAAGCATAAATACAATATCGTCCTTATCTTACTGATAAAACACATGAATAGTTGAGAATTGCCAACTGAAACAATCTTGCTGTCAACGATGTCAACGTGCACAATGCTGTCACTGGGCGAGACATCCATGGCGACCCTCACGCAGCCCCTGATGCGTCGGTTGCAGCGCTAGCGATGGCCGGCTGAGGGTCCGCAATGGCGCTGTCGCATCGAACGCATTTTCTGATCGTCGGCGCCGGCGCTGCCGGCCTGATGGCGGCCCGCGAACTCGCACGCGCGGGCAAGCAAGTGACCGTTCTCGAGGCGCGGTATCGGTGCGGTGGCCGCATCTACCCGCTGCCCGCCGAGGAATTCGGCTATCCGGCCGAGGGCGGCGCCGAATTTGTCCACGGCGCGGCACCGGTGACCCGCACCCTGATGCGCGAAGCAAGACTGTCCCTGTCACCGCGCAGAGGTAGGCGATGGAGCACCCGGAGTGGCACCTTGTCGTCCGCCGCCGATCCACTGCCTCATGCCAACCGGTTTTACCGAGCCTTGGAAAAGGTGGAAGCCGACCTCCCGATCGCCGAATTTCTCGAGACGCAGTTTGCCGGCCGGCATTATGACGAATTGCGGCGCTCGGTCACGCAAACCGTTGAGGGTTACGATGCGGCCGATCCGCGCCGCTTGAGCACCCTCGCGCTACGTGACGAGTGGATGGCTCGCGACGGTGGCGAGCACGGCCGGATTGCGGGAGGCTATGGCGCACTTATCGAATATCTCGCATCCGAATGTCGCAGGCATGGTGCCGCGATCCATCGCGGCGCGGCGGTAACCGCGATTGACAAGGAATGCGAGGGGATCACCGTGCGCACTTGCCACACCGCCACGTTCGAGGCCGACGTTGCGATCCTGACCGTGCCACTCCCGCTCCTATCCGAAATTGCGCTTCCGTCGACGGCGCGCGAACGGGTTGCAGCCGCGGCCGATATCGGGTTCGGCAATGTCGTCAAAACTCTATTTCGCTTCGCAACGAAATGGTGGGCCGATATCGGTGGCCAAAATCTCGCCGACCTGTCGTTTCTGCGTTCGAACGCCAAGGTCCCGACCTGGTGGACACAGCATCCGGCCGAATATCCAGTGCTGACCGGCTGGTTCGCAGGACCCAAGGCCGACGGCGTGTCGTCACTCACCGAGGCCGAACTCATCGACATGGGGCTCGCCTCGCTCGCTGAGACGTTCGGTCTCCCGTCGGACCACATCAGGAGGGATCTCGTCGCATCGCGAGCGATCAACTGGGGCAATGATCCGTTCGCCCGCGGTGCCTATTCCTACGCGACGCCGAAAACGCGCGAAGCGCTGGCGGTGCTGAGAAAAGCGGGCCGCGACGGGATATTGTTTTCGGGCGAGGCGCTCTATGCCGGGCCGGACATGGGGACTGTCGAGGCGGCGCTCGCCAGCGGCCAGGAGACGGCGCAGATGATCCTCAACGGATCTGCGCCGATACCACCCTAGGCACGCTAAGGTTCCGAGCCCACATTCTGTCGCTTGGCGCCGTCTTCAGCCGGATGGCTTGTCCCGTCGACTCACCTCAGTTTTTGCCGCCTGCCGGGAGTGGCCAGCCGAGGAAGTTGCCCACGGCTTCGCCCATGACGAGTTCGAGGTCGCGGCCTTTCAGCCACGGCAGTTCCTCGGTGAACAGGGTCACGCATTGCCGCCAGGAGCATTGCATCCGCGTGATGTCGGTACCCCAGAACATCCGTTCGGGACCGAAGGCGTCGAAGCAGCGATGCAGATGCGGATGGAGGCTCCGGAAAGGGTACGCGTCTTCCGCATAGCCGGGCTGACCGGTCGCCTTGACCGCGATGTTCGGGTATTTGGCGAGAGCCAGCAACTCTGGTTGGAGCCGGTAAGCGGCCTCGCCCGTGCTGGCGCGAGGCACCCCCATGTGGTCGACGATCAGCTTCAGGCCGGGATGGCGCTCGGCGATCTTGCCTACGGTCGGCAGGAACATCGCCGCGCCGAGCGCAACCGGGACGTGGGCGCGCTCAGCGGCGGGCCATAGCCAGTCGAGCGTGCCGTCGGTGAACCAGGATTGCGGGTGCCGCTCGTCGGTATAAAAGCGCAGGCCGATCATCCCTGGGCGCTCCTTCCAGTGGGCGACGAGGTCGCGGCCGTTCGGATCGTCGAGATAGAACCAGCCCATGATGGCGAAGCGGTCGGAGTATTTGCGCACCGCTTCAACGGCCAGCCCGTTCGAGTCCGGGTCCCATAGCACCGGATGGATCAGTGCCCGGTCAACGCCGGCCGCGTCCATTCCGGCGATTGCCTGCTCTGCCGAGTAGGGCTCCTGACGATGGTGGGCCGAGGGCATACCTTTTTCCCAGAGATGGATCTGGGCGTCGACGATCAGCATTAGGTGCGGTCCTCCTAGGGTCATAAGCTCGTACCGGACGAGAGCAGGAAAGCCGGGAAAGGATCTAATTTACCGGTTTGAACCATTGGAGACGCAAATGATTAAGATGATCGTGATCGGCGCGGGCGTGATGGGAGCCTCGGTCGCGTATCGGCTGGCTCAGGCTGGCGCTGCGGTTACGGTGCTGGAAGCAACGCGCGTCGGCGGCGGCACCTCCGGCAGCAGCTTCGCCTGGACCAACGCGAATAAAAAACCGCCGAAACCCTATCACGATCTGAATGTCGCCGGCATGAAGGCGCATGCCGCGCTCGCCGACGAGTTCGGCGCCACACCGTGGTGGCACGGCGGCGGCAGTATCGAGTGGGAGGCCGAACCCTACCGCGCGGCGCAGCGTGAAAACATCGTGCGGCTGCAGTCCTGGGGCTACGCCGCAGAATGGATCACGTTGCGCCAAGTGCGGGAATTGGAGCCTGACATCGAGCCCGCGACGATCGGCGACGCGCCGGTGGCGTTTTTCTCCGAAGAGGGTTGGCTCGACCCGGTGGTTTACGCACACGCGATGCTCTCGGCGGCGCGGCGCCGGCACGGCGCAATAGTCCTCTGCGGCGCCCGAGTGGTCGACCTGATGATGACCGGCGATCGTGTAACCGGCGTCCGCCTCGCTGACGGCACGCGATGCGAGGCCGACAACGTCGTCAACTGTGCGGGTCGCTGGACCAATGACGTAACCCGCGACCCCGGCCTGCATTTGCCGCTGGCGCCGACTGTGGGGTTCCTGGTGTCCACGCCACCTGTCGCCGCCGGCTTGAGCCGTGTCGTCCGGACCCCGGCCATTGACATGCGCCCCGATGGCGGGGGGCGTTTGATGCTGCTGGCCGACACCACGTTGAGCTTCGATGCGAGGATCAGTCCGTCTATGCCGGAAGCGCGCGATTGGGTGCGGCGCGCCCGACATCTGTTGCCGTCGATCGGTGAGATCGAGCCGGAGGCGGTGCGCATTGCCATTCGGCCGATCCCTCTCGACCATTTTTCTGCGATCGGACCGTGGCCGCGGACCTCCGGCTATTATATCGCCGTCACCCATAGCGGCGTGACGATGTCGCCGTTCCTCGGCGCGGCAGTGGCCGACGAGATCGTACGCGGACAGCAAAGAAGTGAGCTCGCCCCATTCCGGCCCGCACGTTTCTACAATTGACCGGGATCAGGCGCGCCGAGTTCCCGCGAAGATAGGGAGCGGACTGGTCTGCACTGGAGAAATTCTAGAACAATGCCGGCTGCTTAGCGCCGTAAGCGGTCGTCGAAAGGTAGGCACGCTTCGCCCGAAGTTTTACTTCAAGAAGACGCAAATGGTTGATCGGATCATATAAATCGCCGATCGATGGTAAGCAGCGCGAAGACTTGGGCCTGGATCGGGGTGGGAGTGGCCGATGACGTGCTCTGGTTGTAGGCCGCCGGACGGTCCGGCAACGAGATCGCCCGTCGACACCGCGATGGAAGCACAGCTCTTTTTACTGCGGTCGGCAAAAAGCAAGGGCATCGTCACTGTGTCGTAATTTCGCATCAAAAAGCCTGAGCCGCGCGAAGGCGGCGCGACGCGCGTACGAACTTAGGGTGACGCCAGCATCCGTTTTATGGCGTGACCCCAATACGCCTTTTGCCGCTCAATCCTTCTCGTCTCCGCCGCGGATAGTCCGGGCTTGGTCAGCTGAATCTCAAGCCGCGCCTGCTGCTCCCTGAGAAACCGTAAGCGGGCATCGCGCTTCGGTTCGCCGGTCCTTTGGCGCGCCGCTGGTGGGGCATGTGTGGCGACGGAGCTGGGTCTAACGGGCAATGGCACAGTCGCAGCAGCCACGGCCGAATAGTTCGGCATTACCTCGTGCGGCAAAGGGAGCTGTTTGGGTGGGGTCGGTGTCGCCTCGGGCCTCGAAACGGTCTGCCCGGATGAGGTCGGTGCCGCCTCATCCGTCGAGGCGGTCTGCCCGGGTGGGGTCGGTGTCTTCTCGGGCGCCGTCGGTATCATCCCCTGCGCCGCAGTGATCTGCTTGGGTTGAATCAGCGTCACTTCGGGCGTTTTCGATCTTGTGGTCAGCATTTCCTCGCGAGGATGGAGGAGCGACAGAATGCCGATGCCGAAGAAAACGGCCACGATCGTGTTAGCCGCGACCCCGAAGGGGATGAGGTTGAGGACAGTACCGACAATAGCCCCCGCTTCTGCGTTTCTAGCGCGGGGGGTTGACATCGATGGCGAACCGCTGACGACAGAGCTGGGTTGCAGCGATTCGTTCCGGGTGGCGAAAAGGATGTCCGACTTCTCGATACGCGCATCGGAGATACCTGCGCGAGTCTGAATTCGAGGCTCAATCCGCACGAGCCGTTCAGCCAACATCTGTGCGTCCTCGCTGATGGTTGGCTGGCGCCTGGACTGCCGGCACCACGCCGAGCCCGAGCCAGTGGAGCTGGCAGCGCCCTACGGCGCCAAGCCGGCCCCGGCGGCCCGGGGCGCGCGATCCGCTCCCGATCGGCGACAGCCGAAGATGCTATTGCCGGTCACTGGGGCGAAGGGAAGGAAGGGCCGGCGGCAGCGACCTCCGTGCCTGCGCCGAGGCGACGGAACAAAGCCGAACCGGGTGATTTTACGCATCTACTCTTACCGTTCGCGCATGAGGACGCGCGGTGAGTAGGACTTCCTCGCCGTCGCGCGTCACCTAGCCCGCCGAATCCGATCATTGCTCGTCGCAAACGGGAGGTCGTTGTTATCCTCGCAGAACGCGCACCGGTAGACAGGATCGCCTCGTACCGTGGAGGGATCAAAGTCGGATAGGACAAGAGATCCACAGTGTCCGCACAGAAAATTGTCACCACCAGATCCTGAAACCCCCGCTTTCTGTTAATTGATAGAGAGGTCGAGCGCCGTGACACGGCCGATCGGTATGATCGCGACGATCGCCATTGTTTGCTCCACGTTGCCAAGCCAATCGTTTCCTTGAAAGCTGGTGCGATCAACCCCGTTCTGTTGCTGCCGCATTTTTGCCTCGACCGCGTCACACGACGAGATAGCGCCCGCCCGGCTGCGGGTCGACCTGCGCCTCGGTTGTTCCCATCCAACGCAGGATCTCTACCGGATCGGTCAAGAGGGCGAACTCCGCGGCCGGCGGCGGCGGGATGTGCGTCTCGCGGCGGACGACGAGGGCCTCTTGCATCGGTCTCCTCCACCGTATTCAGCGATCACGGGACGAAAACCTCTGCGCGCGCGAGCCGGCGAAGATGAGTCTTAGCCTGCCACCGCCCGAACGAAGCGTTCGACTTCTGACTCATCGTTGTAGTAATGCACGCTGGCGCGGACAAGCACGCCCAACCCACGCATGGGCAGATCAAGCGGCGACGCCCGTGGTGACCGAGACACATGGACGTTGATGTTCATCGCGCGCAGGCGGTCGCGCGTTCTGCCGGGGCACTCGCCGTCCTTAACGAAGCTGACGATCCCACATTGCTCGACGCCGAGATCGTGGACGGTGACGCCCTTCAGCGCTGCCAGCTCTCGCCGCAGCGCTGTGGCGAGCGATTTGACCCGCCTTTCGATCGCGCCGATGCCCACCTGCACCGCATAGCGGGCGGCTACGCCCAGGCCGATCTGCCCGGCGAGCGAGCGCTCCCAGCCCTCGAATCGGCGGGCGTCGTCGCGCACGGCGTAGGTGCCGCCCTCCGTCAAAGACGCGGCCTGGAGATCGATGAAGGGCGGTTCCAGCATCGCAATCGTGTCGCGCCGCACATAGAGAAAGCCGGTTCCGCGCGGGCCGCGCAGATATTTGCGGCCGGGCGCCGAGAGCATATGGCAGCCGATCGCGTGGATATCGATCGCAAGCTGACCGACCGATTGGCAGGCGTCGAGGAGATAGAGGATACCGTGGCGCGCGGCGACGCGACCGACTTCCGCGACCGGGTTGACTAGACCGCCGTGCGTCGGGACATGCGTGATTGCAATGAGCCTTGTGCGCGGGCGGATGGTGCGTTCGAGGGCCGCGAGGTCGATCCCGGACGCATTGTCATCGACCACGTCGATCTCGATCCCGGCGCGTGCCTTCAACTGTAGGAATGCGAGGTAATTCGACAAATATTCGGCCCGGGCCGTGACGATCCGGTCGCCGGCGCGGAACGGCACCGCGTAGAACGCCATGTCCCAGGCCCGCGTGGCGCTTTCCGCGAATGCGATCTCGTCCGGCTGGGCGCCGATCAGCGCGGCGATCGCGTCATAGAAATCCGCAGCGCGTTCCTCTGCTTCGACCATCGCCTCCATGCCGCCGATCTCGGCCTCGCGCGCCAGGTGCCCGGCCATCGCATCGATGACCGGGCGCGGCGACAACGCCATGCCGGCGTTGTTGAAATGGAGGACATTGGCCACCCCGGGGGTATTCGCTCTGAGCCACGGCACGTCGAGAGCGGCCGTCATTGCGGCACTCCTCGCAAACGATCGCTCACGCCGGCTTACGCTCGACTGTCCGGGGGTCGTCGACATCGACCTCGATGACCTCGCTTGGGAACGGCGTCGCGGTCATCAACGTCACGCCGTCCAACGAATGAAAACGGTGCCACGTGCCCCGCGGAATGACAGCCAGTATCCCGGCGGCGAGCGCAAAGGACCGGGAGCCGTCGTCGTTCACGATGTCGAGGATCGCCGCGCCGTCGAGGATGTGGATCAGCTCGTCGGCGATGTGCGCTTCCCAATGCCCTTTTCCGGAGAATTTGCTCGCGGTGAGAGTGCCGTCGCGATAGGACGCCAAGCGCGCGGCGCTTCCCTTGCGATCGGCGATTGTCGATTGCGGGGTGCGGCCGCGGAACATCGTCAGCTTCGCGAGCTCTGCGTCGAGATCGACGATGCGAGGCGAGCCGCTCGCCGTTTCTGTCTCCGGCGGCCGCTCTGCCGTTCGAGGATCGTCGACATCGAGCTCGATAGTCTCGCCGGGAAAGGGCGTTGCGACTAGTTGCGTAAAGCCCCGCGACGACTGAAGACGGTGCCAGACGCCTTGTGGAACGACGGCGATCGTGCCGGCCACAAGGGCGAACGATTGGGGCGGCCCGGCGGTGCACGCGATTTCCAAGGTCGCGGCACCGTCGAGAACGCGAACCAGTTCGTCGCCGGTCAGATGGCGCTCCCAATGATCCTTCCCCGCGGCCTTGATGGCCAGAAGGAGGCCATCGCGGTACGAAGCCAATTGCGCGACGCTGCCCTCGCGATCCGCCGCCGTCGAACCGGGGGTTCGGCAGAACATCGTCAGCTTTGCGAGTTCCGCGTTGAGATCGACGACGCTGGGGGTTCCGTTGGCCATGCCATGCTCCTTGACCATGTCCGTCCCTCCCAGGGTAGCGAAACAATTAGATTGCAGTGATCCCCGATTTTGATGAGCAGCGGAACGTTTCAGTGGCATCGGATCGTGTTACGAATGAACCGTCGGCAGAAAGGGATGCGTGTCATGGCGGCTCTCGGTGGATTGGCAGTCGCGAAGCGAGACGCGCGGCATCAGCCGGCGCCCCGTCAGCAAGAATTGAGTCGCGGGGCGATGGATTGGGGCGATGTCCGGGTGTTTCTCGCCGTCGCCCGAGAAGGCTCGATGCGCGCCGCGGGGCGGGCGCTGAGGCTGAGCCAGCCGACTATCGCCCGGCGATTGGCCGCGTTCGACGCCGCGTTTGGTGGGCCGACCCTGTTCGACCGCCTGCCGGAGGGGTTGCGCCTCAACGTCGTCGGCGAGCAGCTGGTCCCGGCGGCCGAGAGCGTAGAGGAGGCGGTGCTGACCCTGGAGCGGCACCGAGCGGCGATTTCGCCGGCGTTGAGCGGCACCGTGCGGGTTTCGACCGGTGAGTGCGCCGCCGGGTTTCTAGCGCGCTGCCCGGCGGGGTCGACGGTGGCGGCGTTGCCGCCTGGCATCACCTTGGAGCTTGTAGAGTCGCGACAGACGGCGAACCTCGCGCGCCGCGAGGCCGACATGGCATTGCGCCACGAGCCCCCGGACAGCGGCGATTTCTACATTTCCAAGGCGGGTACCTTCGCCTGCGCGGTCTACCGGCGGCGCGGCGCGGCGGCCGGCGCGTGGGTCGCCTACACCGACGAGCAGGCGCATTATGCGCCGGCGCGCTGGGTGCAACGGCAAGTCGAGGAGACCGGAACGCGGGTGGCGCTGCGCGCCTCGTCGATGCTGATGCATCTTGAAGCGATCCGCGCCGGGACCGGGCGCGGCGTGCTGCCCTGCTATGTCGGCGACGGCCATCCGCTGCTCGAACGATTGACCCCGCCGATCCTGGAAATCGCGGCGGATTACTGGATCATTGTTCATCGCGATCTGCGCCGCTCAGCCTGCGTCCGCGCAGTTGTCGACTGGATCAAGGCGCTCTTTGCCGAGCAGCACGACGTACTCGCTGGTGTCGTGTAGGTCGGCAAAGGGGCGTGGCCGCACCCGCCCGTCCTCTGACGTCAGCGAGATCAAACTCGTGTTCTCGATCCCGCCCCTGCGCTCGGCGCCCAACATTGCGCCGAGCTGCAACGTGGCGCCGACCGATCCGCTGCCGGTCGTGCGCTATGACGCCAAGGACCATCAGCGCAGCCTCGACGTGATGCGTTGCGAGCTGGTGCCGTTCTGGGCTAAGGACATCAAGGTCGGCCTCGCCAACATCAACGCCAAGGCCGAGGGCATCGAAAAGAAGCCCGCCTTCCGCGAGGCGTTCCGGCGGCGGCGCTGCCCGGTGCCGGGACGATGGGAGAAGAACTGGCGTTCGCCGGCCGGCGAACGAATTCGCAGCTTCGCGATCGTCACCACGGAGCTGAACGAATTGTGCGCCCGATTGCATAACCGGATGCCCGTGGTACTTAAACCGGAAGCGCGACCGGAATGGCTCGGCGAGGAACCGGCCGACGAGGCGCGGCTGAAATCCATGCTGGCCCTCTCCCCTTCCGACGACATGGTCTGCCGGCCGGTCAACGCGCGCGTCGGCAACGTCAAAAATAACGATCCCTCCCTGATCGAGCCGCTGCCGGCGGCCGGATAAATCACACAAGATCACAAGGAACCGGAGGAAAACATGCCCCCACTCCGCGCCGCGGACGATTTTCCGATGATCCGTGCCCGCATGGAGGAGCTGCGCCGCGAGCGCACCCAACCGCGCGCCGCAGACGACTTCCCGATGATCCGAGCACGCATGGAAGAACTGCGGCGCGAACGCGCTCAGCTATCGGCCGAAAGAAGGAGCCGTTCGGCGATTCACCCGAGGTCTTGTCATCGTGCCGCGAGTGCCGGATAGGGCCGAAAGCACGGAGACACGCAAGAGGCAAATGGCGGAGAAGACCATGAGGGTGCTTCTGACAGGAGGGTCGGGGGATCTCGGCCAGACTCTCATCCCCAGGTTGCTCGACAGGGATGACACACCGGTCATTCTGGATGTCCGTGCGCCACGGGATCTGAAACAGGGAGCGGTGTTCATCCAGGGATCTATTCTCGACCGGCCGAAGTTGCCGGAAATATTTCGTGGCACCGATTGCATCGTCCACATCGCCGCCTGGCACGGTATCCACGAGGATGGAGGCAAGAAAAATCCTTACGATTTCTTCGATCTGAATGTCCGCGGCACCTTCGAGGTTTTTGAAGCCGCCGTTGCCCTCGGCATCGACAAGATCGTCTACATTTCCACGACCAGTGTTTATCGGCCGGATTCGCGGTACGGCAGCAGCAAGATCCTGGCCGAAGCGATTGCCGAGGATTACCGAAAACACCGTGATATGAATGTGATCACCCTTCGCCCGCGGGGCTTTATTCCGTATTGGAACCGAGAGCTGTACGCGAGCTATAGCGACTGGGCGCGATGGTTCTGGAAGGGAGCGGTGCACATCGATGATGTTGCCGCGGCGGTTATCTTGGGTCTGGACCTGCTCTCTCGCCAGCACATTGAACAGCAGCTCTTTCTGACGCTCGACAGCGCCTATCAATACACGGATGCCGATCTCGCTGATTGGGATGCCGATGGGCCGGGTTCGACCTTCAAAAAATACTACGCCGAATATTACGATCTGGTGCTTTCTTACGGGCTCGATCCCGCCCTAAAGCCGACCAGGCTCGATATTTCCGAGACGGTTCGTTGGCTCGGCTACAAGCCATCCTATAGCTTGGCGCACCTGTTATCGGAACTGGCGGCCTATGGCGACTGCGGGCCGCCGCGACGTAGCGAGGTCTAGCAGGCTGTCGGACTTGAGTGGAGCGGACCCATGATGTGGTAGATTGGTCGGGGATGTGTACCAGGGCGGGTGGGGGATGAGCAACTTTCGCGAGGTGGATCGGCAGACGGGATTTCTGCTGCCGCCGTCGGCAGACGAGTGGCTGCCGGAACGGCATTTGGCGCGGTTTGTGGTGGAGGTGAGGGGCTGTTCGTCAAGGTGCTGTTGCCGGCCCGCGAGAGGGGGGTTGTGAAACTGGGCACGGTGGCGCTGGACGGGGCCAAGATGCACGCCACTGCGAGCCGGCACAGTGCGCTGTCTTATGAGCATGCGGGATGAGCATGCGGGATGAGCATGCGGGCAAGCTGGCGGTGCTGCTGGCCACGGCCGAGGGCGGATATTCCGGACGGGATGTCGATCCCGGAAGAACTGGAGCGGCGCGACGAACGACTGAAGAAGCTGGCCGAGGCCCGCCCCAAGATCGCAGCCCGCACCCAGATCGCAGCCCGCGCCGCCGGGCGCTTGATCCGCGAGCAGGCGGCGCACGAGGGCAAAGTCGCGGCGCGCGCGGCCACGGCGAAGGCGCGCGGCAAGAAGCTTGGCGGCAGGCCGCCGGCGCCGCCGGCCGCG
>Ga0210386_10001202_pt1 | contig 23288 bp, 31 predicted proteins | sample IncBWH32OmetaG_FD_160091 | JGI IMG/M metagenome (GOLD analysis project Ga0210386, IMG submission 160091) | Forest soil microbial communities from Barre Woods Harvard Forest LTER site, Petersham, Massachusetts, United States - Inc-BW-H-32-O ...
CTGCCAGGAACGGGGCTGGAAGCAAGAAACCGTTGGCTCATTTGAAACCCAGATAAAAAATGTCATGTTACAGCTGCACCGTGTTAGCCGCAGAAATGACATTCTACGCAATGCCAAGAGTCAAAGAGGCTTTAAACATGTAGCTCTCGTAGATGGGGGATATTAATATGATACCCCAAACTCTCGGACGGTTCGGACGACTGCGTCAGACTCTTAGTGAAGAAAAAAATAAAATTAATGCTCCAGCTTCCCAGGAGACGTTAGCATTTAAAAGTAATCAAGAGGCGGTTGCTACCCCGTCCGAAACGTCCGAAGATTTTGATAAAATGAGCACAATTCTTACCTGGTTATCCATATCTCTAACTGAAGGACACATTGAACCATCGCAGCCATGTGTGGGAAGAATCGTTGGATGGCCTCAAAGACCTATTTTAAAAAACTCTTTATACGTAGATTTTGAATGCTGGGGATATAAAAAAGACCTACCATCCAATGCAATTGCAAAAAGGAAATTGTTATACTCTTTAACGGATAGGATTTTTATTTCGGAAGAAGACAAATACTGTCTGCCCCCTTTAGAGGAGTGTAGGAGGAAATTCAAGTGTTTAGCACAGGAGATTTATGGTAGAGCTGAATTCTAACGATGAACATGTCGCCGAATGGAAAGGCAAACGAGAGAAAGCCCCTCCTTATCTCAAGTATAAGCAACAAAATGAAGAAGTTGTCCCTGCGTTGAAATTGATGGGAGGTGGGCTTAGTGAACCGGAATACAGACATTATGCAGAACCTATCACTGGGGAGACAGAGCAGCTCTATGAGAAGTATCTGGCGACCATTTCCAAGGCAACTGGAACCCTTAATGAAAATTTGGGTGTTCAGCTTATTCTTCAAGTCCAACGCGCTTCTCCACACGGGAGAGAAGTTCAACAAATTGCAGAAGCGATATCCGCATCTCTTTTGGAAGCGAAGCCCCAAGATGCAATAGAAGGCATGATCGTAACACAGTTGATTGCTCTGCATAACCAGATGATGGAATTTATGCGTCGTACCTTAAAAGACAACCCTTACGATCAAGTTATCGATCTCAACATCAACCGCTATTCCAAGCTCAATATCCGATTCTTGCATACCCTGGAGATGCTAAACAGATATCGTCAAAAGGGCAACCAGAGTTTACATGTCGGCAACCTCACCATCAATCATGATGGAAAGGCGGTTATTGGAAATTTTAAAACTCCCTAAATTTTCAAGGGTTGACCTCATGGATACTCTACCGCAATGCACTGCCAAATCGAAGCAATCGGGCGCCAGATGCAAAAACTTTACTGTAAAAGGTAAAGCCGTTTGCTGGATTCACGGAGGCAAGTCAACAGGACCCGTAACAGCAAGAGGTCGCGATAAAATCCGTAAACTAAAGATTAAACACGGCCTATATTCGCAAGATGCAACTGATGAACAGAAGCGCTTCCGTGAGCTGCTCCTTAGTGCCAAGGAAACCCTGCAGGAAGTCAGGGATCAAATGGACCTCTAAACTACTGACAAGCTCCACACCTTACTGGGTGGTTTTCGGTATATTTCTAAATCCATTTCCTGCAGGCAAGGAATTGTGCGATAGTCTACTGATCCCTTTCGATTAGAAAGAGTTAAGCGAACACCTCCTCCTTGCGAGTTTTGATTGCTGGCTAGCTCGATAAGCTCATTGCGCAATATTTTTTCTTCGTGCTCTATATTTTCAAGCTCCTGTTTTTTCTGAAGCCATTTTTGGGCTCTTTCATTCCAGGCTAAATCATCTCTAACGGCGTAATCTTTAGTGGTAAGCGATGGTGCTGACAAAGTTTGCACGCATTCCATGAATTTCTTCTCAGACTCAATAAGTTTGTTAATGTACTCAGGGTTCTGCTCAACTTCAACAATTACACCCTCAGTACCATCAAAGCTATAGTAGTAGCCATTAGACAGCCCTGTGACGGCAAGTTGATGTTGTAACTGTGGGTAGTACTTTTCTGGTATTTTACCTCGCTTGGCGAGCGCATGATCGGCTTCGCCAGCACATTTGATTTCCACTAATATCTTCCCTTCCATGTCGATGCCGTCTAAACTGGCAATCATCCACTCATGTTCCATGCTTTGGACTACGCGTGGGAAAACAATGAAATTCGTGGTTCTCTCAAACGCTGCGCGTGCCGTTTCCTCTAAAGCATGGCCTCGCATTATATGTTGGTTTTGTGAACCGATTGATTGTCCCGTTTTTTCAAGCCAAAGCTGAAACGGTGTTTTCCAAGGGGACACTTCCATGATAATGGGTGCGTCGCTTGCGCCAATTTTTTGCTGACGAAATTGTTCCCATTCTTGGGTATTTTGTGTGAGATTAAGAAATTGCATTTTTTACTCCTTGTGATTGTGCGATTTTTAATATGCGGCCGCGTTCGTTGACTGGTAGGTCTTCGAGTGTGGGTACGTTGAAGAACTGTAAGAGTTTGTGGCGCAGAGAGTGATTTGACTGAAGATGATCTTGTAGCTCATTCCACTGATTATCGATTGGTGACTCTTTTTCGTGGTTAGGCTCAACCAATTCGTTTCCTAACTCTCCCTCGACATAGCACCCCTGAATCACATCAGGGAATAGCATACGGGCTAGATTAGAAAGTGCACGGGCAAAAAGCATGTTTCTTGGATACTTTGTCCACCCTGTCCCTTCACGGTAAATTCCGGCTCTTTTGGCATCGTCAATTGAAAAGATTTCTGTCCAGGTGTCACCCGTATCCACCCTTTTTCCATGGAGAATACAGACAGTGTCATCGGACTTCTCATCTTTGCTAATCGAATGGCCCGCTTGCCGAATCAGTTGATTCATCATAAATGCGGACATCTCAACTCTCCCTTGGACATAGTACATGCCGCCATTCAAGGCATCTAAAGGATTGACGTTTGTTGCTTTTGCCTTTTGTATTATGGCGAAAATACCTTCAGGGCCTAAGCGTTGATAGTGCTTGGTTTTAAGAAGGGAATCGACGAGTACACGGGTCTCTTGGATATCATTGATCATCATTTTTATTGGGGGTCTACAGGCTAATTGTGTCATAAACACTCCATTATGGTTTAGTTAATGCGTAAAATGTAGCATTTCCTCTCTTTTTTGGACAACCAAAAAGGTGCTCCTAATGCAAAAAATGTTGCTTTTTATAAAGAAAATAGTACAATTAGCCCTAAAAAGCATGGAGTTGCCCCCTGTGGATTTAGATGAATACCTTTTCCGTAAAAGAATTTCTCAAACTGACTTTGCAAAGGATTTGGGGATTTCTCGCAACCACCTGGGGGAAATACTCCGTGGCAGGCGAACCCCTAGTGTGAAACTAGCCAAAAAAATCGAGGAACTTACACAGGGAGAAGTGACCCGAGAGCAAGCCATGTTCCCAAAGGGTAGGGAATAACTATGCTATTGGAAGAACTACAAAGACTGGTTGCAGCGGGGGAATCAGAAAATCTGGAGTTTAAAAAGACAACAGGACAACGAACTGAGGCCGCTAAAACGATTTGCGCACTACTTAATGGCCTGGGAGGATTTCTTCTTTTTGGCGTATCTGACAAGGGGGAAATCGTTGGTCAACAAGTGACAGCAAAAACTCTGGAGGATATCTCTCTTGAATTGCGCAGGATTGAACCCCCAGCATTTCCGGAGATTGAAACAGTTTCTATAGGGGATGACAAGGCTGTAATTGTTATTCGCGTCTCTGGAAAGATGGGTACCTATTGTTATGATGGACGCCCTTATCTTCGGCACGGCCCCACGACGCAGATTATGCCCCGTAGTGAGTATGAAAAGCGCGTTTTAGTGAAGTTTCATGCTCACCGGCGATGGGAAAATGAGCTTGCTCCGGATTGGGTAACGATACAGGATTTAGATGAAGATGAAATTCAAGCAACCCTCCAGAATGCTGTCGCATTAGGTCGGATGAAAAAGCCCACCCATACCGATGCCGAATCTATTCTGCGAGGATTAGGTCTTTTTGATGATGGGCGTCTTATCAATGCCGCCGTTGCTTTGTATGGAAAAAGCGAAAGGCTGTTTGCAAGCTATCCTCAGCTAACTATCAGGTTGGCTAGATTTCGAGGGACTGATCGATTAGGCGGTTTTATGGACAACCGCAATTACTGGGGAAATGGTTTTGATCTCTCGAGGCGCGGCGAATCGTTTCTATTGGATCATGTTCCTATCTCTGGGCGTGTTGTACCAGGAAAAAGGATTCGGGAAGATTATCCTCTATATCCGCCTCTTGCTACACGGGAGGCCTTGGCAAATGCGATTTGCCATAGGGACTATACAACTCCCGGTGGCGCTGTCGCAATTGCTATGTATGATGATCATTTGGAGATCATCAACCCCGGAATTTTGCATTTCGATATGACTCCGGAAAAGCTAGCAAAACCACATGAATCGAAGCCATGGAATCCTATCATCGCTAGCGTATTTTACCGCGCAGGGGTAATTGAAAAGTGGGGTATGGGAACGCTCAACATTATCGATTGGTGTAAAGAAAATGGAAATCCCAAGCCAACCTGGGAAGTTCGTGCAGAATCCGTCGTCACTACGTTCTTGCCATCAGGCTTCTTTGCTACAGGGGAAATGCCCGAAGAAAGGCCCAAGTTGAGGCCTAAGATAAGGCCTAAGTTGAGGCCCAAGTCGATAGAAGAAGAAGTAGTCAATTTACTATGTAAGGGACCTCTATCTAAAGCTGAAATTGCTGAGCTGCTGGGACATCAACATATCTCAGGTGGATTAAAAAAAGTTTTTCAGAGTTTGATCGATCAGGGTGTGATCGCCTATACGATACCTGATAAACCAAGAAGCAAGGTTCAAAAATATAAGTTAAATGAATGAGTGAAAAGCCCACTATTTCTTTTAAACAGCTAAAGAGAAGTCATCTTCCAATACTTTTAGAATGGCTTAATGCTTCACATGTGCAGGAGTTTTGGGATACCGGAACCGTTTGGACAGAGCAATTGGTGCAAGCAAAGTATGGGTCATACGTTGAAGGCTATAAGTTTGTTGATGGTAAAAAATTACCCCTGCAGGCGTTTATTATTTACTGTGGAGCGGACCCTATAGGTTACATTCAATTCTATGATGCTTTTCTTTTTCCAAGAGACAGTTATAGTCTTCAGGAAACTCTAAAAGATACTCCTTTTGAAACATCCCGACTCGCAGCGATAGATATTTTTATTGGGGATATAAGAGCCGTGGGGCAAGGAATGGGCCCTCTTGCAATGAAGCAATTTCTCACGGAGTATGTGCGGAAAAGCTTTGAGGGGTGTCTTGTTGATCCTGAAAAAACTAATGAAAGAGCGATTCGGGCTTACGAGAAATCTGGTTTCGCCAAAATTAAAGACACGCCAAATCATAAAACAAACATTATGATCGCCTCTTTATAGGGGATGATCCGCCAAATCTTAGGAAGCCCAAGTTGGGGCCTAAGATAAGGCCCAAGTCAAATGGAAAGGTGAGCGAAAATACAATTTGAAGCTGCCCCTTTTTCGACATCTTCTTCGAGTAGCATTTTGGGGGTGATCCGAGTATTGCCATCGAGTTTTCGTGCAGCACGGTTAAAGCAATTGTTTAAATGAGTTCTTTCGACTTGCTGTCCATGTAAGTTAGTGAAAATCAAGTCCTCTTTTTTCTTCTCTGTAAGAGAGCTTTTCAGCTCCAGCATCACATGTTTAGGGTACTTGACTGAAAATTTCTTGAACTTCACCAAGCCCTTTCTCGAATCAATTTGATCTACTCTCAGGCTTAAAACCTCATCCATTGTCGGCGCGCCGAAATAAAGAAGTTTGGCAATTAATGCATCTCGCTCGGGTAGTAATTGCACAAATTTAATGAAGTCTTTGTACCACACAACTTTCTTAATAGTGCGCTGAAAGTCAGGGTCTTCTCCCTGCATGATTAAGCCACAAGTCGCGCGAGAAAGGTGCTGAGAAAATAAGATATAGGCCTCTACCGCTTTTTCCTTCTCTGGGGTGCTCAGCTTTGAGGAGCATCGTATTTCTTCGATGATGCTTTGGTGGTCATTGGGTGAGATATCATTCAATGTGCGCAGCTGGCCTTGCTTATTGGTCAATGACAGTAATTTTAAATCGATAAGATTAAGCATGCTCTCCGTATATCTAGAAATATACTCTTTCGGAAGGTCTAGCCCTTCGAGCCAATTTGCGATCTCGGCTCCTAGAGGTATTTCATTTAACTTAAGGCGGAAAGCTTCTATTGCCCCTTCTAGTTGTTTCTTTCCCTGCATCATGATTTTTTCGTACTGTTGCGGAGTGCTTGAAGATGCATTCTTATCTGTTCTTTTTAAATACTCCTGCCAGAAACTTGTTTCTATTGTCATTTTTCTCCTTAACAGCCAAAAATTTTTTGATTCATGCTAGCGATTTCTTGCTTCTTGTGTTCTTCTGACAAGTGAGCATATCGCTTTACCATCTGGTATGACTTATGTCCTAAAATTTCCGCGATGACGGGGAGTGCCACTCCATTCATAAGGAGATATGAGGCACAACAATGACGAAGATCGTGAAAACGAAAGTCTACAATTTTGGATTTTATTAATACTTGTTCCCAAGGGTGGCGAAGGTCAATAGGCTTTTTAGGGTTGTTACTGGGGAATACCAAATCGCTTTCTGAAGAGCGTTTTGACATAAGCTCCTTTAAAACCGCATGTGCATGTCCTGTTAGAGGAACCACTCGTATCTCTCCATTTTTGGTTTCATGAAGCGTAATCTTCTCTTTTCTAAAATCCACGTCAGACCAAAGGAGGTTCATCATTTCACCCTGACGCATTCCAGTGGCAAGCCCAAGAACTACTGCTATGTAAATATATGGGTTGGTGCTGGTTTTACAAGCCTCTAGCAGTCGCGCTCTTTCATCATCATCTAAAAACCTCACACGACCACGTGGTTGTTGTGGTTTGCATACCTTACGAAGAGGGTTATCTTCAAGCCATCCCCATTCCTTAATGGCAACCGTGAATGTATGGGAAAGAGCCGATAGATACCGAACTACAGTCGAGGATGAGCGGATATTTCCTTTTGGGGTTTTTCCCGCTAACAGGCGGTCTCTATGCTCGCCAATTATAGCAGGCGTGACATCAACCAAAATGCAATGGCCGATCGTCTGTTTCCACCATCGCAGCTGTGCTTCTACGTTATGAGCATTCTTTGGCTTCCTTGGGAGGATTTCTTTAATGTATCGATCGATCAGATCGCCCAAAGTGCGTTTTTTTGCGGCAGTTGTTTTGAAATAGCGGCCCTCTTTCATAGCCGCTTCAGTTTTCTGAGCCCATCGCTTGGCGTCCGTTTTACGATCAAAAGTGGCTGTTTGCTGTGGAAAGCCTCTTAGACGGATCTGTACGCGGTATTTTGTCTTCCCGTCATCTCCATCGCGTTCCTCAATATGCGCCATTTCCGTAACCTTAAATAAAAGTCGTAATCTGCAGTCTACGATAGGTAGCAAATAATTGCAACAGCGGATAATAAATCCGATCACATATTTTCATAAATCGCTTTATTGCAGATGTCTAAATGTGAATGATTGGGCTAAAAATATGGACTGGGGGAAATTTGGGGGAAATGGTTGAAAAAGTCGAATCGCGTTGGGTTCTGTTAGGATTTGTTCGGAGTTGTGTTTTGCAATTCCCCCGCTATTCCCCCATTTAGGAGATAAACAGCTTAGTGGATTGGGGGAGAATAGATTGCAAATCGTTGACTTACAACCATGTAGAAAGAATGGGGCAACCTGGACTTGAACCAGGGACCGACGGGTTATGAGTCCGCCATCATACTAAACAACACAGCACGCAGCTATTTGTTATGATATTAAGATACAAGAGAAAAGGAGATTTTATCAACAGTGCTGTTTAGTCAGATACAACTGCACTTAGCACATGAGTGTGCATCCACTGTGCATCGCTTAAATTTTAGACTTTATGTTTGTGATCCGAAAGAACTTCATCGATTATGCGCCAACATTGCTTGGACTCTGAATTATTGGGATTAGTAAGTCCTGCAGCGACTACTAGAGCTTTCCATAGGGTCCAGCCGCGTGCGCGAGCCCAGGTTCCCTTATCTAGGAGGAGCGCTTTTTTAAAAGCTTCTCTACTTTTGCCATGAAACAACGTCCAGTTGATTGCAAGATCACATGCAGGATCACCAATAGCCAATTGACCAAAATCAATGACAGCAGAGAGCTTGCCATTCTGTACTAACAGATTGCCAGCACTTATATCACCGTGAACCCATACTGGCGGATTTTCCCAGGAAGTCAAAAGAGCGGATTCCCAAACTTCAGTTGCCGTAGTAATGTCAATTCTATCCTTTAAAGAAGCGATGGAACGACGTGTTTCGCTGTCGTAAACTGATAACGATCCTCCTCTATAAAAACTATGTAATCCAGCTGGTGGTCCATCCGTTGCATCAATTTTGTGGAGAGCTGTAAGAAAGTTGGCAAGATCAATCCCCAATCCAGTGAGATCGATTATACCTGCAGAAGTTACGGTTTCACCATCTAGCCATCGGTAAATGGACCATTTCCAAGGATAGCCATATTCAGGGCGGCCCATGGCAATAGGTGCGGGGATCGAAAGGGGTAGTTTAGGGGCTAATTTCGGTAACCATTGATGCTCTTTTTCTATCTGCAATTCGTATTCAGCAGCACTTGGTAAACGAACTGATTTATCTTTGCCTAAATGAAAAGTTCGATTGTCCCACCCACTTGTTGCAACAGGATCGATAGAAAGCTCTTTCCATTGAGGAAACTGAGAGGCGATCAGACGACGCACAAGAGAAGTATCTATCACCACATGTTCTTCTGTCATTCGGCTATCTCCGCGTTCTTTGGAATTAATTTCTGGAAGATGCTGATCATGCATTCCTTTTCCTCTGCAGTAAGAGTATGAAAAAATTCTGTGTCTTTTGTTTCAACAGCAGGCAGTGCTCTCTTAAGAATATCTGAACCTTTCATTGTTAAAATGGGATTTTTTGCTCTTCCATCGGATGATTTTTCACGCATAATGAGTTCTTTTTGCTCAAGCCCTCTTATGATCTGAGAAACAGTGTTTGGATCAAGTCCCGCCATTTTACCAATGAGGGCTTGAGTCACACGATCTCCTTTTCTGGTTAACCACCCTAAAGTAGCAAGAATGACGAATTGCGGATGAGTCAGGCTCATTGATTTAAGCATTATTTCAATCGACCCCCGCCACGCTGTGCTAACATGCCATAGGAGAAAGCCAGGGCTACGATCTGGAGTGTCATGAACACTGATCTCTTTAAAATTGATACTTTTCTTCATGATCAAACTCCCATTGGCTTGGAGATGACTTGAAAGTCTTCTTGCGGAATTTCAAAACAACCTCTTCTGAAAGGAAACCCCCATTTTTGCTTATCTTTTATGAAGGATAACTTATTCAACAGGGTTTGGATAGGAATCTCTCGGGACTTCACAAAAGACACATCACGCCGCCAAGGAATAAAGTCTTCACTCATAGCAAAAGGATAGGGGTCCCCGTCTTTAATTTTTCCTATTGCTGTGAAAGATTGGCATGGTTCCTTTTGTCCAAATTTAATAGTGGGAGAATAATAGACAATCCAATCTCCTTCCTCCATCCGATTCAATGGCCCAGCCTTTCCATGACAGACTTGAGCAAATCCTCCGACTACTCCTCTCTGCACGTGCTCTTTAGAAGCAACCCCTATCCAATATCGCGTCATTACTTCTCCTCATGGAGTTTGTACACTCTGATTCTGTGTCCATCTGGATCGAGAACAACAAATGTGCGTCCAAAATCCATATCAGTTGGCTTCTGAGCGACGGTCACATGCTTTCTTCCCCATTCTTCATAAAGAGCGTCTACATTTTCTGCAGGGAAGCATATTTCAAGCGCTCCAGCAGGTGCATCTACTCTAGGCTCAGCGGTGTATTTAGACCATAAGCCCAACATGACACCATTTTTTAAAGCAAACATGACAAAAGTCGGTGATTCTTCAATAGGCTTTAGCCCAAGAATTTCTTGATAAAAGAGACTGCTTTTCTGCGGATTGGCAACAAACAGCAGAGTAAATCCTAAAGCGGGGCTAAACATAATCTTCTCCTAAGTCTAAGTTCGTATATCTGATATTGTACGTATACGTATTAATTATGTCTACAGAATTTAGGATTTTAGACTTTTCAGAAAGGCTATTGACCCTAACGCATACGTCATTGTGTATAATGGGAGCATCTTTTAAAATCATAGGGATATTAAAAGGATGAAAGGTCGATGGCTTATACAGTTAAAAAATTAAGTGAACTCTCTGGAGTAACGGTTCGGACTCTCCACTTTTATGAAGAGGAGGAGCTCCTTAAACCCTCATATTATGGGTCTAATGGATATCGGTACTATGAGGAGAAAGAGCTGCTCCAGTTACAACAAATCCTATTCTTCAAAGAGCTTGGTTTTACGATAAAGCAAATCAAGAAAGTTATAGGAAAGGGTGATTTCGATCAGCTTTCTGCTCTTCATTCACATAGAAAATTTTTGAATCAAGAGTGGGAGAAAATTGGACAACTGCTTAAAACCATCGACAAAACGATCAATCATTTAAAAGGAAAAAAGAAAATGAAAGATAAAGAAATTTTCGATGGATTCAATATCACTTTAGTGAAAAAGGCAAAAGCTCATGAGCCTTACTCTGCTGCAGAAGAAATTGTCGGTAAAAGTGTAAGAAACCCGACTAAAAATGCCGAGGACGTTGAGAAAAGAGGCAAAGCATTTTATGAAAACGCTACTGAGACAGCACATGCCATTTTCAGGGAACTTGTCCACTGCATCGAAAAGGAATTAGTTCCCAGTTCCTCTGAAGTACAACGGATTATCAAAAAGCATCATGCATTTACAAATCAAATTCAGGATGCAACTCAAGAAGTTTATAAGGCAATGGCACAGCTATATCGGGAGCATCCTGAGTTTAGAAAACAGCTAGACCCATTCCATTCAAAACTGGCTGAGTTCATGTCTGAAGCAATGATGATTTTTGCAGACAAGGAATTGAAATAAGAAATTAAACCAACCCAACAGTGGTCTTTTTATGAAGAAAAGACCACTTATTTTTGCTGGCCAAATTGTCTAACGGCTCTTAGACTTTTTTGCTTTGGTCTTTTTCGGCTTCTTTTGGGTTTCGGGGACTGCGCTTAATTCAGCTTCAATCTCTTCAACTGTAGGCAGGCTTGACTTAAGCTCTTTTGGCAGTTTTTCAACCACTTTCACCTCAAATTCTGCCACTCCAATAGGTCGATTAAAGTTCCTTAATACGTATTCAGCAAATATATTGTCCTTTGTCTTGCATAGGATAATCCCAATGCTTGGTTGATCATCATCACGTCTGAGCTGATCGTCTACAGCCGAAAGATATGCACTCATTTGTCCAGCATCGCGACTATCGAATTTTCCTCCTTTTAGCTCCACGATTACGTAGCATCGCAATGTAAGGTGATAGAAAAGCAAGTCGATATACAGGTCCTGTTTTCCTGCTTTGAGGAGATACTGTTGACCAACAAAAGCAAAGCCTTGTCCCAGTTCAATCAGGAATTTTTGGATGTGTTTGACTAGAGCGTCTTCTAAGTCTTTCTCTAAATGTTCCTTGTGCAGAGTGAGAAAGTCAAAAACATATGGGTCTTTTAACGATTGCTGTGCTAAATCTGACTGCGGGGCTGGCAGCGCCGATTTGAAGTTTGTTATTGCCTTACCTTCCCTGCGATACAGGTCATTTTCGATCCAAATTGTGAGCATGCTTCTGCTCCATCCGTGTTCTATCGTTTTGGAAGCGTACCAAAGACGCTCTGCTGTATCCTTAGTTTTCTCAAGGATGAGTGCATTGTGACCCCAAGGGATGGAAAAAATAGGTAAATCGCCTAATTGTGCCACAGCTTGTGGCACTTTTGCGTATGCCTGATAAAAAGCTTTCATCCTAAACATGTTACGCCTTGAGAATCCCTCGACACCAGGGAACTCATTTTGAAGCTCTTTAGCTGCCTTTTCCAATATATTGCTGCCCCAGCCTCCTTTCTCCTGTTTTTCAAATATTTCTTTTCCAATCTCCCAATAAAGTTTGATTAATTCGCTATTAACCGTGACGGCAGCCTTGATCTGGGCTGATCGAATTTTAGCCTTCAATGAGGTAATGAATTTCGTATATTCGGCAGGGGATACATCTCCCTTTTTGATGGCTGGGCTGGACTTTTTAGGCATTGGTAACTCCTATCGAAGGCAGTAAATCTCTCATGAATAGCTCCATTTGGTAGTGCGGAACTGGATGCCAGCTTGCAATGAATTCTCCGACGATCTTAAACCCTACTTTTCGGTATACGTGAATAGCTCTTGTATTTGTGGCTTCGGGGTCTATTAGAACTCGCTTCATATGAGAAAAATGACTCCTTAAGAATTCTTTGATCATAGGCACAGCTATTCCTTTCCCCAGATAATTGAGATCGCAAATGAACAAATCCAAAGTGGTCGCATCTTTTCCCTCTGGAGAGGTGATCAAAAAGGCAAAAGGGGTATCTTTGTCATAACAGACCCAGTAAGTGGTGGTGGATTCTCCCAAAAAGAATTTTTCTAGGCCGCTTAAAGTATTTTGCAAACCTACTCCATGCATCCATTCTTTGATGTGCTTTTGCTCAAACCATCGATGTAACAGGTCTCTTTGGGAGGATTCAGCAGGAGTGAAGCGAAAAAAAATGTTCATAGTTCTTTAGTGGATTGCCTTAGATTTTTTCTTAGAAAGATTTTTGAATGGCCAAGCCAATAATTCTTTAATTCTCCTATCCGTTTATAACCTTTTTTCAAATAGAATTCTTCCGCTTGAAAGTCCCACGTATCCACTAAAGAAAAAATGCATCCATTTTTAATGGCTTCGCCTTCCACTGCATCTAATAATTTTGTGCCGTAGCCTTGTTTTTGGAGGTTTTTTTCCACCCACAATACGTCGATGTAGACATCTTCCGTACCTAAAAAAGCTTGTATCCCACCGAAAATTTCTCCCAAATCATTTTTCAAAAAAATGGAAAATGCTTTATCTCTCTCCCCTAGTATACTCTCATTGAACGCAACGATGCCTTCTCTTACGACGGCATTATCTGTCTCGGTTGGCGCATAATCGACGACTACTTTGTACATAGTTCCTCTACTGGATTCAGGGACTTTTCTAATTTCCGAGCTATTAATTCTTTAGCATAGAGCGATAAGAAAATAATCCCTTCGATCCCTCTGAATAGGGCTAGTTCAACATATTTGCCATCTAGTTTGGCAAAATCAAGTTCATATATCTGTGAGTCAGTGATTCGTCCCGATGAAAGCATCGATATGATTTGCTTTGGCACAGTGACTTGATAGATTCTTCTATATTTATCTCCTTTCAATTCCCATTTTGGATTTGCCATATCATGACTCCAAGCACATCGCAGCATATAAATAATTGCACGCAATGAGTCGATAGGGTCTTGGGTATTAAATGGATTTTTGGCGCCGAAAGTCTCATCAAGGGCGGTATCGACTGCAATGATAAGAGCGGCGGTCGCGCTTAAGACTAAATTGTGGAACTGACGATAAATTGCTCGTTGATCATAATTTTGTCTGGGGATCGGCATGCGAAGATCGCTTGGAATTTCAATGAAGGACGTGAAACATTTTTGATCTATGAGTCCCTCCTTAAATCCATTCTGTATGCGCATGGCCAAAATGAATGTTTTATAGGTTTCATCTATAGCTTGAATAGGATTTTCAGGATGAATTTGTTTCAACATAGGCATAGCTTTCTTCAATGAGAATAGAGGAAATCGTAGCAATTTTTTAGTTAAAAGTCCCCATGAATTCTGAATCTATTAACTTAATTTCAATCCGTTCAATTCCTTTTCCAGACCTAGACCTCTTTAGGGTGACACAGCCAACCTCTTTGGTGGACTTAACATGAGTTCCTCCACAAGGAACCTCTGCGAAGCCATCAATCTTCCAAAAACGCCTTTGCGCATTAACATCGGTAAAGCCAGTTTGGATGGGGTAGTCTGCGTGAATGATCTTGTTGTAATCCTCTAGGATCACATCAAAGAGGGAGGATATGTGCTCTGGGAACACAAAATCAATTCTGGCTTTGTTTTCAGCGATATGAGCCCCTACCTTTTCTAGATGATATTTTTGAGTCACAATCTCCAGGACAAGCTCAGCTGCAAAATGTAGGCGCATGAGTCTGTATCTCCGCGGCCAATCAATAGTCATTTTCACTACATCTCCTACAGAAAGGCCATGTCCTTCGGATAACGTGTAATAGATCAGATTGCCTTCTTTTCTTGAATCGATGATAGGGAGGTCATTAATTCATGCCTTATCGCTTTCTTGCCCGCCAGAAAAAGAATAGGCGATAGTCTTTTCAAATAGGATTTCATTTCCATTGACTTGAGAGACGATGGTTGTAAGAGATTGCTGATAGGGATTGTCCCAAAATACTTTTCGCATCTTTACATACCCAGCACTCTTTTGACTTTTTTACCCAAACCGATGAGGCGTTCTTTTGGCTCATTGGAAAAGACAAAACGTACATATTTGCCCGCTGTTTCACCCCAACCAACCATAGGTGTTGTTGCAATTTTGGCTTCTTGTAAGAGACGTTCAGAGAGCTTTTGGGAAGTGACTCCAAACGGGGTGGTATCAAGAAGTAGAGACCAACCACCATGAGGAGGAATTGCGGGAAGGCCCTCTAGCTCGTTTAGCAATGTATTACGTCTATCCTCCCATACATCCAATGCGGATTGCAATCCGTCATCTTTTGCATTGAGTGCAGCAGCAACTCCAGCCATGCTAATTCCTGTTTGGCATACCACATTTGATATGCTAACGAGGCCAATGTCATTCATAATGGTTTTTGGTCCTACTATCCAGCCAATGCGCCATCCAATCATTCGTAATTCTTTTGAAGCGGCTCCTACTGTAATGGTGCGTTCTTTCATGCCAGGTAAGGCAGCTGGGTGGATCACCGATCTTTTGTCATAGAGGATTCGCTCCATGGCTGCATCATAGAGAAGCCATGCATCTACTTGTGTGCAGACGCGTGCTACAACTTCCCATTCTTCCTGGGTTAAGATATGTCCTGTGGGCATGCCAGGGCTAATCACAATCATCCGTGTACGTGGAGAGACTGCCTGTTCAAGTGCTCGTAGGTCCAAACGCCACCCAGCTTGTGAAGGAATAAGAGGAATAAATAGGGGGACTCCCCCTGCAATGCGGATGCGGTTGATAATGCCTGCATACGTTGGGTCCGTCACCATGACTTCATCTCCAGGTTCAAGCATCGCAAGGAGGCAATTCAGGATGCCAGACATTCCGCCAGCACTAATGATACATTCACTTTGCCAGTCGTATTCTACATGGCTAACCTTTGAAACTCTCTTTGTTGCTGCTTTTCTTAAGTTATCCTGACCGAGGAAGGGAAGATAACTATTATTTTCATCTAATCCAATGGCATTTTTGGTGGTTTCAATCGCGATTACTGGAGGTGGAACGTCGGTGTCTAAATTCTCAAGTCGCAGAATGTCAGAATCATGGGCAGCATCTGCAGCATTGCCCATTCGATCTACCCCAATCCCTGGGACTTGGGCAAGTCTTGCAACTCTAGTGTATCTCGGCATAAAACTCCTAAAAATTTATAGGATACCTTTATGATTGGATTTTGTCAATATGTATAAAATTGACAAAACGTCTAAAATAGGGTAAGATATAAGGAATCTTCTAAAGAGGTGGCGCTTGAGCAAAGAATTTGAAGTATTATGGAGGTTATATGAACCTCTCATCAAAGCTGTCATAGAGGTGTTTCATCCCTTTGTAGAAGCTGCAGTACATGATCTTGAGAAGGGCACAGTAGTGGCTATTTATCATAATATTTCACAAAGACAGGTGGGAGAATCTTCTCCACTTAAAGAATTAAAAATTAGCACAGCAGATTTTCCAGACTATTTTCCCCCCTATTATAAGCAAAACTGGGATGGCCGTTCATTGAAATGTACTTCGATAACAATGCGAAATAAGAATGGAAAACCAATTGGGCTCATTTGCTTAAATATTGATGCCAGCTTTTTCCAGGATAGCTATCAGTTATTGAAGAGGTTCTTGAAGATTGAAGATGAGGCTGAAAACCCTATTGAGATTTATGGCAGTCAATGCGAGGAACAAGCAGAAGGAGTGATTCAACAATTTTTAGAAGAGAAACATCTATCATTGAATCATCTCAATCGTGATCAAAAAAAGGAACTTGTTCAACAACTTTATCGAAAAGGAATTTTCAATTTCAAGAACGCCGCCTCTTTCATTGCTAAGAAATTAAAGACTTCTAGAGCAAGTATTTATAATCATATTAGACAAATTGGAGATTGAAAAATATGGAAAACAAGCTGAAAAAATCCTCTCAAAAAATTCAAGACCTCTTACATGATCACAAACTAGACACCAGGGTAATAGAATTTAAGGAAACGACTAGAACTTCTCAAGAAGCTGCTAATGCCATTGGATGTGAAGTAGGACAAATCGCAAAAACTTTGATATTCAAAGGGAAAACTACAGGCAAGCCAATCTGTATCATTGCTAGTGGGAAAAATAGGGTAGATGAAAAGAAAATCGTCTTGTATGTGGGCGAAGAGCTGGAAAAACCTGATGCGCAATATGTTTTAGAGCACACAGGCTTTGCTATTGGTGGAGTGCCACCCTTTAGCCCAGGAAACCCGGACTGAATGTCTTTGCAGAGACGGTCGATGACTTGAGCCTTCCACCCTTCAGCTTCCTGGCGTCTAACGATTTCCGAGCCGATCCACCAATGGAGCTTGATCAGCTCCTGATTGACCGCCATTGCCGCCTTGATCTGCGATTCTCGGATGCGGGTCTTGATGCTTTCTAAGAGAGCAGGATAGCTTTCGGGAAGAGATAAAGAGTTGGAGGGTTGAATTGTCATAAGTCTCTATTGGTTCAATTTTTCTGCGATATATGAATTCAAGCTTAGGCCAGCAGTTTTTGCCTTGGTAGAAAGCCGTGCATGAAGGTCGGGATCGAGTCTTAAATTAAAGGTGCCTGAGAAAGTTTTTTCGGGTTTTTCTCCATTTTGTTCGCAAAGGGCAAGGTAGAGGTCGATTGATGACCGAAATGATTGATCTAGCTCTTCAACGGTTTTACCCTGAAAAATGATCGGCTCTTTAAGACCGAGGATTTCTCCACGGAAGATCTTAGAATTGTCGTCGTATTCAACTCGGCCAAAGAAGCCTTTATATTTCATCATGGATGATTCTGTACTGCCTTTTCAAAAATTTTGAGGATTTCGCGCATAATTTGGTTGTGATGTCGATTTGGAGTAAAAGATATGGAAATTTCGTCATTGGTAAAATGCTCTAGGTCAGAAACTGGAAGATGATGGTAAGTTGTAAGCAGCTTGGATCGATTGTCTTTCGCGATTTTGAGTTCATATGTGAGATGTAATTCCGGGTTCCCTACCTTTCCTGTCCATTTAAAAAATAATAATAAATCAGAATGACTTTCGCGTTGAGAATCTGTTTCTGTTCTTTTTGTTTTAGAAGGATCTAGAGGGCGGTCAAAGCTGCGATGAGCGGATTGCTTATCTCGAAATGGGATGATAGAGAGAATTGACGGGCATAAAGCCGCAATATCTTTTTCAGAAATGCAATCTGCAATCCAATTAGATGTTATTAATGCATGAATTTGTCCTAATCTATTGAAATATGCAGTGATTTCATGAATTGTTTCAGAGAATTTTAATGCATTTCCTGGCTCCTGTCGTTTTTCAAGGCGGCTGTGATTTCTATAATGATGTTCCAATCCGTCTACCAATAAAGGAATCCCCCAAGTTTCTAACTCATGATGTACGAGTAATTTACAAAGCGGATGTTTCTGGAAAAGGTTTTTTAATTGAGCGGAATATTTTTTTGATTTTGAGAATATTGGAGCATGAGTCGAGGGGGGAATTGCTTTTTCTAGGAACGAATGTTTCATTTAGGTTTTTCCGTTTTTTATTAGCACGAATGATACCAAATTTTGGTACTAATTGGCAAGCAATCCTTTTCCATCATCAGGAGCCGATTCTGTACGGAGGATTTTCTCTGAGATCCCCTTGCTGAATTTTTTCGTGATTTTCACATCGAGATGCGTATAGCGCTGTAACATTTGCAGCGTGCGGTGCCCCATCGCAGTGGCGAGTTCCATATTGGAAGCTCCTTGTGCAGCCGCGAATGTTGCGAAGGTGTGACGCATATCATGAGCACGGCAATTTGTGATGCCAGCAATCCGAAGCGCTGTTTGCCACGCTTTCTTGATGTCGATTCGACCAAAGGCGGTTTTGCTGGCGAATACGAGAGGCTTGAGTGGATGGCGAAGTTCGTAGAGTCATTTGAGTTCGGCGATGACGGGATCAGCTAGGGAAATGTTGCGAGGGCGGCCGTTTTTAGTTTGCTTGAGATAGGCGAGGTGGTTATCGAAATCAATATCTCTCCATTCGAGGTTGAGGATTTCGCCTTGGCGGGCGCCTGTAGTGAGGGAGATGAGGACGATGCAATAGAGGTAGGTGCTGCGGCTTTTGCGGCAGGCATCGAGTAGGCGTTCAATTTCGGCTTCAGAAAGGATGCGGTCGCGTCCGGGATTCTCTTTGAGCTTTTGGAGGTGAATACAGGGACTTTCGTTGATCCAGCGAAGCTTGACGGCGTAGGTGAAGATGGCGGAGAGGGAGGCGGTATAGCGGTTGACTGTGGAGTTGGTTCTCTTTTTTCCTGAGGTGGAAGGGGTATTTGAAAGGAGAAGCCTTTCTTTGGCGACGAACTCGGGCGTGATGTGGATGAGATCGTAAGATCCGAAACGGGATTGCCAGTAGGAGAGGTGATGGCGGGTGTCATCGGCGGAGCGATGATGTTCAAGAGCACCGTTAGCAATGTACTGTTCAAGGAGCTGGGTGAATGTGTGAATTTTTTTGTGTTGATCAAACTTGTATTGGCCGAGTTTGATTTTGTTGCGAGTGTCGTGCACCCAGTCTTCAGCTTCGGGTTTTCTATCGAAATGATCGCAGACTGTGGGGTATCCTTTCATGCGGACGACTGCGCGCCAGCTTTTACCGTCTTTTCTTTTGTATACTGCCATGGTTCCAACCTTTGGTTTTGGGGTTCGATGGCTGGATTGCAGTGTTGGATAAAGCCCCTTCCCGCTGCACCGTTTTTGCATCGTAAGCGGAAAAACGTAATCCAAAAGGGATTTTTGGATCAAGGTCAATGGGCTTATGTGCCTGGAATTGCGTCAGTTAGGAAAATGGGGCAACTTGGGATTGAACCAAGGACCAGCGGGTTATGAGTCCGGATGCCTCCCCAAATTTTTATCATGTCGTAGCCTAATCTAGCAAGATTCCGCCTACGAGCTTCCTAGTGACATGCTAGATCGTCCTGTTTCAATCGGACATAGCCTAACTTCTTCTCTGACACGAATCCTGACACGTTGGACAGTAAAATGTATTGTACATTTGCGTGTCATACAAGATCATACAAGTTAATACAATATGATGAAATATGAAATAATGCAATATAAACTGAATCAAAATGATAGTATTTTAAATTTGAAGAATGAATTTTAGTTACAATTTAATTTACTGATTGAGTACGCTGGCGACATATATGCGTCTCTTTTGGATGAGCCAGCATGCGTAGTACAAGAATCACACAAAAAAAAGGAGCCAAATGTGAAAGAGATTGACTGGGTGCAATTAACAAAGTGGGAAGATCATACGAATTCGATTTCCCTAGGAACGATGCGTAATATTGTGGCTAGGAGAAAAGAAAATGGCGCTGACGTTTTTTTGTCACTGGTGAACGGGCGATTTTATGTGAATCTCAAGAAATTTAATGAGTGGATGGAGAATCAGAAAGAGAAAAATACGCCCCCCGTGAAGAAGACGTATCGATAGATAAATTGATTGAAAAAATTGAGGAACAATCCTCACTAGACTAATAACTGGATCTGTTGGGTTGGGGCCCGGCGGATCCAAGAATAAAAGGGATAACGACAGCATGAATATTACCAATCTTAAACTCTCCACGCAAGTGGAGAGTTCAGTTACAAGCGCTAATTTATCGGCAGAAAGAGACGAAAAGCTGAATTTTCATAGCGTGACCAACATATCATCCCCTAAGAAGAATCTGTTTGAGCTTGAATGTGAATGCGTTGCCTATATGGCTGAGCATGAGTTCATAGTTGATAAACTCGTTGTCGATGATTCCTGGCAACGTTTGAGCGTCGATGGAGGTGAGGACTGCGACGAATGGTACATTGCGAAGAACGGGGTTTCCACAAAAGGCAATCCATGGCTAATGGTGACGTTTGGCACATGGGCGGGAGGCCTTCAGGTATTTGGCACTTTCACGAGCTGGGAGTTGGATAATACCCTTTCCTCTGAGGAAAAGCGGCATATTAAAGAAGAATATGACCGTTGGAGCAAGGAAAATGAACGAAGAAAACAGGAAGATGAAAAACAACGTCTCAAAAAAGTCCAAAGTGCCTGGGATAGCTCTTCTGAAGAGCCCAGCGACGAGACGGGACATTTAGGGTACCTGTCTAAAAAAAAGATATGTAGGCACGGGGCTCGATTTTTTGAAGCGAGCTTCAATGACGGGACTCAAAGTAATCCCCAGTGGAGCAAATATCCCACGTTGGTAGTTCCTCTTCAAAACATTCAAGGTGATGTTCAGGCAATCCAACATATTCGGGCAGATGGAGAAAAGCGCATCTACGGCTCAAAAAAAGGCAATTTCCATTTGATCGGGGAGATCAAGCCGGATAGTCTAATCTACGTTGCAGAGGGATTCGCAACCGCTGCTAGTGTTTACGAGGCGAAAGCCAACCCAACTGTCGTGGCATTCGATTGTGGAAATTTACAACCCGTGATCGCTGCCATTCAAAGCAAATATCCAAAAAATTCAATAATCATTGCAGGTGATGATGACCGTGAAACTCAAGGGAACCCCGGTCGCACAAGTGCCGAGGCTGCTGCCAAAAAGTACGGATGCAAAGCTGTCTTTCCCTGTTTCCCTACAAATTGCACACTTCCCCCGAATGAAAGCGGGGAAGTCTGTCAACCAAGTGATTGGAACGATCTGCATGTGCTACTGGGGTTAGATAATGTCCGCGATCAGCTTGATGCTTTTGTAAAAGCAAAACCACGTTTAGTTTCACTCTCGTACACAGAGCTCATAAATAAACAGATTCCTCAAAGGAAATTTGTTCTAAAACCATGGTTGCCAGAGGCTGCAATCTCGATGGTTTTCGCTCCACCAGGGGTGGGGAAATCTTACCTCTGCCTTTCCGCAGCTGGAGCAATAGCGAGTGGAGGGAGGCTCTTTACAACTTCGCCGTGGGAGGCGCCAACAGCGAAAAGAGTTTTGTATGTTGATGGCGAAATGCACGAAGCTGACTTGCAAATGCGTGTAAAAAAATTACTTCACGGGCTAGAGAAGAACATTCCGGATGATTACCTAAGGTATTTGAATGGATCTTGGCAGTCAGTATTTATTCCGGATCTTTCAAGCCCCGAGGGTCAGGCTTTAATTGAAGAGATCATCGTGGAGCAAAAGACCGAAGTTCTTTTTCTCGACAATTTAAGTACTCTATGTCGTGCTGGTCGAGAAAATGAAACGGACAGTTGGAAGCAAATGCAAGCTTGGCTTCTTCAACTGCGATGGCGGGGAATTGCCGTGGTGTTAGTTCATCATGCCGGCAAAGCAAAGGACGAAAATGGGAAGCCGCGCCAGCGAGGAACTTCGATGCGCGAGGTGATCCTGGAATCTTCGATAGTATTGGAGCATCCAAAAAACTATTCTGAGGAAATGGGTTGCCTGTTCGAATTATCATACACAAAGGCGCGCGGTTTTTGGGGAGCTGATGCCACTCCACTAGAAGTTAAGCTGGTTGAAAAAGATGGCTTATTTTCTTGGCAGGACAAAAAATTGTCGGTCAAGACTTATGACTCTATTGTTGACATTTATATCGATGGTACGACCTCCGTCAAGGAAATAGCGTTAGAGTTAGGAATCTCTCCTCAGGCAGTCCGAAAACATATTCGGAATGCCAAAAAATTGGGGGATATTAAATGAATTTCGTTAAGGTTTTATCAATTTGGCGAAACTTTTTTGATTTCCTTAGGAGTGGAAAAAGTTTCCCTATCGTAAAAATGGTTTCGCAAAAAGTTTCGTATGAGATTTCTTCTCATAGAGAACGATTGTGTCGTACAAGTTTCTCGATGGTTGGCAACCAGACCTTATTTTTGCGAAACCTAAGTTTCGTGAGCATTTTCCTACCACAAGTAGTTTTGTAAAAAGTTTCGCGTTCAATTTCTTTTCATAGAGGAAAATGGTTGATAAATTGGTTTCTTCATAGTTTCCAAGATCGTGTGCTTATATATCGGGGCACGAAACTTGTGCGAGACCAAAATGGGATTGATGAGCTCACTAAAGAGTAGACCTGGGATATCATTTCAAGTGGAGTTCTTAGAAAAAAAAGCCAACAAGAGCTCGAACGTGAATTTGCTCATTTAGGCGGCCTAGGATCGATTCTCACAGTCGATTGGTGGATGTGATGGATGACCGTGAAATAATCAGTTCCATGTAAAGAGGGATTGATCCTTCAAGAAGGACAGCAAGAAGACGTTAAGCTAGACAGTAATGGAAATTATCCAACAGAATGTTTTATAAGAGGAATTAAATATGAATAATTCAAAAAATCCAGGTCAATGGAAAGATAGAGTTTCGAAGTCGATTTCAAAGAACGACTTGCCAGAGGATGTGTGGGAAAGAATTCATAAAATTAGAAACTCACCCATAAGATTGATCGAGAACGTTGTCATTGGAAATCCGCAGGAGCCTCACATTGTATTGCCATCTGGGATGAAGGGGTATCTTCTTGATTATCCAGATGAGTTTTTTCTTACTGAAGAACACCGCGAGGTCTTAAATCGTCATAATGAGATATTTCAAGGCAAATGCTCTGAAATTGAAGGGCTTCCAGCAATATTATGCGGCTATGGCGATATCGTGTTTTTACACGACTATGAATACGAAATAACCGATCCGTTTTTTGATATAGGCCTTGCTTGCTATGCAGAATCTATTATTAGAAACAGGGGAACAGATGCCAGCTCCTAAAGGACACTCACCGTATCCAGGATGTGAGACAGGAGGAAGGCCGCGT
>Ga0210386_10001203_pt1 | contig 23275 bp, 22 predicted proteins | sample IncBWH32OmetaG_FD_160091 | JGI IMG/M metagenome (GOLD analysis project Ga0210386, IMG submission 160091) | Forest soil microbial communities from Barre Woods Harvard Forest LTER site, Petersham, Massachusetts, United States - Inc-BW-H-32-O ...
GGCGGTGCCTCACGCTGCCAGAAATTACCCAGGACGGCACGCCTCGGGTCGAAACTCAAGGTGAGCTTTTGGAGAAACACCGCTCATGTGCGATCACGATTGGCTCTCAGGCCGTACTAGCTTGCCTGGACAACATAGGTGCGACACCGGCAGACATTTCCTACCTATGTTGCGTTACGACCACCGGCTTTCTAAGCCCCGGCCTCAGTGCGTTCCTGTGTCGCGAACTGAGCCTTAATCCGGCCTGCGCGCGCTTAGATATCGTTGGTATGGGATGCAATGCAGGTCTCAACGCTCTAAACGCTGGCAGAGGTTGGGTGCTGGCGAATCCACGACGACTCGCAGTGTTGCTGTGTGTTGAGATATGCTCCGCTGGGTACGTTATCGATGAGACCGTCAGAACGGCTGTCGTAAATAGTCTATTTGGCGATGGTGCAGCGGCCGTAGCCTTGAGTGCCACCGACATGGACCGACCGGACCAAGGACCACAAATAATGGACTTCCACAGTCAAATAATGACCGACGCCATTGATGCTATGCGTTATGACTGGGATGATGTGCACGGCAAGTTTAGTTTTTTCCTGGATCCCCAGATACCTTATATTATTGGCGCAAATATTGAAATGACGCTTGACGCTCTTTTGTCGCGTGCCGGATTGTACCGTCCGGACATACGCCATTGGCTGGTCCACTCCGGAGGCAAGAAGGTGGTGGATGCGATCAGGGTAAACCTCGGATTGTCTACATATGACCTGAGGCACACGAGTAGTGTTCTTCGCGATTACGGCAATCTATCGAGCGGTTCGTTTCTATTCTCTCTAGAACGGTTGCTGAGAGAGCATATAGCTGTACCAGGAGATTACGGCGTGATGATAACGATGGGACCTGGATCGACCATCGAGTCTGCTCTTCTGCGTTGGTAATTTGTTTTGAAAGGCGCCTAGGATGCCCACCAGATATTGCGATCGCCCGGTTACCATAATTAGCGTCAATGGCGCAGCACTGCTCTCGAGTACATTGACAGACGACATAGCGCACGCATTTGAGCACGCTGAAGATCTCGGCCCGAGTACGATAGCTCTCATTCACGTTGTCGGATGTTTGCAACCGTCTGGGCTCAAGACCTGGCCGGGTCCCGTAGACCTACAGACGGTGAACAAATGGGAGCGAGTTTTACGACGAATTGAAAGGGCGGAATTAACAACGCTTGCGGTATTAGAACACCACTGTACCCGTCTCGCTTTAGAACTCTTGCTGGTCGTGGACCGCCGGATAGCGAGCAAGAGCTTCTCCATGACTGGTAAGGAGCCTGAGGTTGACATCTGGCCGAGCATGGCTTTGTATCGCCTGGGGAGGCAGCTCGGTGAATCTCGAGCGCGACAATTCGTCCTTGATTCCACAACATTGACTGCAGAGAGGGGTGTCGACCTAGGCATCATTGATATTGTCAGTCGCGATGTGGGTCCTAGCTTACAGCAAACATTCACTCAGTTTCTACAACACGCTCCACCAAGAGACTATCCCATCAGTCGGCGCCTCCTTCACGATTGTGTTGCACCTAGTTTTGAGGAGATGTTAGGTTCACATCTTGCTGCTTGCGACCGGGCGTTACGACGAAGTTTGTCATACGAATGCACTACGCTCTAGGCACTGGAATCCTAGGCGACTGATTCATGGATGCTCTTAATAAACGTAATGGAGCTTGCAATGCCTTCTACGTCTCCCATGATTTCGCTGAACGACTGGCTGCAGTCTACTCCCACGCTGACTTGCGTGCCCGACGACGATTTGCGCGCGTTGACTCAATATATAGGAGCAAGTAACGCCTTATTAGACATCCTCGGTCACAAACGGGAACGAACGCCACAGCAAGCTTCCGAAGCAGGCAGCATTCATGCCGCTTGTCGTGCTCTTAGAAGCCGCTTCCTGGAACTGCACGCGGACTGGCTATACAGTGTTTTGACGAGCAATGGGAGTACGCGACTCTCACTGGACGAAATAGCGAAGGACGCCGCAGACCGCTGTTCAGGGCTGGTCCCTACGAGTGCGCAGATGAGCCGGGAACGCGCGTGCCTGCAGAAGGATAAGGAGGGATTCGAGATCGATCAAGGCATGTTGTTCCATGCTTTACTGCACTCCAAGAGCAGCGGGACACACATTGTAGAAACGGCCCTACAACCCACGCCTCGATCCATACTTCTCCTTGATGAGCTGAGGGAAAAGACACGATTAGATCTCGGATCAGTGGCTCTTGAGCGAATTGGTCATGCCGCGCATCTAACGATCAATAATAGTAGTTGTCTGAATGCCGAAGACGAACGCTTGGTGGACGATCTTGAGACCGCAGCGGATTTGACGATTCTTGATGATGCTGTCAAGGTCTGCGTCCTTCGGGGTGGTGTGATGACATCTCCGCGTTACGCGGGCAAACGCGTCTTTAGCGCAGGAATAAATTTGAAAAAGCTGCATCAGGGTGAAATTTCATTGATCGGCTTCTTTTTGCGCCGCGAGTTCGGGTTCATAAATAAAATCGTCCACGGTCTGCTGGTCCCTGACAAGATTGCAGGAAGTTCAACACGGGGAGACTTGAAGAGTATACCTGGCAAGCCGTGGATTGGCGTAGTGGATAGCTTCGCCATAGGGGGAGGCGCACAAATACTATTGGCGCTTGATTACGTGATCGCCGCAACAGACAGCTATTTTAACTTGCCTGCTGCTCGGGAAGGCCTTGTCCCAGGGTTCGCGAACCTGAGACTCAGCCGTTTTGTCGGAGCTCGCAAATCACGACAGTTACTATTCGCTGGTAATAAGCTTTGGGCAAGTGGGCCCTATTCTGAGCTGATCTTTGATGAGGTGGTCGACTCCAGTGACATCGAATGTGCGATTGATCGCAGTGTTGATACGTTGAGCGGTCCAGCCGTTAGGGCAAATCGAAGACTACTAATTAACGCTGAGGAGCCACTCGAGCACTTTCGATATTACGCAGCTGAGTTCGCCTTGATACAAGCGCAGCGGCTGTATAGTGCCGACTTGCTCAGCAAAGTCACTCCTACGTAAACCTTGTTAACTGTCCGTTTCAATGGACAGTTCATCCGACTGGAAAGGAAGTGAACACGGGCGTGGCGGCCGTTGCTGGACCAATTTCCGGGTTGCACCCCGAACGAACCCACTACTTGATGTGTTTCATGAATGTTCGAGCAATGAGCGCATCGTCTACCCGCCGATTGTGAGACCAAAAGGAATATGGAACAGGAGAGCACCCACCCTATCGAGTCGAGCTTAACTGATGTCGCAGTATGCGACACATCCCGGGTTATCTATAGAAAACGGGACAATGTGGCTTACATCACATTGAACCGGCCGGACGTGCTAAATGCTATGGACGCACGGATGCATGTAGAGCTAACAAAAGCTCTAGACGCGTGTGAATCCGACAGTGGAGTGTCAGTAGCAGTTCTAACAGGAGCCGGAGACCGCGCCTTTTCGGTAGGCAAAGATCTGAGCGAGCTCGTTCGCGACATTCGCGCCGGGGCGGAGCCAGGGAGCTTTGGCAGTCGCGAAGAGCCAGGTTGGCCGCGCCTTACCGAGCGATTTAACTTCAGTAAGCCGATCGTCGCTCGAGTTGACGGCTACGCACTTGGTGGGGGCTTCGAGCTAGCCTTAGCATGTGACATAGTACTCGCCTCCGAGCGTGCATGCTTCGCCCTACCAGAAGCTAAACTTGGTTTGATTCCCGGAGCCGGCGGCTTGTTTCGGCTAACTCGCCAGATTCCATTTAAGATCGCCATGGGCTATCTGTTGACCGGGAGAACTATCAGTGCAAGTCGTGCGTATGAGCTTGGACTGATCAATGAGTTCGTACCCGTTGACAATTTAGACGCTTGCGTTAGCAGCTGGGTTGCAGACATCCTCAGCTGCTCACCGCTGTCCCTGCGCTCTTTGAAACAAGTAAGCCAAGCGTCAATGCATCTGTCCATCGAGGATGCATTTGTGCAACACTACGAAGCGGAGGCCGAACGGCGCACGAAGATGGACTGTCGTGAAGGCCCTCTGGCCTTTGTTGAAAAGCGGAAACCCATATGGGGGCTTGGTAAGGAAGACTGGAGGCATCGGGGCGTAGTTGAATATCCTAAGAGCGAGGGTTGAAGGCCTGAAGAGATGCCGATTAGCCAATGGAGATATTGCATCATCGTGCATCTGTGTTGAGGCTGGCACTCAACGGAACGACAAGTGTCGTTTTTGGCGAATCAGTCCGCCGCAGCTGCGGGACGCCTTGTCGCCGAGCCGATAACAACGAGGTACAGTCGCCCCCCGCAAGGCGGCACTTTAGAAGCATTGTTTCGTGACTCTTGGACACTCCGTTTAGCTTTGATAGCTCACTCCATCATATGATATATTACGCTTTTCAAAATCGCTGGTAGTCGAGCTTTTTTTACCAACGTCTGTGGAGGGGGCATTTAAGCAACTGTGGGTCCCCCGATCATTATTGCTGGCTCATCAAGATATCATGGCCCGACTCAATGACTGTTTTAAACGGAACTAGTTGATTTTGGCATTCTGGTTTGGCCCAGGAGTGACAGTTAACTTTGGCCCACCTGTGAGGGTGCTGGCTACGCTTCGTGGATGGGGCAACGGAAGCATAGCTGGCTAACCAGGAGGGACAAGGTGGAAGTTTTCGAACAGATTCGCCGGAGTATGAGTTCGGCGTAGGAACGATCGCAGGTGTGTCGCGGAAGTTGGGCGTGCATCGGCGGATGGTGCGGGAGGCGCTGTGCAGCGTCGAACCTGCGGCGCCCAAGCCCCAACAGCGTCGGCTTCGCAAGCGGACACGGTTTCCGATTTCATCGATCAGATATTGCGAGCGGATCTTTCTGCGCCACCGAAGCAGCGCCACACGGCCCGCCGCATCTTCGACCGGCTGCGTGCGGAAGTTGTCGGCTTCAACGGGAGCCAGCGTTCTGTGCGCGGCTACGTGCAGCGTCGCCCGCAGCAACTGGGACTGGAGAACTGCGAAGTGTTCGTGCCACAGACCCACGAGTGGGGGTCGGAAGGGCAGGTGGACTGGTACGAAGTCTGGGCGATCCTGAGTGGCGAACGCGTGAAGCTGCAGGTGTTCGAGATGCGTTCGATGGCCAGCGGCGGAGCCTATCATCGAGTGTATCTCCATGCCACGCAGCATGGCGTTTCTCGATGCGCATCAGTTTGCGTTTGCTTACTTCGGCGGCGTATTCCGCACTCCGCACTCTGCGCTATGACAACGTGAAGGGTGCCGTGAAGAAGGTGCTGCGCGGATATCGCCGCGAGGAGACCAGCCGTTTCATTGCATTCCGCTCGCACTGGCGCTTTCAGAGCGAGTTCTGTAATCCTGCCCGTGGCAACGAGAAGGGCGGCGTGGAAGGGGAGGGCGGCTACTTCCGCCGCAACGACTGGGTGCCGCTTCCCGAAGCTCGCGACCTGGATGAGCTAAACGCATACCTGGAGCGGTGCTGCCGCGAAGATCAGAACCGCGTACTGGCCGGACGTTCGGAGACGGTGGGCGCGGCGATGCTTATCGAACATGCACATGTGCTACCGCTGGCAGCGGAGTCGTTCGAGTTGGTCGAGATCAGCTTCCCCTCCGTGGACGGACTGCACTGCGTGCGTGTGCGGACGAACTGCTATTCAGTTCCGCTGCGGCCAGGGAGCAAGGTCGAAGCCCGCGTGAACGCCGATTCTGTTGAGTTGTGGCACGAGGGCAAGCGTGTTGCTCATCATGAACGTTGCTACAGCCGCCAACAACGGATCCTCGATAATGTGCTCAGCCACGTTCTCTGCTCCGCGGCGTATGTGTTTCGCGCACGGCTGATTCTGACGCTGGCCGAAGGTGCATCTTTCAACACCATCAAGCGGCAACTGCCGACTACGGCGTCCACCATCAGGCGCTAGAAAGCGCGGTTTCTTCGTTCTGGAATGAATGGACTGGACACTCATCAATCCGGGTCAATTGGCCAGCGTGCTGACGCCTGCCTTGCGGGCTAGAGTCGAATCTGTACATGCGGCGGTTTATCTTGGGGATGGAAGCAGGCGAGACTGGAACAACGGCTTCGTGTACGGATCGCAATTACGCTGACGATCTGGTTATTTGCTGTAGAGGAAACAATGCTCAAAAGGCAGATCAGTGCAGCGACTGATTTTCCCGATTAGAGGTCCGGTGTCTCGTGACACATGGCTGCAACCATGCCCTGCCCAGCTTGGGCGGCCTCAACTATGTGCCCCTAAATCACGCAGAGCTCTTCCCCTACAAACAGCCACATACGGGGCAAAGCTCCGACTTTAAGACGGAGCGCTTCTTGGCGGTTTGGTCAGATGGACCTAGTCTCGGATCCAATTTACTTTAGGCTGAAAACCGACGTAATTGCGATCTAGTGGACGATTTATCTTATAGAAATATGACGCCAAAGAAAGTCTATGCCTGTTGTGTGGGCAATTCAGAGGTTGGGGATGACCATGGAAGGTATTTGTACCAGATTCAAAAATGATGGTTCGGTTAAAAACAGGCAATATGCTTCGTATTCGTTGAGATCCATCACGTGACCACAGCTCGAGAGCTCCACCATAGGGTTCTAGCCAGTCAGGGTTCAGAAAGGTGATCATGTTGATCATTTGGCAGAACGGCCTTCCCAAAGGATGTCTGTCCGCATCGGCATGAACGCGAAGCCTGCCTCCGCGGCCAGTCGAATGCAACCCGCCACCCTGAAATGATGGGTCGCCGATTAATCCTTTAACCCCTGTCAATGTTTCGAGAAATAGCAAGAAGGTCTTTGAATTTAGCTGCAGCATGAAATTACGGGTAATAGGTCCGATTCCCAATTCACTGGAAATTCCTAACTTGACTCCAAGGGACGATTCTGGTGATGAAGACCCCGATCCCCATACGGTCCATTCCGCAGGGTGGCGTTCTGGCACTTCTTCGATGACCTTTTTGAGGATCATTGCGGGGAAAAATCCGTCGAAAACAATATGCGGAAAAGGTTCAGCTGTCCGAAAGTCTTCATGGTTCTTCAAAGCGAGATTGCACAACCTTTCAGGATCGGGACAATAACACAGAAGGTTGTTTGCATCGCCGCTTGGACTAGTTGACGGATCGTTTAATGGTCTACTGTCATCCATAACCCAACCTCGTTGTAAATTGTAGATGTTTCTATGTGCTACGTACGATAACGCGTCCATTCGGCGTAATTGACAACCATATTTTTCCACAAAATCCTTCATCCGTGCCCTCGGCATAAATCATTTTGCGACGGAGCAAATTTAACGCATACACCAAATTACAGGCGGAATTGCCGCCGATATTTGACCTTGCCCTCAGAATCCGTACTCCATAACTGGTTATAGTTCGTAGCCGTCGTGGCTGTGGGAAAGTTGGAAAGCGCTTGTTGCTTTCCTGCTTTTTCAGTTTGAACAAGACTGGAACCGCCGCACGCAAGCCATCGCAAGCTGACCTGCGACCACAGCGAAAGCTGGCCATGGGGTACGTAGTTGGTGTGCAGTCCACTCTAAGCGTATGGATGCCCGGTCAAGTGCCACTTCCCAAGTGCAAGTGGAACGGAAAGGGACGACCCACCAAACTGCTGCGTCGCGATCCACGACACCGGCCGGTCTGTGCGCGCGAACTGGCGATCAACTTGCCCTCTTCGGCTTGGAAAAAGGTGATCTGGACGGAGGGCACGCGTAAAGCGTTGCTGTCGCGTTTTGCGGCTCTGCGCGTACGTCCTGCGCATCGCGATTACTGGATGAGTGAGCCTTGGGACGTAGAGTGGTTACTGATCGAATGGCCGAGCCCTGAACTAGCACCCACGAGATACTGGCTCTCCACCACCCTGCCGGTGGAAACCAAACTTCAGGACTTGGTGCGCTTGGCCAAGCATCGTTGGATCATCGAGTGCGACTACGAGGAACTCAAGCAGGAACTCGGGCTCGTCACTATGAAGGACGAGGTTGGCGAGGGCTTCACCATCATGCAACTCTGTGTATTGCCGCCTATGGGTTCCCGGTGCCGAATGGAGCCGTTTTTCCCCCTCGGATCGCGCTGGCCACTTACACTTATCCGCACCCCAAACGCCGCCGCACTTCCGGCCCCGCGGCTCGCCCCATACGCGCCGAGCGGCATAACCCATGATCCATTGCTACCCTCCGCCAGGTCATCGCCAGAGTTTTGCTCCGGCAACTCTCCGGTTGTCCTTTTTGTGGAACTCCATTTTTGTAACACAGTAGTACTAGAGGTAGACTTGCAGTTGAAACTCTGAGCGGAGAAGGAGCGGAGGGCCAATATTCCGAAAGAAGGAACACAGCGAATGGCAGATTATTAGCGCGCTCAAGCAGCATGAGAGCGGGCGAAGACCGCGGAGATATGCCGCAAGCTGGGGATCAGCCAGGCACATGTATAAGCGGTAATACGCTGGTCAGGGAGTTCAGGAACTGCGGGAACTGCGCCAATTGAGTGAGGAGAACAAGCGTTTGAAACGGCTTGTGGCGGATCTGACGCTGGACCGACAGATCTTGCAGGATATCGTCTCAAAAAGAAGCTGTAAAGCCTCGCCAGGAGCGCCGTTTGGTGAGGTGGACGCAAGAAGCGTATCGGGTATCGGAGCGGCGGGCAGCACGTGTCGTCAACATCGCCGTGAGCACAGTGCGCTATTGCAGCCAGCGGCCTTTGCAGGAAGTGTTGCGCATTCACATGCGGGAATTAGTGGCAACGTACGTGCGATACGGCTATCGCCGGTGACGGTGCTGCTGCGCAGAGAAGGCTGGAAGGTAAATCACCGCAGGCTTACGACGCTCTGTTCGCTGGGATCACTCCTTCATGACAATCGGCGCTACCTTGACATGTCAAATCTAGTAATGCCGCCGCCGGACATCAGTGGATGTTGAAATGCGAGTATAGTCTGGCCTCTATCGGCAAGAGAATATCACCGAAACAGGTCTCACAGCTCGACCAGTAGCGGAGTGCGTTGGTCCAGCTCGCAACCTCATCGGATATGTAAAAGTGGTACTCGCAAAGCCAACTCATCAGGTTGTGCATTTTGGTAGATATTCCGTAAAACACGCCACGCGCTAACTTTCGTTCTGGGTCGAGTTCGGGCGGATACAATAAGAGGCCCTCGAGCTAGACTAGGCGAAAATCTCGACATCGTAGCGAAAGCTTCATGACCCGCAGAGGTGATGCATTCTGTTAAGATCAGCTTCTGCAATTGACTCAAAACTTTATTGCGCGAACGAGGCGCTGACAAAAAGTTAGGTCGGGGGTTCAACGCTTTATAACGGAGGTACAGTGGCTGTTTTCAATTTCGATGACCCTGATCAATACGTGGATGGCAGTCCCTATCATGAGTTTGCTCGACTGCGCCGAGAAGCGCCATTTTCATGGCACATTGCCTCTCGTAATACCAGCGACGGATTCTGGCTTGTCACCAAGCATTGCGACGTGATGGCAATTTCGAAACAGCCAGATCTATTTGCCACGAACGCGCCGCTATTAGATGAACCCCTCCCGCAGGACTTGTGGCCCAGTTTTCCAGCGCTAGCGATGATAGCCGATAACCTGATGACCTTCAACCGTCAGAAACATCTCATTTTTCGATCAATTGCAAACACTGTGTTTTCTTCATCCAAAATACTTCTAAAACGAGAGAGAATTCGCGCGATTTGCAACGAGACCATCCTCCAGGCCTCCAAAAATCATCGGTTCGATTTTGCAACTGATGTCGCTCTCAAAATACCGGTTGAGATTGTGCTCGGCGAGTTTCTGGGCATTCCACGGTTTGACCTGGACAAGGTAACACGATGCGTACTGACGATCAACGCGATGGACGATACTGTATTTAGGACGGACGGCAAGTCGTTTTTCGAAGCTGCAGATGAGCTGTTTGATTATGGAACGAAACTTATGCGCAAGCTGAAAGCTCGCCCTAGCGATAGTCTTCTAAGTGAGCTAATTCATAGCACAGAGATCGCTGGTTCATCTGAGGAACAGTTATTCCTCACATATTGGTTTCCGCTCACGGCTGGCGCTTTTGATACCACCGCAAGCGTTATTGCCGGTGGCGTTCATGCACTTCTTAGCTTCCCTCGGCAGTTGGACCAACTCAGACAGGATGCGAGTGCGATCCCGACAACCGTGGACGAAATGGTGCGCTGGGTATCTCCAGTGATCTACTTTCGGCGAACCGCAACGTCCGACGCCGAGTTTAATGGGAATCGGATTAGAGACGGCCAAAGGATAATTCTCTGCTACGCCTCGGCAAATCGCGACGAGGATGTATTTGTCAACCCGGACTCCTTCGAGGTGAAACGCAGCCCGAACAATCATATATCGTTTGGATATGGGTCTCATTTCTGTCTGGGAGCTCGACTTGCCTTACTGATCGTTAGAGTTTTTCTTGAGGAGTTTCTCGCTCACATGCCAGAGATCGAGATCGACGGAGCGATAGTTCGAACACGGTCGGCGTGGATGAACAGAATCAGATACATGCCCGTCCAGAGACTCTCGTGCCGCGCCTAGCTTGCTCTGTCGGCGAAGCTCGTTTTATAGCTGGCATTCGAAGTACGGCGAGATGGAGGTCGGCGAGGCTGCACGTTTAAAACAGGTATGAGATGAGAACTGGCAGCTTAAACAACTAGTTGCTGATCTGAGCCTCGACAAGGAGATATTGAAGGTGGTCATTCAAAACAAACGGTTGAAGCTTGTCCGGCTAAGGAAAGATATCACGTTTGTGGTGGCGGAATCCAAACAGAGCGAACGCAGAGCCTGCAAGCTGTCGGAGATGGATTGACCCGGCTATGCCCCGAGGCTTGATCACAACGCGGAGTGCACGAGGGGTTTAAAGCTAGCAGAAGCTGCGTTTCTACGACTGGTGTCTGCGCGTGATTCTGGAGCGTCGGGGAGATCCGGTGAACGTGAAATATATATACCGCCGATATTGCGCAAGCCGGACTAACATCGTGAAGCGGTGATGGAGTACCCGAGGAAGTGGGAATCGTAGAGCAGACGTGAAGGCGTTAGGAGTATGGCGACCCGTGGGCGAAGTGGCTGAAAGTGAGAATGCAAAGCTGAAGCGGCTGTCAGCAGACCTGAGTCTGGATAGTCTTTTGCTGAAGGACATCACCTCTCGAAACTTCTAAGCTCGGAGCGACGCCGCAGAGCTGTGAGTCAAGCCAGTAAGCATGGAGTGAGCGGCATGCGGGCCTTATGTCGGGTAGCCAAAGACCAGCGAGCGCTACGGCCCGACACAGCGAGAAGACGAAGATCGACTGACGCAAGCGATCGTTACACTGGCTAGCCAGTATGGGGTTTGACTATCGCCGGATTGCGGCGTTGCTGAGGCGAGCAGCTGAAGGGTTGGCAAGGATGAAGTCGAGAGGATCTGGCGTCGCGAAGGGTTGAAGTGCCGAAGAAGCAGAAGGGGCGAGAATCGTGTGACTCAGCGAGGGGTCATGGATACGGCTACGGCTACGGCGTACGCATTGGCGCTATGACTTTAGGAGTGGATGGACGCAGATGGGCACGGTGTGCACAACCTGAACTTTATCGATGAATACACCCGCGACTGCCCGACTGCCTAATGATCCGCGTTACCCAAGGTAGTAACATGATTGTGGTTGAAACACGCGGTTGCGTCTTGAGTCGGTTTATGTCGAGGCGAATATTGTTCGGCCCCATGGCTGAATCCCGCTGTTGCACGGGCCGCACCGAGTAAGATAACTGGCAGAGTGAGAGACAGTGATGGCTACAGACGACCTTCAATTAGCGGTGTCGTGATGGAGAAGAATTATTTTAGACACTACCTGCTTAGATGCTCATACTGTGGATCCGTGACCGAAGATGATGGTTACATTCTGCATTGCGGCTCATGTATATCTCCATCTCTTCTCGTCTCTGACTACGAGGCAAAGGAGTTCACGATTTCGGAGAATGAAGGGGGCATCTTCCGATATCGGGCTTGGTTGCCGATTCAACGCAGCATCCGAGGAAGCAGTCGTCCACACATCTATCAAAGTCTTCGTCTTTCGAATCTCCTTGGCCTGAAGAACCTCTGGATCGCATTTAGCGGCAATTGGCCGGAACGCAATATTCGTTTTGCGACCGGAACATTCAAGGAGCTTGAAGCGTACTGCGTTGTCGGCCGCATACCTAACGTGCAAAAGGTTCTCGTCATCTCTTCTGCAGGAAACACTGCAGCCGCATTCGCCAATGTTTGTTCCCTCGCCAATGTTCCATGTTTAATAGTTGTCCCTGAATACGGTCTTCCTGGCATTCGTTTGCGCTTTAGTATCGCTCCGTGGGTTAGATTTGTATGTATCACAGAAAGAGCGGACTACCTCGATGCGATTAGGCTGGGAAATCGAATAGGGGAACTGCCCGGCTTCTTTCTTGAGGGAGGGACCCGCAACGTTGCTCGTCGTGGCGGACTCGGGACGGTGATGCTGAGCGCATTTGAAGCAATGGGCAAGTTACCGGAATACTACTTTCAGGCAATCGGAAGTGGAGCTGGAGCAATTGCCGTTCATGAGAGTTCTAGGCATGTTTCCTCAGGTAAGAGTAGAGTACCGCGGTTGTTCCTGAGCCAAAATGAGCCTTTCACACCGGTTCTCAACGCTTGGCGGAGCGGACGAAGAGAGTGGAAGCTACCTGATGAAGTGACGTCGAAACGCCAGATCCAGCAGATCTTTGCAAAGACATTATCAAACCGCTTGCCGGCATATTCCGAGTATGGGGGACTCTTCGATGCGTTGAAAGAGTCTGAGGGCGAACTCCTTTCGGTCACAAATGAACAAGCAATGGCCGCCGGAAAGATGTTCCGTGAATTGGAGGGGATCCATGTTGAGCCTGCCGCATCAGTGGCCTTTGCGAGTCTCCTCGATTCGTTGGAGAAGAGGAAGGTTCCTCGGACCGCTACAGTGCTCCTGAATATCACCGGCGGCGTGAGCGTATCAGTTGCACGTCAAGTTTCAAAGCGACTGGATCCAGACCTGTGGGTTCGTACGGCAGAAATCGAATCTGAAATTACATGGCGCCGAATTGCCGGCCTTTTCGACCATCAACTATAGGTTTAATCGACCGGGGAGATAATTAAATGCTCTGAAGCGATTGAGCGTAGAGGCGAAGAGTGACAGTCGGCAAAAGGGAGCGGCTGGGCAGCGGCCGATTTCTGAGACACATTAAAGGTTCGTTTCTGGCAAAATCAAATAGCCCGCAGACTCTGAGTGACCCCACGCAGGCATGAAGGCAGCGGCTCCAGTTTTCCCTATTCACGAGCGGTCTCCTGGCGGAGCACCGTGTCCACAATGAGACCGGGGTGCACGTCCCCGCTGGAGCTCCCGTAGGTGTTATGCTCGGTGCTGGACTAGGAGCGAAGAAATGGCAAAACATGCGCTAGGCCTGTTCTAAAGAACTCCGTGGGCCAAATCTGGTTGGCAGATCCGTAAGGAGTTGTGAGTTCTTCCCTCAACGGTTTAAAGGAATTGGTGGCCTATCGACTGAATGTAATTATCTCCGATATCCGCGAGGCGACAAAGTGCTAGAACTTTCAAGTTATAAATCTGCGATTCAGAAGGTCATCTAGATAACTAATGATGAGTCGTTCATATCGTTTGCGCTTGGCGTTCCTGCCTTGGAGGAGTTGCCGCGAGAGCTAATCGGCTCATCGAGCAAAAGCGCCTTAGCGTCGCCACTGTGCTTGCAGTACCGTAGGCCAGAAGATGTCGTAAAAACGTATATATGCAATCTGTTAAGGCTACGTGGTTTGACCACTACAGAGGATAGGGTGTTTCTTACAACCGGAGCGCAGCAAGGATTGTACTTGCTGACTAAAATTCTTGTTTCCGCCTCAGATAGTTACGCTTTGACAGATGCTGCGCTCTATCCAGCTTTTAGGCAGGTAGTTGGTATTAACCACACTGAGTGTGTGCGGCTGCTCTATGAGAAGAATCGAGAGATTGATCTGCCTGCGATGGAGAGTGTACTAGCGGCCATCCACTTTCGATGACTATGACCCATAACATCCGCGAAAGCATTAACTAAATTTGCAACGAAGCATAATATACCAATTATTGAGGATGATGTATATGGTTTATTGCAGTAGGAAGACGGTCAGGAACCGAGTCTTCTTTTCTTCGGATACAAGTGGCAATTGCTATGTAGGGTCGTTTTCCAAAATTATCGCACCAGCATTGAGACTTGGATGAGTGGTGGTGCCTCCTGAGATGATCGAAACTATATCTGTTTTGAAGGAGGCGTGCGATCTGAATGTTGCGACACTGTCCCAAGCAATTCTTGCGGCGATGGTGCTAAACGAGGATCTATCTGCACATCTCGAGCGGTTGAGGATAGAATACAAAGCTCGTCGAGATGCAATGAGTGAGGCTTTGGAAGCTCAGTTCGGTCCAACTGTGAGATGGGTGAAACCGTCCGCCGGGTTTTACTTTGGGAATTATATACTTGACTCCCTTATAGAATTACCGCCCCGTGTAGAACACGGGAATGTCTTTACAGGGCGGTTTGTTGCAGCCTTCAGTACAGGGTCGTCCTGTCCGAAGGGTATTACCGCCGCTAGTTAGAAGTGCCCCGTATGAAGGAATACAAACACTTTGAACAGAATGCGAAGTATTCCATACGTGGGCCTAAGAACTGCGGCCAAACGCTCTAACGTAGTAGAGCGTTCATTGTTGTGCTTCATTGGTTAGTTGTCCTACCGGCCCCGGCTCAAGTTCGTCTAGAGCCGGTCACTTTCGACCCCTAACGGTGAAGTTAGGGGCTGAAGGGATTGTAATTCCAAACAATTGGAAAATAATGTGTTAAAAGCCAAATAATACTTGACTCCCTTAAGGGAGTTAACTACTATTGGTTCATGAGCCAGAGCACGATATCAACATTTCAACTCTTCCAGATGTGCCCCGATCAGGAAACTGCCCGCGTCTATTTGGAACATCGACTCTGGCCGAACGGGGTGATCTGCCCAACATGCAACGATGGTGTCCGCATTACAACTCGCAAGGGTGGCTACTATCGCTGCAACTCCTGTAAATTGGACTTCACAGTGCGGACGGGTACTATCTTTGAGCGGTCGCACGTTCCCCTGCACAAATGGGTATACGCGATGTATCTCTTGGTGACGACCAGTAAGGGCATCTCCAGTATGCAACTCGCCAAAGAGATCGGCATTACTCAGAAGTCAGCATGGTTCGTACTCCAGCGGCTTCGTGAGGCTTGCGCTAATGACACGACGCTACTGAGTGGAATTGTAGAGATTGATGAAGCCTACTTTGGCGGCAAAGAGAAGAACAAACACGAGTACAAGAAGCAAAAGCGTGGACGTGGAACTGTAGGCAAGACGGCCGTAATCGGAATGCGTGAGAAGGGTGGCCGCGTAAAGGCCAAGACTCTCCGCGCCGTCGAAGGTATCACGCTTCACAATGCCCTCCACGAGAACGTTGAAGGCGGCTCTGAAATTCACACAGACGAACATTCCGGTTATCAGGGACTCAGCTATTACTACATGCACGAAACCATCAATCACGCGGTAGGTGAATACTCCCGCAATGGCGTGAGCACGAACGGCATAGAGAGTGTTTGGGCAGTCATGAAGCGCGGCATCCACGGTGTCTACCATCAAGTCAGTTCCAAGCATATCGCCCTGTACGTAGACGAGTTCACCTTTCGCCTGAATGGCGGAAATGTGAAGCGCCACACGCTTGATCGGCTAGAGAGTTTCATCGAAGCGTCTAAGGGACTTCGCCTGACGTATGCGAGGTTGACCGCATGAAGGACGCTCCCGAGGTTCTAAACGCGATTGTGGACAGAGTGCTGGCCTACCGATCTAAGCCAAAGACCAGGGCGCAGAAGAAACGCAAGCGAAAGAAGACAGCATTAGAGAAAGAAAAGAAGCCCACCTGACGGTGGGTTTTCTATTTGGGGGGTGAAAAATGCCTAAAGACAGAATATGTAGCAAAGGTGATTGTAAACAGAACGCAGTTGGATTTATTGGAAAGTTTGGAGAAACAAGGACTGTCGGCTCACCCGTAAATACTCCACCTGGTATACCGATATCCGTAAATTACTGCGTAGAGCACGAAGAGTGGGTGAAACGGGCCTTAGCCGCGCTTTAATGAGGTGAAATCTACCAGAATATCATCCGGTCCTGAATATTGCGCTGAAGTTTGGGCCTCATGGGCCGCACAACAATTGGTCTTTCCGTCCAAGTAAAACCCCGACGTTGTCAATGTGTTGCTCTTTGGGTATCTTCGGAATCCACATGTAGCAACTCTCGTGCATCCGGGTATGTCACATTTTGGGTAGACGGTGCAGTCGTGGCGTTCGAATATTTGTGATATTTCGCCATCAATGTTCAAGCTCCTAGTGGCCACTACAGCAACCCGCAACTGCACGCTGTGCAGGAAAATGTACTCTGGCTTAGAGTCTGCGGCTCTGCGAACTACTGGTTCACGCGCCATTAAGTGTTTCCTCCCGTCGATCATCCTATCAGGTCACGGGAGTCAAGTATATAATTCCCTTTACTTTTGGGTGCAATGTGAGTCGTAGAATACAGATAGACTTCTTGAATACGCCATTGACGAAGGTGTCGGATTTATGCCTGGAAGTGCGTTTTCACTCTTTAAATGATTTAGAGTTTACCGATTCGATGCGCCTTTCTTTTTCGGGAGTGCCGCCGATGAGAATCATTGACGGCATAGCTCGTTTAGCAAGGGCCGCTCTCAGAGCGAGGTAATACGTATCCAGACAAGATATCCTAGCCCATAAATCATTTAAGTAATTGTTTGCTCCAGATATCGATCACGGATAAATGTTCTGTTAAGGTCAGAACAACGAGAACATCCTAGCAGTATTAGAGATCGGAGCATCTCGCTTTTAATTGTATTGATAACTTCATATGCACCGTGGATGCCGTCAACTGCGAGGCCATAAAGCGGAGCACGACCCAAAACAACTGCAGAAGCTCCAAGCGCAAGCGCTTTAAGCACATCGTCACCTCGTGTGAAGCCCCCATCGATGAACCTCGGGATCGGGAAATACTGGGGCAGATACCTCAGCACTTCCAGCGGAACTGGTGCGCTGTCTAGTTGCCGACCCCCATGGTTAGATAGGACAACAGCGTCCGCGCCGAGGGCAGCACATTCGTGAGCATCATCGCTATGAAGAACCCCTTTGATGATGAGCTTGTGAGGCCAACTGTCCCGGAGCATCCGGAGGCTTTCCCGGGTGAAATTGCGATCCATTCTACGATCAGCTAACGAGGCATCAGCCTGCCCATAGCGAATGCCCTCGTCTGTGAGGTTTGCGAAGGTGATTGGAGGAGCCATTACCTGGCGATATGTCCAAGCGGGGTATCTAATGAAGTTTCGAAATGTGCAGAGAGATCTCTCAGGTGGGATGACAAATTTGTTCCGTATATCACGGTCGCGTTTTCCCCCAATAGCGCAATCAACCGTGATGATAAGTGCACTATAGTTGTTAACACGAGCTCGGTTGACTAAGTGACGAGTAAGATCTGTTGCCAGCGGGTAAAGTTGAAACCAAAGAGAGCCGTCGGCCTTCTTGGCGAGATCCTCAATGCTGCTACTGGCTGGAGTGGACAAGACGAACGGCACGCCTGCCCTTGATGCTGCCTTTGCCAAGAGTACATCACCATCTGGTCTGATAACGCCATTAAGGCCGGTAGGTCCGATGATCAGGGGTGCGGAAAATGAAGTACCCAGAATTGAAGTTTCTGTGTTGCAGTTAAGTGTATTCCGCAGCACTCGAGGAGTGAGTTGAAAGTTGGCGAAGGCGTTGCGGTTACGAGCTACGCAATCTTCTTCTCCTGCGCCTCCCTCTATGTAGTCGAATACCTGGCGGGGAAGTAATCGCTTAGCTGATTGTCGATACTCTGCGATGCTGTTTAAAGTTGTGTTGGTGATCATGACGATTATGAGTTACCTCTGGTGCGGAGCGTGGCAACACAATACAGTAAGGTAGAGAGTGGATGCTCTATCTGTGCGAGCAAAATCCTGAGAAAATCGCTCTTCATCCAGCCGTAAAGAAGGCTTTCGTGTGGGTCCCAGTTTGTGCTTGCCGAAGGGCATAGAGTAGCAGCGCGTGGTAATCGAGTTCGCCCAACTCAGCGCTACCATCACGCTCGATTTCGGCAACTACTTGCCGGCGGCTTGCCGGATGCCGCCTGCTCTGTAATTACCTTTCCCACTCATAATATCATTATCATCTAGCACGATAGCTCTGGTGAGCTGGCAAACGTATGTCGCAGCCATGGCACGGCTAGAAGCCGTCCTTCGCTTCTAGCTGACGGAATAATTCGGACACATTCGAATCTGTAAACCCGTCCGTGTTCCGTTCAATTAATTCGATCATAATGCCAGAGTCATGGTCTCTTCCGGTAAACGCTTGTCGCAGCGCTCCATTCCCAATCACTGAAGTAGCAAATGGCATGCCAGCCACCTTTAATGCGTCAACTGCTGCTTCAATGTTGGTGACTTTCAAGGCGATGTGTTGCACGCCGGGACCGTATTGCTCGATATAGCGAGACACTTGCGATTGCTCGTTCGTGCCCTGGAGCAGGACGAAGTGTAAGGGGCCATTCTGTATCACCGCGGAGAGCATTCCGGAAGAGGTACCTTCCGTCGTGCGTCTCTCTATAACGACGAAGCCGAGGACATCCGTATACCAAGGTAACGCATCGTTTAGGTCTCTTACAGCTATCGCTACGTGATCAATGCCTTCAATGTATTGTATAAATGGCTGCGACATTGTAGCCTCCATTTTGTCAAAAGTGATGTGCACGTTACCTCGGTGCACTTTGAGGTTAGCATAGCAGCGCAATGAAGTGGCAGTCGCAGTGTAAAAAACGCGTTGAGAGGGGCTGACCCTAAAGCGCTAATGTGGAACTGCGAGGTCTTATGCTCGCTTATTCGCATTTTTGGAGGGGAATCATGAGTGATGATGGCAAGTTCTCTCAATTTATAGAAGAGTGGTTCTCACATCAGGCTGCGACTGTGGCAGGCCTGATCTGGCCCCTAAGTTCGTGCAATGATCGGCCCTGCCGAATACTGATCCAAGTAGGGAGCTTGCGACAAAATCTAAACCCACAATGAGGAGGTTTTGCTGACGCGCGGGAAGCGATTTTACGTGGAGCAGATTGGGATAGTTTTTACAGCAGGCAGAGCAGGGTATGCCTGTGGCAGAATTGATCTGCAAGGTGAGAAACTCGGAACAGACTTTCTATCGCTGGAAGAAGAAGTATTCGGGATTGCAAGTGGACCAGATGCGGCAATTCAAACAGTTGCAGAAAGAAAACCTAGGGCTGAAGAAGATTGTGCCTGAGTTGACGCTGGACAAAGCGGTGCTTCAGGATGTGTTATCTAAAATTCTGAAGCCTTCACGGCGCCGGCAGGTAGCGACGTTAGCATCATATGCATAGCCGATAGGCGGGCCGGACGATGAGCTCCCCGCGGCGCGCCTTATTCAGAATGCCGCCCTGCAGACGTGCTCGGAGTATGTGCAGTTCAGCTTTACTCATCGTTCCCTTCAACCCGAGAAGCAAACGATTGTTGAAGTGCGATGGATCGTAAATACCGTCCTCCTCCAGGATTAGCGTGTCGGTCAGAGCGCAGATCTCGAGGAGTCGATGCCAATCCGCTGAGTTCCGAGCCAGACGAGACACTTCCAGTCCCAGCACAATACCCACGTGCGCCAGGCTTACTTCCGTCACCAGGCGCCGAAATCATTCCCGGTCGCTCGAAGCGCCCGACAGCCCAAGATCGCTGTCGATGACGATAATGCGATCGAGAGGCCATCCCAGTGTCACCGCTTGTTCGCGCGTACTGTCGTTGGGTGCTTTCCGTGTTTTCGAAAAACTTGTCGTAGCGACGATTGCCGCACATAGAGGTAGGCCGTCCGCTGCAGATGACTCGCTTTGACTTTTTGATGGACGTCGTGATTCATCTTCCCTCCTGAATGGTTCGCTCCAACAGCATGCCGGTGAGGAGAACAATCACGTCGTTTTGCACTGGCGCACGCAAGGGCGTCGAGAGTGGAGAGCGTGCTGTTTGGCTGGCTGCAGAAAGTGCTGACCACTGGCAATAGGCATCGATCCACGCCTTCACGCCGCGCTCCAGAAAGACGGCCATCCCTGGACTCGTCCACGCTCAACTGCGTTTTTTTTGACGGCTCCACTGGCGAGCGATACTGCGCGGGTGAATGGAAATCGGAAACCGTTGCTGAACGAGCCTGCCTATCTCTTCCCATGACGCGGCCGGATCCTGTTCCCGGATCCGGCCAACGAAGTCCATCACTTCGGCGGTCAACTTGTGGCCGCCTCTTGGTCCTCGTTTGTGAGGTAATAAACCGACCAGGCCCGCCTCTTCGAAAGCGGCTTGTGCCTGATAAAAGGAGGGCCTGGAAAACCCAAAGGATCGAGCCGCGTCGCTCACCGGCTGTCCCTCGAGTCGCACTTGCCGCAACATCTCGTACTTGACCTGAACCGCATCGGCGGGATCGAGAAACTCGCTCTGCTGAAACAACTCGTCGGTGACGGCGTCGGCTCTGGGGTTGAGCGCGCCTCCCTGATGCAGCAGCAGTCGTTTTCGGGGAGAAGGCGGCATCCCTATCTGTAAATATAATTACGTTAACACGCGATACACTGTCAAGCGTTTTCTGCCCGCGTCGCGCTGAGTGACCATCAAAGATAGATGGACCTAAGGGAAGAACACTCTGCCTGCCCACCTCTGCCGGGGCAAGATAGAACATCTTTTCCTTTACACTATGCGCATAATTAGCTTTACATATATCGGCCGTCTTTCTTGTGCAAAGAACAGACTTGCTCGACCAGCTCGTCCTCCGCCCGGAACAGCGATCGACCAGCTGCTATCTTTACGAATGGATCAGGGCTAACGAAGTCCGTCCAGGCGGCAGGTAGAGCGCTCAGGCGCCCTCTCTCGTCGTAGAAAAAGACTCGGTCCTCTCCCCATGTGCGTCGATGGACGACCAGTTCAAACTCTTGTCCCAGCCATGGATGAAAAGGATGAGTAACTCGGAAACATCTTCCTGCACTCTCCGATAACGGTGCAGTTGACAATGCGTTCGAACGCGTTTGTGGAAAGCTTCAACGCCTTCCAGGCTGAATGTTTGGATGCCGCTGGCTCTCATCACTGCACGACACAACGATGCAAATCGAAGCCTGGGGGCTGGAATAACAATGAGAACCCTGTAACAACCGCAAACTAACAACCAACTCTGGGCCTGCCCCAAAAGCGGGACCAATCAAATGTCAGAAGAACTCTCACCGTCTATAGGCTAATCAGAGGGAAACAGCTCAGCATAACTTTAGTCTAGTAGGGCCTCGATCGATCCTTGTGTGATATTTTACCCTGCAGCGGTTGTATGGAGGGTGGACATGAGAATATTATTCATCCCTAACCGTGGAGGGCCTATCTCACATGGAGTACCTTTGCTCGCTTTGAGCGACCTATTGCATAGCGCCAAATTTACGAAGGCCTTTTTAATTCCGCAGCATATGCATGGATTTTTCAAAATGGCGGGGGCGGAAGTTGTCGGGATGCATCATGACGGAGTAAGAACCGAAATCATGGCCTACAATAGATTTAAACCGGATATTGTGGTCGATGATTTCAGCCTAAGTACGGCGGTTGCGAGTACGCTCGTGAAGCTGCCGAGGGTGACGATCCAGAGAACAGGAACATTTCCCAATAGCCTACCAAATAACCCATCTCATCGCCATAGCGGGAATCTCGACCTATCCTCATTCATGGACTTTGCCAAACTCGGGCTGCCCCAGCCTCGGAGTCTTGCAGATCTCGCACAGGGTGATGCAATAATCGTGCCCGGTATAAGTTCTCTCGAGCCTCTACCGGTGTCCGTGCATGGCGATCATAAATATTTCTATGCCGGGCCGCTGCTAATCAAGGATTACTTTAGCAAACGTTCCGGTCATTTTTCCCAAAGTCTTGGTGAAGTGGAGCAATTTTTTAGAGAGCATGCCTCCATGAAGGTTGTTTACGTCACTTTAGGCAACATAGTTCAGCCACACGCTTTACTACAGGCTAGCATTCGATCGCTCTCGGAGGTTGGTCTACCTATAATTTCTAATGTCAGCCTTCAGCGCATGGACCAGAAGCATTATTTCTATGCGCCTTACCTTCCAAACCACTATATATGCTCACGAGTGGCCCTAGTGGTTCACCATTGTGGTAGCGGAACGTATCATTACCCAATACTTCATCAAACTCCGTTTATCACCGTCGGCACTGGTACTTATGATCGCGACGACGTTGCTATTCGACTGCGAGATGCCGGTGCAGGATGTTATATCCCTAGTCCCGAGGAGTGCGAGGATTTCCAGCATAGGTTCGTCCGAGAGGTAATGAGTCACCTAAGCGCGAACGCACAAGAAATGGCTTCCAGAAGGTTGGCATTAAGGGAATTGAAGGATGAGATTGTTCGTACATCTGAGTCTTTCAACTTCGAAGAGGTAATCAACTTCGCCTTAAGTGCTAAGCGGAGTCACCACTGATACGCTGAGTGACAATTTGCCCGATTATGGAACATCGGAATCACCGAACAGGACGTTGTATCGATGGAAGAAGCAGTACGAGGGACCTGAAATGGACCAAGCCCGGCACGTCAAGCAGTTGCAGTGACTGAAACGGTTGGTAGCAGAATCGACGCTGGACAAAGCGATGCTTCAGGACGTGTTGGCCAATAAACTGCGACGCCTTCGCGGCGCCGCCCTGTAGCGAGCTATTTGCATGCGAACTATGGCGTGAGCGAGGGGCGCCTCACAAAATACATTTCATACTCGGTTCTGTGCGGATTTGATGGAGCAGGTAAACACGAGATATTAACGCGGATTTTCAATAAGTTGATTAAGTGTCAGTTTATATGAAAATTTGTTGCTTGTGGCCTGGCAAGGGCTTGAACTTATTGATTACTGGTTTCTTCTTCAAATAAACTGTTGTGAGATTCTCAGAGTATCTGTCTAAAAAAAGGAGCCTAAACGGCTCGGGCTAGTATAATCATTTCTTTTTGAGCCGTGATTGGCTCTCGCGCAAATGAACCATACTCCTCGACAAGTTCAAAGTGGGTCATTTTGAGGAGCAGCCGCAGATGGGGATAAGTGTAATAGCTTAAGTTAAGCGGGGACCTCTCTTCAACAAGCACCTCCGCTGGTCGAGGAGGAGTGTTGGTTAGGTCTGCTCCCTTATAGATCCG
>Ga0210386_10001213_pt1 | contig 23206 bp, 19 predicted proteins | sample IncBWH32OmetaG_FD_160091 | JGI IMG/M metagenome (GOLD analysis project Ga0210386, IMG submission 160091) | Forest soil microbial communities from Barre Woods Harvard Forest LTER site, Petersham, Massachusetts, United States - Inc-BW-H-32-O ...
TCGACATGACATGCCCATTCTGCAGCCAGGACAAGGAGAACAACAGCGGCCGCAGCAGCATCATGGCCACCATCACAGCCCGGAGCGAGAACACCGACCGGCGCGCCGTTAATAAGCCACCAGGATCAGCCTAGTGCGCAAATCTGCCGCCTCCAGCCGACGAAGCAGCAGGTCACAGCGCATCGACTCAGCCGATCCGGCTCCAGTGATAAAAGTCAGGGCTGGATGCCCGAGTAAGGCCTGGGTGGCGAGGTCGGCGATTGCCGCCTTATAAGCGCGGTCGGCCTGGCGCAGCGGGCTGCCGGGCGGCGGGCCGGCACTGGCGATGTCTGCGAGTGCGGGGATGATGACGCGCCTGGTGAGCCGGGTGAAGAACAGAGCGGTTGACAGGCCGTCGGCGGTGACCTGATAGCTGCGGCTGTGCGGGATGCGTTCGATGATCTGGTGGGCGCGGAGCCTGCGCAGGTCGCAGCTGATCTTGCCGCCGGTCATGTCCCCGGGGTCTTTCCTAATCTGGGGTGCGAGGATGTGCCGTAGGTCGCGGCTGGTGAAGCCGGCGGGCCGCAGCGCGAGCGAGCAGCAGGCCGCCAGGATCGCCTGGACGCGGGGATCGGGGAAGCGCATGCCGGGGACGCGGGTGCAGGTCGTGGTGATGACTGGGCTGGTGAGGGTTTCCAGGACGGCGGTCCCGGCGGCGGGGTCGTGGCTGATGCATTCGGCGTCCAGGAGGCGCCGGTTGGCGGCGTAGCCGGCCTTCGCCATGGCGGCGAGGTTCGTCAGCTCTTTGCCGATGCCGAGGTCGCGGGGCTGGTTGAGGGTGGTTTCGGTGCGGAGCGCCCTTCCTTCCTTCAAGTACTGCTTGACCTGGGTCTTCTTGTAGAACAGGTAGAGGTAGGGGCAGGTGCCGTTCGTGATGACCTGGGTGCGGAAGGTCCCGGGCGTCTGGCCCTTGCCACGCCGGCGGATGGTGCGGCCGAAGACGATGTTCACCTTGTCCGGGCGGCCGATGTCCAGGTTGTCGCGGATCAGCTGCTCGAAGAAGATCCGCCCGGCGAGGGGCCGGTCCAGGGCCATGGTGGTGGAGAACTCGACCTGCTGGACCGACAGCTGCCAGCGGTAGTCGGCGTCTTCGTCGGCGCGGGTGAACGGCTGCGGCAGCCGGGCCAGCCACTTGCCGGCGAACCGGTAGATCTTCTGGTCGGTGAGCCCGTCGCAGATCCGCTGGACCGCTTCCCGGTCACCGGATCCCGGCGCTGCGAGGTCCGCCATATCCGGGCCTTCTCCTGAGCCACGCCCACGAACAGGATCTGGTCACCGCCGGACTTCCCAGCCAGGTACTCCCTGGCGACCTGGTCCTTGCTCCGTCCTTTGGCGAACCGGACCAGGTCCAGCCTCCGCATGTCGATGTAGTCGCGGATGTCCGCGGCGAACCGCTCGGTCATCGGCATCATCAGCGCCGAGGAGGCGAACTGGTTCCCGCGGTGATAGCAGAAGAACCCGTGGATCTCCTGCCCGTACTGCAGCCGCGGCTGCCGGAAGGTCAGCAGCACCCGGTCCATGCAGCGGACCTCCAGCGTCACGTGCCCGGACAGGACCTCAGCAGCAGTACACGGTAGCGTCATGACAGGCTCCGGCTGGAGGCTCGGCCGGCAACGGCCATCCGACCGCTGCAAGCGGTGAATGAACAGCTCACATTGTGAACTGCCTTGAGCCCCAGCCGGGGTCTCTCCGCCAACCCACGCTCATCCGCGCAGAGGCCAGCCCGCACGCGCATGCCTCGTCGCGGTGGGGAAACCCACCCGATAGACATTCAAGTCCCGTCGCTTGAGGGTTATAGGCGTGTTCGGCCTGCTACTTAGGTTCTTAATTGCCGGCCCAGCGTGTCGTCTTGGTTACGGATGGGATGACCGGATGATGGTGTTCTGTGATCGCCATACCGCCTTGATGCGCTGATCGCGCTGGATGGTCGGCTCATCGCGATGCTGGTGGCGCAGAATGCGGCCTTGGCGGAGCGGGTGGGCGGGCTGAAGCAGCGCCTGGCGAGGCTGGAGCGGGCCCGCAGGAGCCCGCGAAGTCATCAAGCCAAGCGCCAGCCGCAGCTCGTTACGCGAGGCCAGCCCCGCTCCTGGTGATCTCCCGGTATATCTGGGTGGCGGCGACGGCCTTCTCAGGCCAGATCCGCTCGGCGGCCCACTTGACGGCGGCTGTGCTGCGTAGTTCCCATTCGTCGTCGCGCAGGACGGTCTGGAGGGCCGAAGTAAGGCGGCCAGGCAGGTCACGAGGCCGCGGCGTGAGCGCCACCTTCACCGCTGCGGGACCGGCATCGACATCGGCGATTCCGTGCAGGTCCACGGCGACGGCCGGCAGCCCTCTGCCCAGAGCCTCGAGGAATGGCGCGCCGAAGGTCTCGCGCAGCGAGGTGAACAAGAAGACGGTGGCCGAATCGTATAGAGACTTGATCTCGTCCCAGGAGACATGCCCGAGCATCTGCACATCCTGGGCGATCCCGAGGCGCTGAGCGGTGGCGCGCACCTGCCCGCTAAGCGGGCCGTCACCCGCGATTACCAAGCGGGCAGGCATGGTCCGGCGAAGTCCGGCGAAGGCTTCGACCGCGAGTACGGGCGCCTTGTGCGGGAGCAGTCTGCCGACCCAGAGCACGACCGGAGTGCCGTTCGGCCGCAGGCGGGCGTCGGCCAGCCATTCACGCGGCAGACTGTCGGCCATCATGGGCCGGACGTCAGCGGCCCCAAGCCGTCGGGCTGCGGCCGCTGTGGCCGAATTGGCTACGAGGGTCACCGCAGAGTTCTGGAGGGTTTCCCGGCTCCAGCGGTTCAGGGTGAGCAGCGATCTGGCGAATACTGTCCGCACGGTCTCCACGGGCAACTGGCGGCCGAAGTGACGCCAGTAGTTGACAGGAAACGTCTGGCCGCCCCCGATCGGGCCGTATACGAAGGGCACCGGTAGTCGCCACAGCACGCTGCCGAGATGCAACGACGCCCACGTCACATGGTGGGCCACATCGTATTGCCGCGCCTCCGGCTGCATGTGCCTCAGCGCCGCCGCCTGCCAGCGGCGATAAAAGTCGTACGCGCCGAAACGGTCCGAGACGCGGAACAGCGGCGATCCCGGAATTTCAATGAAGCGAAAGTCTATGCCTTGCCGGCCCGATGCGAGTATCACGTCTCTTTCAAACGACGTCGTCAGAACGGTTACATCGTGTCCGTAATCCGCGAGCGCCGTGGCCCAGTGCCAGCCGTTCCCCGGCTCGCTACCCCGATCCGGCGTGCACTGGAAGGCGGAAAGCAGGACCTTCATGAGACCGACCGCCTGTCCCGGGCCAGAATGCGGCGGCTACTGCCCGTCCAGGGCGTGTTGCTTGCTTGCATGTCCGTCATTTGCACCATCGCCGCCTCCTGTGTTTTATTCTTCGCGCAGGCCATCTGTATCCGATCGATTCAAATACCGGCCTGTGTTTACGACGGCCGGTACAAGCAGCGATGCGGCCACGGTGAGGTCGAGGAGATAAGTCGAGGCGTCGGTAAATCCGACCTCGGTCAACGACGCCGCCAGGCAGTAGGCCACCAGGAATAGGGCGAGGGCACGCTGGACGCCGCGTGGCTGGAAATAGGCCGCCGCGAACAGGAACACCAGCATCGCCGCGCAGACAGTGACCCCGAAAAGGCCCTGCTCTTGGTAGGAGGCGAGCCAGTTGCTGTCGATCGCCTGGCCGCCGAACGACGAGTCCGCCAAGCCGAAGCCGAAGATCTCCTCGAACATGTTGCGGGGGGATGCGAGAAGGGCACCCCAGACCTGGGCCCGGCCGCTGAGGCCAGTCAGTTGTTGGGTGTTCTGACCGCGTGCCAGCCACGAGGCGATGGGACCAGAAAACGCTAGGACCGTCACCGCCGTCACCACGCCGATGCTGGCGAACATCCTGCGGGCCCGCGCCTGGGTCACGATTATGCTCAGGCCCGCGACTAGTAGGCCCGCGATCAGGCCGACGAGAGCCGTCCTCGTGTGGGTGAGGAGGAGGACCACGCCCGCGACCGCGACGGCGAATATGGTAGGTCGGCCACGCCAGTAGCCGCAGAACCAGAGCACGGCCACCAGGCCGAACGTAATCGCCGCGTAGTGTGCGACCTGAGGCGCCGGGATCGGCCAGATTATGCCCTCCAGCCTGCCCCCGGTCCGGGAACGCCCGGGATCTACCAACAGGCCTATGATCACCGAGCCGAGCACCACCGTCATTGCTTTCAGGTGGCAGCGGGCGAGCAGCAGGTCGCGTCGGCCCCAGAACGGCGTAAACAGCCACAACACGGCGACGAACTCGGCGAGCCGGACTGTGTAATATACGTCGCTTCTGAGGTACTGGGTCTCCAGGCAGGTGAGAATAGCGTCGATGACCAACAGGCTGGGCAGGCAGAGGAAGACGTTCGGCCGGATGATCAGCTTGCGGTTGACAGTCAGGATGACGAGCAGGGCGGCCGACAGGGATCCCTGGGTGATGACCTTACCGAGCGTCGACGGGATATGCAGGATCGACTCGTTTGGGGCGAAGGTCAGGACGTTGAGTACCAGCAGTCCCCACGCCAGGGTGACCCTGCGCTCCAGTCTGCGCTCGCTGGCCTTGACCGGTGCTAGCGACCTGATGAACGGGCGAGAACGGAAGACCGCGACGGCTGAACTCATAGACCGGTAAACCTCATAGTCATCAGATCCCCGAACGGGTCGCCCTGATACCAGCATCCTGCTTGGTCAGCGACAGCCAGTTTGGTAGCTTCGCTGCCCGCTCGTCCGGCCTGGGCCAGTTTCATCCGGTCATCACGCCAGAGCAGTCATATCAAGATCAACCCCAGATGCTGCGTTGGACGTTGAAGATGACGTGCGAGCCAAGGCGATCGAACCGCACCGGCAATTCCCGCATGTGCGCCAGGCTCTCGCGCACCGCGCGCTGCCGCTCCACCGGACACACGACGAGCAAGAAGCCACCGCCGCCGGCGCCGGTCAGCTTCGCGCCCGATGCCCCTGCCTCGAGTGCCATCGTGACCGCCCGGTCAATCTGGTCGTTCGATACTCCCGAAGCAAGCTTCCGTTTTGCTTCCCAGCTCTCACGCATCGCGTGACCTATCGTGTCGACGTCGCCGTTTCGCAGCCGCTCAACGGCGAAGCCGGCGAGATCGCGAAGCAGGTCCAACTGCGTCCGGGTGGCTTCGATGTTCGCGGTCTGTTCTGCGAGAATCGGGTCCGCGCGCCGGGTGATGCCGGTGTAGAACAGCATGATCTGGTGCTGGAGGGCGCGGCGCTCGGCCATCGAGAGCGCGACCTCGTCGGCCACCACCTCTTCCCCGGGCCCGAAACGTATATCGCGTATGCCGCCGAACGCGGCAATGTACTGGTCCTGCTTGCCGATGGGCTTCCCGCACAGGTCGATCTCGATCGTGCACGCACGCTCAGCAAGCTCCTCGGCCGTTACCTGCCGTCCCTGATACGCAAACAACGTATGCAACAAGCCGACAGTGACAGCAGAGGAGGACCCGAGACCGGAGCCGGTGGACGGGATATCGGCCAGCGTGGTGATTTCAACCCCATTCGACACGCCAGTCATACGCATTGCCTCCCGGACGAGCTCATGTTCGAGGTCATCGACGTGCGAGACGATCTCCTTCTTGGAGTAGTTGACATAGATATCGTCATCGAAGCGTTGCGTCAAGATCACGTAGACGTATTTATCGATCGCGCAATTAAGGACTCGACCGCCATGCTTCTGGTAGTAACCAGGCAGATCGGTCCCGCCGCCGAGTAGGCCAATGCGCAATGGAGTCTGGGTAATGATCATCGTACGGCCCGAGCGGGCCACTCCTTCCGGGCTTGCCGGTAGTCGTCGGGCGTACCGACGTCGCGGAAGTATCCCTCGACCATCACTGCCCGCGCTCGGCCCACCAGTCGCGGTAGCAGATCATAGCCGATGTCATTTGGCGGCATACCATCGATCTCATCGAGCACGCCCGGATGGAAAGCGTACATGCCGGCATTCGTCAAATCAGAAGCCGGTTCCTTCGGTTTTTCGACGAACCCGATGACCCTATTGGTAGCATCCAGTTCCACGACGCCTCCAGTCGATGGGTTCCTGGAATGAAATACCGTCAAGGTCGCGACTGGGTCATGTTCCCGATGAGCGTCGATAAGAGAGCGAAGGTCGAAGTCTGTAAGGTTGTCCGCGTTGCATGCCAGGAAGAGATCTTCACGCTCAACCCACTGTCGGTTGGCGATGAGCGTGCCAGCGCTGCCGAGCAGTTCCGGTTCGAAGAACGTGCGGACCGTTGGCGCCGCGATCCGCTCGGCAAGGTGGCGGCTTACGACGTCCGGTAGGTGGTGGAGATTTACGAGTACCTCATCGACGCATGCATCGGCCAACGCATCTAGCCAGATGTCGAGCAATGGCCGAGCATCGATGACCACCATGCACTTCGGAATGGTATCGGTTATCGGCTTCAGGCGCTTACCAATTCCAGCAGCGAGAAGAAACGCTTTCATTCTCCGACCCTCCGGACAACACCAAGAGCTCGCATCCGCGTAGTCGCCTCTGGCAATACTCTATTAAGGCAGTCTACGCCTTCCAGCCAGGCAGCGTAGGTGGCGACTGATTCGGCTGGTGTATGCTGTGGTTTCCACCCTAGGGCTTGGAGTGCACCGATATCAGACAGTATGTGACGGGAGTCGCCGAAGCGGTATTCGCCCGTTACGACGGCGGCTTTGCTGGAACCGTACTGGCGCATGACGATATCGGCGAATTCACGAGTCGTCACTGCCTCGCCGCCACCGACGTTGAAAACCTGCCCTATGGCGCGATCATCCTCAAGTACCAGCACGCTGGCATCTACCGCGTCATCGATATGGATATAGTCCCGGACCGCCGCACCATCTTCGTAAAGAGTGGGGACTATACCCTGCAGATAACTCAGGCAAAAGATCCGGCAGACACCTGAGTACGCGTTGTAGACTGACTGCCTTGGACCTTGAACAGCGCTATAGCGAAGGGCGACGGTCGGGATATCGTATCGGCGACCCATGCTAATTGCCAGCTTTTCCTGGCTCAGCTTCGATATACCATAAGCGTTCTGCGGATTCGAGATCCGCTCGGGCGTGGCCTGCATCTCAAGCGGGCCGCCGCATTCCGGACAAGGAATATCCCACTGGGCGACAGCAAGAGCGCTCTTTGAGCGCATTCCCGGTATCTGTTCGCCGTCGGTCGGGCACCGATAGAGTCCCTCACCCATAGCTGCTTGGGATGATGCAACGACGACACGGGCAAGCTCAAGACGCTCAGCTACGATGATCTCATAAAGCAGGGCCGTCGATACCACGTTCACGTCAAAGAATCGCGAGAAGTCCGGTAGGTAGCCTTGGTAGGCAGCGAAGTGGTAGACGGCGTCAACGCGGCGAACGAGGCTTGTAACGAGCTCGCGATTACGGACATCGCCCGCGTAGAACCTTACCTCGGGATTTAGGTAGGTCGGCGGATTACCATGTTCCGACGTAGTAAGTGCGTCGAGCACAATCACGTCATGACCGAGTGCAAGAAGTCGGTCGCAGGTGTGTGATCCGATGAATCCTGCCCCCCCGATCAGCAAGATCCTCATTTTCGTCCATGGCGTCGGCGCTCGGCCACTTCACGATATACGTCGAGAGTCGCCGACGCGGTCGCCGCCCACGTGAACTGACTGGCTCGCCGCAGTCCATCGTCGCGCAGGCGATCCATGCTGGGCCCTACCGCATCGACAATTGCACGTGCCATCGAAGCCGGGTCTTTGGGGTCGCACAACAACGCGGCTCCGCCCGCAGTTTCCGGCAAGCAGCTTATGTCGGAAACAACCACCGGGCAGCCGCAGGCCATGGCCTCGAGAATGGGAAGTGAGAAGGTCTCATTGAACGATGGATTCACGTATACGTCAGCAGCTTGGTAGAAAGGCACCGTCTCGGCAAGCGAAACCCCGCCGACAAAGACCAGATCTCCCGCTATACCAAGCTCTGCCGCCAGCGAGCGCAGGCTAGCCACGTAATCCTTGTTGCGCAAGTGACCGACGATCACCAACTGACGATCTCCGAGCTGACCCCGTGCCGCCGCCCACGCCCTCAGCAGCCCGTCGCAGTTCTTATACGGCCACAACGACGACAAGAATAGAACAAAAGGCTTAGTGACACCATACGATGCGACCCGCGCGCGGGCTGCACCAACATCGCCCCGCTTGAAGAGGTTGTGGTCGACTGCCTCGTAAATTAGCTTCAGCTTCCCTTTGTCGACATTTAGGTGTTGCTCGATCTCGGAACGTACGCTTTGAGAGTTGATGATGATCGCATCCGCGGCTCGCACAGAGTGCGGGTAGCTCAACTGACGGTAGATACGAGGCAACATCGTGAGTGAATCAGGCTCCGTGAATGCGTGCATTGTCTTCATGTGAATGACAGTTGACCAAGAGCTATTCACCAGGGGCGCGATCAAGGTATTGAAGACGTCGATTCGGCTTAGCGGCAATCGAACAGGTGAGTAGAGGTGCTCAGTAAGCGTTCGCAAATTGCGCCGCTCGTTCGACCATGGATAGGTGATGTAGAATACGTTCGGCCCGTATCCTTGATGAAGATGCCGCGACTTCGGGCTTACCAGTAGATATAGTTCCTCGCCGGATTCGAGTTGCTTGGCCATCTCGGGGATCATCCACGTCCAAAACCAGTGGGTGCCCGATGGGTGCTCAGGGTGCTCCGTCAAGAGGTTGATCGCCACGCGCATGTGTACCTGCGGTTCCTTCCACCAGTGTCAGCGGTCGTTGCTCTCTGCGGTTATTAGGATTCGGGCAGTCGTCATAATTCAGAACACCCTTTTCAAGATCTCGTCTGCGCTCATTCGCGACTGTCGGATGTACTGAGCCAGGGCGTGCATGATTGCCTGGTGCAAATCCTCGATGATACCGTAGTTCGCGCAGTCGGCATGAATGCTGACTTCAGCCACGGTCCTAGCCGCGCCGCCGTCAAAGCCGGTGATCGCGATGGTGCGAAGACCGTTGGAACGGCCCCAAGTGAGCGCCTCCACGATGTTGGGTGAGCGGCCTGACGATGAGACGGCAATAAGTACATCACCAGGCCTCGACTGGGACTGAAGCTGATAGGCGAATACATTTTCATACCCGATGTCGTTGGCTATCGCGGTCAGCAACTCGACGTTAGTGCTAAGGCTGAGGACATTGGGGGTAAGATCCGTCATCGTGCGGATATTCTTCACGTGGTCACACTGTATATGATTTGCGATTGAGGCTGAGCCGCCGTTGCCGCACGAGAACATCCGGGCGCCGCACGTATACGCCTCGGTGAGGGTTCTTGCCGCTCGATCGAGTTGCTCAGGATCAATGGTCTTCACGGCACGGGCCATCTCTTCAGCGTAATCAGTGAAGTACGACGCCGCGCTGACGTAGGATGACACGGGGAATTTCACCGCATCGGCGCCTTCGTTAGGTACGGGAGTCTGAAGATCGTGGTCATATTTCATGCGACAATGCGCTCCAGGATAAATGGCGCCGCGGCGGCAAGGCTGGGGAATGGCCAGACACGCGGGCGCTGGCAGTCGTCAGTTCCTAGGTAGACCGCCGATGCACCGACCGCTTCGGCAAGGCCGATGTCCTCCGGCCGATCTCCCACCACCCACGATGCCGGTAGGTCGAGGTTGAGTGTTACTGCGGCCGCCTTCGCCATGCCCGGCCTCGGCTTACGGTCCTCGCTCATGCGAGCAAAGGCCGGTACGACCCCTGCCGGGTGATATGGGCAGTACACGAACAAGTCGATATGCGCTCCGTACTCAGCCAGGTGCTCTGAGATGTACTGGTGTACCTTCGTCACGTCGTCGGTGCCGTAAAGCCCGCGTGCGACCCCTGCCTGGTTGGTCACCACGGCTACCGGAATGTCGGCCCGATTGAACTTGGCGATCGCTTCTGGAGCCCCCTTGATGAACTCCACACGTTCGATCGAGCTGACATGCCCGTAATCGACGATGATCGTCCCGTCGCGGTCGAGAAGGACACCCGGACGCGGACTCGAACTCGGTGATGTGCGCATCGATCTGGCCTGGCCATCTAGCATCGTGTTCGCACCGGCCTCGGCGACCAATGACGCCACGGCTGGCCTGCGTCGCCAAGACTGGTCAACGCGACCTTCATGACGCCACCTCACCTGGTTCTCTTGCAGAAAAAGGCCGTATCCTGGTACATAAGAGCGCTGAGCCGACCGTCGTGATACCACTGACGCTTGGTCGGCAGAAGCCGGGATGACCAGATGCGACCTCGACTGACAGTGAAGTGCCATCGCAGCGCGTGAGCAGCCGGGGTGAGATCGTCTGCCCGGCCAAGCATGGCCGCAAACGTTGAGGCTCCGGGTCCGGGCGGGAAGGCTGCGTGCGGGCAGCAGCCGGCGCGAGTGCCGCTGCGGCAGTTGATGGATGACTGGCTGCCGAATGCGCTGCTGGCCTGGTCCCGCGACGAGGCCGGCGGCCTGCGTTAACCGGCGAGGGCTCGATGCTCGCCAAGCTGGTCAAGGCGGTGCCAGCGCCGGCACGGACGGGCTGACTGCCCACCTGGGCTTATGACAAGCACGACCGTGCTGGGCATGATGGTGCAGACCGGGGTGGGCCAGGCGCCGCCGCAAAAGCGCGACATCTCGGGCGAACCGCAGACACGCGTCCCTAACGGAACATGATTCGAGGTGAACCCGAATGCGACCAGGATGAGCCGATAAAGAGGCGCAGACAGTCTCGGAATGTTATGGGGCCGGAAGGTCGAGACCTCAACCGGGCAAGTCAACCAAACAGGCCATAGCCGCGTCTTTCGTGTAGGGTTTTCGGGGATGCTCGGCCTCGGCCGGTATCCGGGGAGGAATCTATGATTGGCGGGCAAGCGGAGGCTGTCCAGATCCCGGTGCGGTTCTCGCCGTTCGATGGCTCGCGGCGGAGGGATTCTACCTACAGTCTTGCCCGGCGCCCGGGTGGCAGGTGGCGTGCGGTCACAGCCGCCATGTCCCAGCTCGGCCGACCACTGGAGATGCAGGCCACAACTGGCTGGGAGGCCAGGCCGCCGGGCAGGGGGATTGCGTGGACTTCTCGCTAAGCGCCGAACAGCGCGAGTTGACGGAGGCGGCAGCCGCCTTTGCCCGGCGGGAGCTCAACCAGGATCTGGTGAAGCGCGAGGATGCTGGGGAGTTTCCGCGGGAGGCATGGCGGAAGTGTGCCAGGTTCGGGCTCCAGGGCCTGCCAGTTCCCGCCGAGCTGGGCGGGACCGGCGCCGACATCCTCACGACAACCCTGGTCATGGAGGCTCTGGGGTTCGCGTGCCAGGACAACGGGCTCCTCTTCTCCCTCAACGCGCAGATGTGGAGCATCGAGCTGCCGCTGGTGACGTTCGGCACTCCGGCGCAGCAGCAGACCTACCTGCCAGGGATGGTTTCGGGGGCCCTCATCGGCGCGCACGCCATGACCGAGCCTGGCTCCGGTTCCGACGCGCTGCACATGCGCACCCGCGCCGAGCGGCGCGGTGACCACTATGTCCTCAAAGGGACCAAGCAGTACATCACCAACGCCCCAGTCGCTGACGTCATGCTGGTCTACGCCGCGGACCCGGGTCGGCCCGGACTAGCCGGGCTCTCCGCCTTTCTCGTCAACGCGGCGACGCCGGGTCTCGTGGTGAGCAGCAGCTTCGAGAAGATGGGCCTGCGGACCTCGCCGATGGGCGAGATAACGCTCGACGACTGCCTTGTTCCCGCGGAGAGCCGGCTGGGACCGGAAGGGGCGGGTATGGCGATCTTCAACTCGTCCATGGAGTGGGAAAGGAGCTGCCTTTTCGCCAGCGTCGTGGGCGCGATGCGGCGGCAGCTCGAGGCGTGTGTGGATTATGCGCGGTCACGCGAGCAGTTCGGCCAGCCCATCGGGAAGTTCCAGGGTGTGTCCGACAAGCTGGCCGATATGTACGTGCGGCTGGAAGCGGCGAAGTCGCTGATCTACCGGGTAGCGTGGCTGAAGCAGCAGGGCAGGTCTGCCCCGGCGGAGGCGGCCGCCGCGAAGCTGTTCACCAGCGAGGCATGGGTGCGCTCCAGCCAGGACGCGATCCAGATCCACGGGGCCTGGGGTTACATGAAGGACGCTGGAATTGAGCGGGATCTCCGAGACGCGGTCGCCGGGACCATCTACTCGGGCACCTCGGAGATCCAGCGGGTGGTACTCGCCCGGATGCTCGGGCTCTGAGCCACCCGCGGCAAGCGAGGCATCCGGCGGGCCAACGAAAAGGAAGCGTGATGGCGTATCTACTGCAGCGGCTGCTGACCGAGGCTGCGGCGCGGCAGCCGCAGCGGCCGGCGGTAGCGTCTGACGGCTGCATGCTCACCTATCAGGAGCTGGACCGGCTGAGCAACAAGGTGGCCCGGGCGCTGCTGCGCTTGGGCGTAGCGCCCGGCGACCGGGTGGGGATCCTCGCCCCCAAGTCGGCCGCCGCGGTCCTTGGGGTATACGGGGCATTGAAGGCCGGAGCCTGCTATGTGCCGCTCGACCCGAAGGCACCCGCCGGGCGGCTCAGCCACATCGTGCAGGACAGCGGAGCTGCCGTGATCGTGGCGGACGAGGCAAGGACGTCCCAGGCAGGCACCCTGACCGACACCGTTTCCCGGCCGCTCAGTGTGGTTGTGGCGAGCGTTCCCGGCCGCCCGGAGCGCGAGGATACGGCTATTGCCCAAGCCCAGGGCGCGACCATTGTGCCGTGGACCCTGGTGGCCGAGGAATCAGGAGAGCCGTTGGCGGAGGAACGGGCGATCGAGACCGCCCTTGCGTACATCCTGTACACGTCGGGATCGACCGGCACCCCGAAGGGGGTGATGATCTCCCATCGTAACTCGCTCACGTTTGTCGACTGGGCGGGAGCCGCTGTTGGGCTCAGCGAGCAGGATCGCGTCTGCAGCCCTGCCCCGCTGCATTTCGACCTGTCGGTCTTCGACATCTTCGCCACCTGCCGGGCTGCCGCGTGTCTGGCGGTGCTTCCCGACGGAGCAGCCACCTTCCCGGTATCGATCGCCAGGTGGCTGGAAGCCGAACGGATTTCGGTCTGGTACTCCGTGCCCTCGGTGCTCACGCTGCTCGCCTCCTACGGCAGGCTACAGCAGTTCGACCTGTCGGGCCTGCGGACGGTGATCTTCGCCGGGGAGGTGTTCCCCCCCAAGCACCTTGCCCGGCTGATGGCCGAGCTGCCGCACCCCCGCTACCTCAACTGGTACGGGCCGACCGAGACCAACGTATGCACGGCGTTCGAGGTGCCCGCGGGCGGGGCTGACACCCGGCCCGCCCCCATCGGGAAGGCCTGCGCCAACACCGAGGTGTTCGCGATCACAAGCGAAGGCCGCGCGGTGTCCCGGCCCGGCGAGGTGGGCGAGCTATACGTGCGGGGTCCCTCGCTGATGCGCGGGTACTGGGGACAGCCGGCCAAGACCGACGAGGCGCTGGTTCGCAACCCGCTCCGGGCAGAGTACGACGAGCTCGTGTACCGGACCGGTGACCTGGTGACGCTGGAACCGGAAGGGAACTATGCCTACCTCGGCCGCCGGGACAGCATGGTGAAGATTCGCGGATACCGGGTGGAATTGGGGGAGGTGGAGGCCACGCTGTACCGGCATCCGGCAATTCGTGAGGCGGCGGTGCTGCCGGTGCCCGATGAGCTCCTCGGCAACCGCCTCCGGGCGGTCCTCACCGCGGATGGCGCGGGCAACCTCACGCGCGAGAACGTACTGGACCATTGTCGGCAGTGGCTGCCGGGCTACATGGTGCCGGACATGGTCGAGTTCCGCGAAGCGCTGCCGAGAACCTCGACCGGCAAGGTCGACCGGGCCAGCCTCGCCCAGGAGCAGCACGAGCTGGAGTCCGCCGGAGACGGCCGACGGAACAAGGCCTAGCAGACCCTATGGAAGGAACGTGCTCGAGTGGAGACGATCATCAACGACTACATCAGCCGGGAACTCGTCCAGGACCCGGCGCTGCTGCCGCTGGCGAACGAGACATCACTACTGGAGAGCGGCATCCTCGATTCGCTGGGCCTCCTCCGGTTGGTGGTCTTCTTGGAAGAGCAGTTCGGGATCACGATGGGCGACGCAGATCTGCTCCCAGAGAATTTCGCCAGCGTGAACACTATCTGCGCCTACCTCCGCGCCCGTGAGCCCAGAAAGCAGAAGAGCACGCGTGGGTGACAAGCGCGCATGGAAGTCGCTGCGCAAAGCGGAAGCCTTGGCCTACTGGGCGGTAGGCGCGCCGGCCCTGGCCCGCCTGCCGGCCGCCCTCGGCTACCGCATCGCACGCGGGCGCGGCGACTGGCTCTTCCGGCACCGTGCCGAGAGGCGCGCTGAACTGGCTCGTAACCTACAGCTGGTGCTCGGGGACGAGCTCAGCCCGGCGGCGGCGCAGCAGATAACCCGGGAGTGGTTCCGGCTCACCTCCTGCGAGGTGGTCGACCTGAAACGGCTGCGGCACGAGGCGCGGCCCCTGCGACGGCTGGTCGAGATCCGTGGGCGGGAACACCTAGAGGCCGCGCTGGCCGCGGGCAAGGGAGTCATCCTTTGCACTGGCCACTTCGGCTCCTTCCTCAGCGGCTTCTCGGTGCTGCACGCCAGCGGCTTCCCGGTCACCACCATCGGGCGCTGGCACTACAACTACATGGGCGGGATCTCATCCGCCGAGCGGTGGTTTTGGGATCGCGTCTACGCCAGACCGGTGCGGCGCCACCAGCAGCGGCCGAACATCGAGCCATGGCCTGGCCGGGTCCAGGTCGCGGCGCTGGCAAGTGCCGCACTCCGCGCCAATGAGATAGTGACGATCACGATCGACGCGGTGCCGCTTGGCAGCGACCGGGCCCGTAGCGTCGAGGTTCCCTTCCTCGGTCGCCGGGCCGGGCTGCTGCCAGGGGTCGTGGCCCTGGCTCAGGTGACCGGCGCGCCGGTGCTCATGGGTTTCCTGTACCGTGCTGCCGACTACGGCCACCAGGTGTGGGAGATCTCCCCGCCAGTGCCGGTCGAGGGAGACACGGCGACGGCATTGGGGCGCTGCGCTGCCGAGCTGAGCGCCGCCATCCGGAGGAGCCCAGCTCACTGGGGCTCCTGGTGCAGCACGGGCAGTCTTGCCGACCTCGGGCTTATCGGGCCGCAAGGGGATGGGTCACCAGCCGCGGGGCCGGTCCTGCTGCCAGTCGGGAGATTCATCCAGGATAGATCGGCAGATATCTTTCCGGTTCGGGACTGACCTTCCCGCACCGGTGACGCCGACCACCACCAGGCGGCAAGGTGCCACATTTCCGGTCAGCCGCCCAGGATAGCGCGACAGTCGTACCCCCCGCAGCAGCCTCGGCGAGAAAGCCCCGAGAATGGTCCGCTCGGAAGCCGAAGTCAGCAGATCACCCAGCCATCCGGATGGCCGCCTGCAACGCCGAAACCACCCTGGCCAGACGCCAGCGCCGCCCCACGTCACGACCTGAGCGCTACGAATTAATGCAGATTAGTACTGTCCTGATACAACGCCGCCAAGGCTATAGGAACCCAGCCGCTGTCCCATCTGTGAGTCATATTTTGCGGCGTTTCCGTAGTGTGAGCTATACCCTCTGAAGTCAGCAACGCATCGTAGTCAGAAATGTCGTTTGGAAATATCGAATATCCGCCGATCCATATGCGATTGTTATTCAGGAATGGACTCTTACGAGCATTTATAAACGCGGCCGTAAGGCGGTAGTTGGCCTGGAAGTTTGCATCGGTACCATAGCCACCTTCGGAATCGGTGCCGAACGAAGCGTATGATGACATATCTGCTGGGAAGTCCCATGAGGCCGCCAGTGTGAAAATGTCAGGATGCTTTAGAAGAAGATCCTCTGCTCCTAGGCCGGACTTCGAGAACCCGATAAGCCAAGTCTGCTCCTGACCGGTAGTCGCCAGGTTCTGCTTTATCCAGGGCATCAGCTCTTGGGTCATAAAGGTTTCATACTGAAGATATGCATTAGTTGGGTTGTCCGCATACCAGGGGCTAGCTGCGAACGAAGGTTCGATTATGGTCAGGTTGTACTGATCTTGTGCGTCAAGGGCCTGCGCGGTCGCCAGCCCGTCTCCGTAAGTGGTGCCCGTTCCTGCCTCAACAGGAAGCACGATAAGGAAATTGTGGGCTACCCCGGGAGCGGGATTTGTCGGAGCCAAGACCCGCAGAAGCTGCGGACCGTAACCGTTATCGGCAGAAATGACATTATATGACTTGACACCCTGGGCGTCCGTACTCAGATAGTTGACCTCGAACCCAGCATCGCCGCCGGACCAGTTGTCCGCCTCGGCGCTGCCGTTAGCTATGATGCCCGGCGCCCCGCCGGTGACAGTACTGTCAGAGACGGCGATCCGCTGAACGCCGTCCTCCAGCAGCGCAATCGTGTTACCGGCCGCGGTGAGCTGCAGCTTCGTCCCGGCTGCCAGCGGCCCGCTGCTGTAAGAACTGCCGAGCTGGGTCCAGTTGCCCGCGCTCCTCTTATACAGCGCCAGCACGGGATTGCCGAAATTCCAGAAATACATGCCGAGGTAGGCGTCCTGCCCGCCGGCCTGGACCCGCACCGCCGGACCGATCCACTGGCCCCCGGTCAGCTGCGTCGAGGTCACCTCGACCTGGGAATACTGATCACTGCCGAACGTCTCCGCCGTACGGATCTCACCAGTGGTCGTGCCCGTAGTCCCCGTCACCACCTGGGACGAAATCGCCATCGCGCCATCAGAGACAGCAGTCCAGTCCGGCCCCAGCCCGCCATCAGCCCGGTTGAAATCATCCGAAGCCGACGTCGCTGAATTACTCGTGCAGGAGACCGCGACATCGGTGACGTTGGCCGCGGCCACGGTCCCCGAGCCGTTGGAGACCGTGCAGGACTGCCCGGAAGGGCTCGTCTTCACCGTCACGTCATAGCCTGCGGCGTCGGCCACCGCGGAACCGAACGTGAACGGGCCGTCGCTGCTGACGCTGAGGTCATCACCGCCGTTGTCCTGCAGCACCACCGTCCCGGACAGCCCCGAGACAGTCCCGCCCACCGAATAAGCCGCGGCATCGCCGCCGGACCAGTTGTCCGCCTCAGCGAACCCGAAAGCCATGATGCCCGGCGCCCCGCCGGTGACAGTACTGTCAGAGACGGCGATCCGCTGAACGCCGTCCTCCAGCAGCGCAATCGTGTTACCGGCCGCGGTGAGCTGCAGCTTCGTCCCGGCTGCCAGCGGCCCGCTGCTGTAAGAACTGCCGAGCTGGGTCCAGTTGCCCGCGCTCCTCTTATACAGCGCCAGCACGGGATTGCCGAAATTCCAGAAATACATGCCGAGGTAGGCGTCCTGCCCGCCGGCCTGGACCCGCACCGCCGGACCGATCCACTGGCCCCCGGTCAGCTGCGTCGAGGTCACCTCGACCTGGGAATACTGATCACTGCCGAACGTCTCCGCCGTACGGATCTCACCAGTGGTCGTGCCCGTAGTCCCCGTCACCACCTGGGACGAAATCGCCATCGCGCCATCAGAGACAGCAGTCCAGTCCGGCCCCAGCCCGCCATCAGCCCGGTTGAAATCATCCGAAGCCGTTACCGTTGCTGCGGAAGCCTTCTGCGGAAGCGTAAATTGCGGGACGAGAAGAAGACTGAAGATTAGTAGCAACGTCAAAGACCAGAAAACCTTGGACCTAGAACAATTGATTTGGTTGGTCATTTCGTTCCCCCCAGGGTCCCGCAAGGATGGAGCTTCGCCGGGCGCTGTTTCCTCAATGCGGTCTGTATTGAACATGTCACCACGCCCACCCCTTGCTCAGAGCCACGATCCCGACCAGCGGCACGCTCCCAGAAACTCGTCAGGCCAGCCGGAAATGACAAGCCGACAGTGCCTGTTCAAGGTAGGACGCCTATGCTACGGCCCAGGTTCACATCGTCGCCTGCGCGACATCCCTCCGCACGACGTAGGCTGCTACCACGTGTAGAGGTATCACTCCAGGGCGTCAATTAGTAACGCAAGGTAACAAGGGGAGGTGATCTCGGCCAGGTCGGTCTAGCTGTCGGCGCGGCCGTCACCGGACTACTTTCCGCGGTGGCTTCCGGCCCGAAGGCTGGACCACGGCAGCACTCTTGCCGCTTTTGATATTCGCGTCCCGCAGTGCCCGGTGCAATTGCCACCAAGTGACCAGCACGCCGCACCATATTGATACTGCAGTACCGCAAACAAATCCCTCGGCCCCCCAAACAGCCGTGCCGGCCAAGGAGAATGCCGCCAACGTCATTGCTGAAATGTATGATGCGCGCAAGCTGCGGCGCGAGGCACCCAGGGCATGTAGGCCCGCGCCAGCACCGATCGCCATCCCCTGGCCGACAACGCCTATTATCGTAGGCACAAGCAGCGGATATGTCGGTCGCCAGATAGCACCCAGCAGCAAATTACCAATGCCGGCTGGCAGCGCTATTAGCGCAACGATTCCGTAGGCCAAGCCTGCGGTAGCAAGTCCAACGCTAGTTAGCAGGCAGAAGAGCAACAGACGCTGGGGGGACCGGCGCAGGACCCGAGCCGCCTCCGGTATCAGCACCAGGGATATCCCCACGAATACGATCAGCATGGGTCCGACCAGCGTGACACATGCCTGTACGTAACCGACAGCGGCCAAGCCGAGCATGAGGCCAAGGCCGTAGGTACGCAGCTGATTCGCTAGGGAACCGGAAACACCTTCCGCCAAATAGCGCAGACCGAGGTCACGAGTTTCTGACAGCCACGAAACTGCGTGTGATAGCTTCGGAATGACATGTGCCTGCAGCGGTCCGATTGCTGCGGCCACAGTCCCTGACCCGCCCCACGCAAGGACGGCATAGAAGACATTAATATGGCCGAAGGCCCGCAAGAGCAGCATTGTGGGAGCAAGAGTCAGTGCCCACGCCACGTCATTGAAGAATGCCCGGCTACCACGCCCGAGTGCGAAGAATGAGTATCGCCAACTGTCCTGCAGCATGAGTCCTGGCAATGTCAGTCCGAGTGCGATAAAAGCGTGCCGTGTCGCTTCGGGCAGCAAGATCGCAACCCCAAGGACAAACGATCCGGCTACCAATCCGACGCACAGAGCGGTGCCGGTGCAGTCCCTGACGGCGCGCCGCCAGATCGGGAGGCTCGCCCCGCTGAATCGGACCATCAGCGGATCCGTGGACAGGCCTCGTGAAGCGTTGAGCACGAAAACGTAGGTCAGGTAGGCGAGCCCGAAGACTCCGAACTGCACTGCCCCCAGCGTGTGGGCAATGTAGACGCTCATGAGAGCGTTGGTCAGGCTAGAGACAGCTTGGTCCCCGAGCCCCCAGCTAAGACGGCCGACCATATGGCGCGCCAATCGCCAGTGCCCCGTCAGTGACCGTCTGGCCTCGGCCTCCCCACCGGGGGCTTCCGCTCGAGGACGATTCGGACTGCCGGACCTGGCAGCCGACCCTGCTGGCGGCGAGTAGGTTCTCTCCGGCGGAACCGTGTCAACCGTGTCCGCGAACCTGCTGCCCGCTGCTCCAGTAGCGTCGGCCGCGGCCATGTTAGTAGCCAACGTCCGCAGGCATCAGCCCTACCACGCTTAGTATCATTAGCCCTCGAGGGATGGTCTCGCTGTCGGGCACGAATACAAACGGCCTCCCCGGGCGATCCAACTCGCGTGACGGACCAAGCAACCCACTAACAGTAGAGCAGCCGCACAGTTCTCGTGATACTTCAGGTACGACATACCCGGCCGCGAGGGCGACGGGATCAGGTACCTTACCCAACCGGCGTCCGAGGCTGTGGCCCGGGAGCTGCCTTCGCCCCGACCCGGCCGATGCCCAGTGTCTGTCTTACCCAGCGTTGTGTGGTGTCGATCGCGGCTAGTGGCAGTTCTCGCAAGGCGGGTTGGCTGGGGAAAACCCGGCACATAGCGCGGCCCAGGAGGCTGGATGGTGACATCCAGCTGACATCTTCTTCCAGGGATTCTTGGTAGTCTTGCGCAGCCGCAACGTATGGCGTTAGTTCCAGGTGCGCGGACTGAAGGTAGTTAATCGCCTTTCGGAAGGGAGACTTTTGGCTCGTGAGCGGTCGCTCTGCCCACGGCTTGATGCCTATGGCATGCACAAGCAGAGGCAGGTCTTTCCCGGCTCGCAGCCGTTCCTTAACTGTGAAACCCGATGCTCCGAAACATTGTGCTATGTCAATTCCGCGCTTGAGCCGGACGACGTTTACATCGGTATACAGATCCGAGCCCAGCAAGCCGGTAAGAGTTTCTTGATCGGCCCAGTGATAGATCGGGCGTTCGGCGGCAGAAAGATACTGTGCTGCCTTGTACTCTTTGCTATCCAGAATTGCTGCCCAGTGTTCGAGAACCGGCCTGTGCATCTTTGAAAACCTGAGCAGACCGCTGTTAATGGTGACCTGGAAGGTACGCCCGGGTGTCAGTCCAAGCCCAGTCGTGCGCTCGGGGTCTCCTTGGCGATGTCCCCAGAAGTACTCCTCCGCTGCTACGATGTTTTCCGAATCGATCGATTGCAGGCGAGCATCCAGGTCGCCGCACACAATAATATCGTTGTCCATCCAGATAACCTCGTCGTGCCCTTCGTCGAAGGCTCGCAAGATTACCGACGGCTTAACATTCCACCCCATGCCTGTAATCGAATCCCGTGACCTACGGATCTCCACATTGCTCAGCCGCGAAGACCAGTTAATGAATTCCTCTGGAGCGTTCGGCAGGAACGCTATAACTTTCAGGTCGGGGCTATGCCGCATGAGGCTGAGCATCGCGAGCTTGGGCCCGGTAAGCGGAACGCGATCTTCGTACATCACCAGAACAGGCAAGGCATACCCCTAGGTAGGTGAACCGCCCACATGCGGATCGGCCGCAGGAAGGTCGGCGTACCGTAGCACGCCACCTCTGTCACGATATATACAAGACTCCTGGCCATGTCCTCGTGATACAACCGGTGGGACCGCGAACGGCAGCTCATGGCGCGAGCTATCGGCGAGACCGGAACGCTCACGAAATCCACGCTAGTCGCTAAACGTACTGTCGGCGTCTTGGTGGTAGGGCCGGCTGCGCCAGGCGGACTGGCTGAGCACGTTGCCGGTCGGTCCAGCTTCGAAGCTCCAGCCCCCCGGCCCGGTCCAGGTGTAGGAATTGTTGTTCCAGAGGTTGTGCGCGTTGCTGGAGATGATGTACTCGGCACTGGCGTCGGCGTCGTACGGCGACCACAGGCAGCCGTTCGTGCAGGCGCCGATGGTGGCGTAGACCACCATGTAGCCGCAGCCGGTGGCCATGGTGCAGTTGGTCACGCTGCCGGCCTTCCAGGTCTTGGCCGGGTTGGCGTTCATGATGAAGGTGTTGCCGGAAACCGTCAGGTCCTGTATCCACCAGTTGCAATTGTCGAAGTAGGGATAGCGGGGGGAGCCGCTCTTTGTCCCAGGGCCGGACCCGATGAGGTCGTACATGCCGCAGCCGCCGGGTGGCCCGGTCTCGATCTCGATCGGCGTGCCGCCGTTGCCGGCATCGGCATCGGCGGGCATGGTCAGGGTGCACGAGGTGTTGCTGGCGCACGAGGCTATCGTCTCGCCCGCCGGGAAGATGCCCGGGGCGGGATTGCCGGTGGCGCTGTCGTAGGCCCGGATCATCCATCCGCTGCCGGGCTTGGTCGGCGAGCCGCTGTAGTTGCTCTGGAATCCTCCGGTCGCCGTCAGTGACGTCGAGCCGCTGGTAATCGTGGGCTTGTCAGTGTAACTCGTAGGCTGCACGTAATAGGGCGATCCGGTCGTGTTACCGCCCGAGTACCTGCCGTTCAAGGTACAGGTGCCATACCCCCCGTCGGCTCCTTCCCCACAGAACCGGTTACGGTCCTGGAAGGCGGCGATCCCTCCGAAGTTGTTCACCAGGTAATTGCCGGTAATGTTAAGCTGCCCGGCATAGCGGGTGGACCCGCTCTGGATATTGTCCGACCCGCCGGAGCTCTGGATGCTGATGGCTCCGTCGGCGAAGCCTGGGCCGCCGCCGTTCGTGGTCTGGAACCCGTAGGGGTACCCGGCCCACTGCGATGTCCCCTCCGGGTTCCACCCGTTCCCGGTTATCGTGTTGTGGGTTATATTTGCGTTGAATGACGCCTCATACTGGATAGCTGAAGTAAAGTTGTTCGAGATGTAGTTATAGGAGATGTCAATTCCGCTGTTGTTGGTATCCGGCCACACCCCAACGCCATAATTGTCGTGGACATAGTTGTAGTCGATGGTGCCGTTGAGTGTGCCGAAGACCTTGATCCCGGCGGCTACTCCGTCCACGTCGCCCCATACTCCCTTAGGGCAGCCCCACGACGGCTGGCAGGTGGCGATGGCGTTGTCGGCGATCTCATTATGCTCGATCGTGAAGTGAGCCGGCCCGCCCCACGGCGCAGGATCCTGGTAGCCGGCTGTGGAAGTGCCGTTGTTGAACCCGCCCTCGCCGTTGCGTATGACGCAGTTGTACTCGTACTCCGAGTCCGACCCCACCCCGATCCCGTAGCCGGTATAAGGATGGCCCAGGCTGTCGCCGTTCGGGCCTACGGTGTTGTAATCGACCGTCCAGTCATACCCGCCGAATTGATCGACGACCGAGCCACCCCACCCGACTACGTTATTCGTGCCGTCGAAGTTCTTTATCGTCAGGTACTCGATAGCGACGTGCGACGCCGCGCTGAGGAACGTGTTGCCGGGGTTGCCGACGCTGTCGATCGCCGCCTCACCGGACCTCGGCGAGTACCCGCCGAGGAACACAGAGTAGCTGCCGGGGAAGATCCTGGGCACGTTAAGATGCTCGCCCGGTTCGAAGTACACAAGTACGTGGTCGTTGTCGAGCGTGCCCTCCGGTATGCCTTTGTTGTCGCCCGGCGGCACGATGTAGCCCGCCGTCACCTTCGGGTAGTCCGAGCCCGACGAACCAAAGGTCGGCAACCCGTGCTCCCCGCTGGCAAAGCGGGCCAGCGACGAACCCCGGTGCCCGTCATACCGATACGGCGAGTCAAGGACTGGCTGGCCGCAGATCCGCGTCTTGGCCGCCGGCCCGGCACCGATGGCGCCGCCGCCTCCGCCTCCACCGCTAGGCCCCCCGGCCGGGCTGTCCTGAGCAGTACAACCAGCGGCCGCGAGCACCCCTGCCAGG
>Ga0210386_10001214_pt1 | contig 23200 bp, 25 predicted proteins | sample IncBWH32OmetaG_FD_160091 | JGI IMG/M metagenome (GOLD analysis project Ga0210386, IMG submission 160091) | Forest soil microbial communities from Barre Woods Harvard Forest LTER site, Petersham, Massachusetts, United States - Inc-BW-H-32-O ...
AAAAATTCTGTTCGGGAGGACAGGGAAATGGTCGTGGGTCATCGAGGCGCTTCCAAAGCCGCTCGGCGGCGGAAGCCACCTGCTCCGGCTCGTCCAGCACTACCACGGGATTTTCGGCCAGCGCGACAAACGACTCCGTGCGTGGACGCACCAGCGGCACCAGAAACTCCCAACCAGGGAACGGATCGCCAGGACTGGCGACATCGATGTGCTCGGCAAGTTCACGCAAAAGCTCCCTTGATTTCGGATACTCGGCCAAGGGCAACAGCGTCGTCTCCGCGATTTTCATGACGGAGCGTTGGGTGTCGACATCGAATCTCCGGATCGATTCGATCAGGTCGCCGAACAGCTCGATGCGGATGGGTTTCGAAGCCTCGGCCGGAAAAATGTCCAGGATGCCGCCGCGCAGCGAGTACTCACCGACCATTTCAACCGGGTCGCGTTTCTCGTAGCCGATGCTTTCCAGGTGCGACAGCAGATCTTCGAGCGGGATCTCTTCGCCCACCCGCAGGGTTAAGGCGAGTTGCCGGTAAAACTCCCCCGACTCGGTTCTGAGCAGCGCCGCGGCTACCGGTGCGATCGTGATGGTCGTCTTGCGCGACGCCAGCCGCCAAAGTCCGACCGCGCGCTGCTCGCTGATTTCGCTATGCGGCGACAGGCGCTGCGTAGGAAGCACATCGAAGGCGGGGATGACCAGCGGCCGTGGAAAGTCTGAGGTCACCAGCAGATCGAAGAAGGTGTCGACCAGCTCGGCCAGCGCCTCGGCTTCCTTGTTGCCGTCGACCACGACCATCAGGTTCCGCTCCGTGGCCTGCCACAGCAACACCAAATACAGAGCCTTGGCTGTAGTGGTGAGGCCGGAGAGCGAGACGTGCGCCGACGGATTGCGTATCAGCCGGCTGACGGCCTCCTGAAATGCCGGATCGCGGCTGAGCGATTGAAACAGGTCGCGTATGGCGGGATGGGTCACGAAGGCTGGCGCACGACGGCTTCAGCAGTGCTCGTGCGTTTCAATTCCTATTTTATCGCGGGCACGTCAGGCGTAGGCCGAATCATGGTCGGAATGGAGCGATACGAGGCGCATGAAGCCACAATTCTTAATGTTGGGCTTACGCTCCGCGCGCCAACACCTCATCTAAGATTCCCGTGGTCGAGTATCCCGGCTCCAACGGCAGCGCCAGCACCTTGCCGCCCGCGGCTTCCACCTCCTCACGTCCGGCGATGAAATGCGACCAATCGGCGCCCTTGACCAAAATATCCGGCAGAACGGCCGCGATCAACTCGCGCGGCGTGTCCTCGTCGAAGAAGGTGACCGCGTCGACGGCCTGGAGCGCCGCGGCCAACTCCGCTCGCTCATCCTGCTGCACCAGCGGCCGCGTGGGACCTTTGAGCCGCTGGACGCTCAAGTCGGTGTTCAACGCGAGAATCAGAACATCGCCCAACGATCGCGCGCTTTCAAGCAATCGGATATGGCCGGGATGCAGGATGTCGTAACAACCGTTGGTGAAGACCACCGTTTTGCCGGCGCGCTTCCATTCCAAGCGCCGATCGATCAGTTGTTCACGAGTGAAAATTGTGCCCAAGCTTTATTTTATCGTCGGGGCTTCGCCAGCCCAGCGCTGGAAGATTTCGAGGATGACCAGCAGCTTTTGAGAATCGCCTTGACCTCGAAACTGGTTCTGTTCGACTTCGCACAGCAGCCAATCGCTCGGCGAGCGCTCGTTTTGCAAGGCGGCCATGCTCCGGCCCTCGATCGCAGTTCCAGCCAGATCGATGGTGACCATCCAGCCTGGCGTGTCGAGTGTCTCAATGGTCACGCCGCGGGCGCGCTCCCACTCGCCGTTCGACTGCGTCTGATACCAGGTTTGAAGGAAGTCGACCGCGTTCATGATTTATCATAATCAGTTGATCTGTCATGATAACTTGAAGCCATGGCCCAGACTCGCGAGAAATTTGCCACTCAGGTCAATTCGAAGATCCTCCGGGCTGTCCGCGCCCTCGTTCAGAAGGAAGGCGTCAGCTTCAGGCCCTCGTCGACGAAGCTTTGGCCGATCTGATCGAAAAACGCAAGAACGCCAATCCGCGTGGTACTTGAGGTACTCGCCATGCATGCCGATCAGATCGAATGCTACGGAGGCTCGCACGGCATCAGAGATTCCTGGTTGCTCGAAGCTGCCCTCTATCGTCCGCAGACCGGCCGGCCCGATCGAGGGAAGCTGCGAGATAGGCTTTCCCAGAACGCCTAGCTTTTTGCCGCAGCGCTGTACCAAGCCAACAATTCAGCCTCGACAAGCTTGTCCCATGCCTGCGCAGTCACGCAAGCATTTCTTGATGATTGCGGTCCAACGGCGCCACTTCATCGGTCACCACCGTAAAGCTCTTCAGCCACGCATTTCCGAATGATGTAGTGATCGCTACATCGGCGGCATCCCGGCCCACCGCCATCAGCACGCGTCCAATTCGAGGAATGTTGTTGCGCGCATCGAAGGTCCACCAGCGATCTTCCAGGTAAGCCTCAAACCAGGCGCTGAAGTCCATGGGTGGTTGTAGGGGAACGCCGATGTCGCCCAAATAGCCCGTGGCGTATCGGGCCGGAATGTTCATACAGCGGCAAAACGTGATGGCCAGATGCTGGAAGTCGCGACAGACACCTCGGCGATCGGCATACACACCGCGGGCCGTCTTGGTAGAACTAGCGAAGTTGTAGCCAAACGTGATGTTCGCGTGGACCCAATCACAGATCGTTTGTACGCGCGCCCACCCCGGTTGACTGGCAGTGAACAGGTCGCCGGCCGTGTTCATAAGCTGATCCACCTCACAATAACGGGAAGCGAGCAGGTACCGGAGTACTTCGGGCGGAAGATCTTGCACGGCCGCCTGGCGGGCCCGGGAATTTACCGGATCAGGCTCGCCCGAATCTTCGATCAATGTCGAGTTATAGAGCCGAAATTGTCCAGCCGGCGCCACGAAGCGGGAACAGATGTTTCCATGCGAGTCGCGATACATGTCGACCGGTGCCGGGGGCGTGAGCCGTAGCTCATCCGGTTCACGCAGGTCGGCGATTCTCGAGGGATGAACATGCAGCATCGCGACCATCGCGACGGGCGCGGGAACGTCGAACTGAATGTCGTAGCCTAATCGGATCAGCATTGGCTTCTCCCGCTCTGTGGACGCTCGAGCGTGCCTTGCTGACGAGGCAAAAAAGCGACGGGGCTCTTCTAAGTCGCCATACAGACCATCTTAACCAGAATTGACACTGTGGAACAGGCCCAAGACCTGCCCCGCTAGTCCGCCATAAAGCAACGCTGCCACGCTTGAACTCTATCCACGAAAGTCAATAGTCCTGGTACTTTTGTGGAAAATGCGACAATGACGCTTAGCCTCGCTTGCACGCGAGAGCTTCCGCCTTTGAACAAACAGGCGCTCGTAATATATGGGAACACTGACAAAGTAGCGCCGTATCGCGACGCGCTGCTGGCCGCTCGCGTCAATCCTGTGTTGCAGGAAGCGAGCGATTCGCTGTCTCTGAACGGTTTCGGGGGCTTGGTTCTGACCGGCGGATCGGATGTCGATCCGGGGCTCTACGGTGAAACCTGGCAGGCCGAAACGGATCCACCCGATGCGGAACGGGATGCATTGGAGGCAGCGCTGTTGGAAGAGGCGCTGGCGCAGGATCTGCCCGTGCTGGCGATCTGCCGCGGTCTTCAGATTCTCAACGTGTCGCAAGGCGGCACTTTGACCCAGCACTTGCACCCGCCGCAGCGGCATCAACGAACCGACGGGCGCCGCGATCAGCCGGTGCACCAGGTATCCATCGAGCCGGGCACGCTGCTCGCCCAAATTGCCGGCACGAATACCTGGCAGGTGAACTCCCGCCACCATCAGGCGGTGAAGAAGCTGGCTCGAAATCTGCGCGTGTCCGCCGTCGATGCCCAGGATGGGACCATAGAGGCAATCGAGCATCCCGGGAAGCGATTCGTTCTGGCGGTGCAGTGGCATCCTGAAGATCAAGCGCTGGTCGACCACGGACAATTGGAGATTTTCCGGAGCTTCGGCGTGGCAGTAGGTTGATTAAGGAATCAGATGACATTCTGTCTTGGAGTAACTGTTGAAGAAGGACTTGTAGGTATCGCCGACACTCGCGTGGTGTCCGGCTCCGAATCGCTGACAGCCAGGAAAGTGGCGACCTATCAGGGTCCCGGATATTCCTTCTTTATAATGACCTCGGGGCTGCGATCCCTTCGCGATAAAGTCCTGCTTTGTTTCGAGGAGGCCTTCAGCAAGCAGATCTCGGCCCGTGAGCGGCTCTTCAAACTGGTCAACCTGTATGCGGCGCAGGTGCGGCGTATCGCCGCCGAGGACGCGAAGCCTTTAGAGGACGCCGACCTTCACTTCAATATCCATTCCTTGATCGGCGGCCAGATGACTGGCGATAGTTCGCATCGGTTGTTTATGATTTACCCGGAAGGGAATTGGGTGGAAGTTGGCCCGGACACTCCCTATCAGATCATTGGCAATTCGGGATTTGGGAAGCCGATTCTGGAACGCTCGCTAACGCATACCGATCCGATTCTGTTTGCATTCAAGCTCGGTGTGCTAGCCTTCGATGCCACGCGGCTGTGCGCTTCGAATGTGGATTTTCCGATAGACCTGGTGCTATACCGGCGCGGGAGCTATGAGCTGGTAGAGCACCGCTATGAGCGCGAGGATCTGAACCAGATTTCGAGTTGGTGGCAGGAGCGGATGCGCTGCGCGGTGGATGAGCTGCCGTCCAGATGGGTGGAAGCGGCATTTTCGAAACTGAGCGGCTCCGGGCCGTGAGGGCGGCAAGGGCCGAGGGATCATTTGACTGCGGTTATCGAGTCCACGTGGATGGTTTTGGTCTTTGCGTCCAGCTCGCCTTTGACCGTCACTCTTTTCGCCGCGAACTTTTCCGGCGTCTTTTGGCCGCTCAGGCTATAAACGTTCTTGCCGTCATACAGGACGTACGTGGCGTCGTGCTCCCGGATGCAAGCGATGGTGCACTCAGCATCGGTCGGCCCCATTTGCATTTTGGAATGGTCGGCCTTGAGGCACATGCTGTCGGTGATGGTGCCAATGAAAGTCTGCTGCGGTGGTGCAGCGTCCAGCGCCGCGATAGTGAGAAGCATCCAGATCCAAGGCTTCATTTATAAGTTCCCTCAGGCTAGAATCTAACTTCCGATAACACATATTATGTAAACTTTGAGTCGGAGGCACCCTCACAGCCGTCACTTCAGACATCTCCACCGGTCCCTCCATGAATAGATATTCTACCCTCAGACCCAGTCGGGCCGTGAGGCCAGCGGCGGTTTACGGAATCTGGAAATCCACGTGACGCTCACGATTGAGCTGCTGGCTATAGGGGATGTCGACACTCGAAATCGGAGCTTGCATCTCCCGGCCCTCGCGCGTGATCCAGTGGAACTGGTCGCCATCGACCTTGTAGGCCGTGGCCGCCTGGATCGAGTGATCGACGAAAGCGATCAGATAGTAACCCTGCCCTTGCCCCGGGTTGTTGCCCACGGACGACTGTGGCTGCGTCATCGGTTGTTGTGGCGGCGGAGCCTGCTGCCCCTGACCGTATCCGTAATTCTGCGGCACGGTCGCCGGCGGCGGGGGATATGAACCACCGTACGAGCCGCCGTAGGCGTAAGGATCGTAGCCGCTGGAATACGGATCGTATCCGTAATACGGATAACCGCCATAATAGGGATAGCCGTAGTAATAAGGGTATCCCCAGCCGCCAAATCCAAAATAGAGGCCCGAGCCCCAATAACGGCCTCCGTAGAAACCACGGCCTCCGTAATATCCTCCCCCTCGGAAACCACCACCGCCGTAATATCCACCTCGGACGCCACCACCGCCGGAGAATCCGCCTCGGGCGCCACCACCGCCGGAGAATCCGCCTCGGACGCCGCCGCTAGCGTGCGCCCCTCCGCCACCCCCACCGTGTCCGCCACCACGTTGGGCGTAAGCCGGTGCAAGCAGAAGAGGTGAAAGCAGAGCGGTGAGAAGCGCTAGTTTTGGGGGTCGCATATGTTGATGAGTGCAAGCTTCGGGCCATTCGCAAGTCACTGTTAGAAAGGAGGGATCGCCGGTACTCGACGGCTGAAAACCACCACCGTAGCTGTACAGCAACCATTAACGAAAAAAAAGAAGGCCCGGATCGCTGGGAGGCGCTGCCCGGGCCTTGAGGGAAGAAATTAAATTCGTTTATGACTTATCGATGGCTTTCGTGACCACCACTGCTGCGTCCACTACTACCGCGGTTTTGGCCGCCTCCGTTACTGGGCGCGCTCCGAGGCGCTTGGTAATTTGGCGCGCTACGCGGCGATTGATAACTTGGCGCACTGCGCGGCGCGGTCTGATAACTCGGCGCCCGTTGCTGCACCATGGGCGGGCTGATGCGAACCGCCTCGCCACTGTTTAAGGAGCGCGCCGCTGGCGAGAAATTGTTGGGCGCCGGAGCGCCAGCGCGCGTGTTATCGAAGCGGCTCGAGCCATTCGAAGCTCCACTTTGTCGTGAGGGCCCACTTTGCAGTGCAGCTCCACTCGCACCCGATCCATGAATCGGCTCACCAAAATGTCCCCATCCATGCTCCGCTGCTGCCGGCGTAGATGCATTGCGTCCAGGAGAAGCACCGCCTCGATTCGGCACGCTGAAGCTCGACCGGGACATCTGCTGCATGCCGCGCTGTTGTTGCTCGAATGGCACGCGTGAAACACTGGACGCCTGGCTGCGGCCGGCGAAACTCTGAATGTTGCTCTGCCGGAAGTTTCCTGCCGCCGCGCGATCGGACATCCGTAAGCTGCTGCGGTCGGGCGATATCGGTAGAACGCCCCGTACCATCCCGGCGCCCTGAATCTGATTACCGTTGAAAGCCGTAAAGCGGACGCCCGTGCGACCGAATTGCGCGGCGCTTACGCCCGTGACTCCGCCCGCCACGCGAGCGTTGCGATACGCGTTCATCACATTCACATTGTTCACGATGGTGGTGTGGCTGCCGAAGAATCCACTGCGGTATCCGGCATAGAAGCCCCGGCCCCACCAGGGATGGAATACTTCAAAAGGCGCGAGCGCTACCCAGCCGACGTTCCCGAAGCCAAACCCGACGCCGGCTCCGACCCCGCCGAATCCGAAGAAGCCGACGTAAGCCGGCGCCCAGAAGTGACGCCCGTAGATCGGACCCGGATACCATGCCCAACCGACCGGCCCATAGAACCAGCGTCCATAGTGATACGGCGCCCAGCCCCAGGGATCGTAGCTCACCCAAGTCCAGCCATAATAGTCTTCCCAAACCCAGCGGCCGTTCTGATAAGGCGCCCAACCGGGAGCAACCGTGGGCGACCACACTTGGCCATAGGTGGGATCGTTCACCCAGCGGCCATTTTGATCCAGATCCTCGGCCCCATTGATGTCGCGGCCAACGTGTTCGTAGCTGCGCGAGCCTTCGAAATAACGATCGCGATCTTCATTCCAGCGATCAAAAGTGTCGTACGGTATCGCCGCGCTGACTTGATACTCAGGGTCGGCTGCCGGACCCCGCGCATTCATGGTTCGTCCCGGAGCCAGCCGCTCAGTGCCGCGCGGACTGCCGATCTCGGCTTCGCCCGACCGAACCGTGATTTCCGAAGTCCCGTCTTCCCGGACCATGACGCGGTAAACGCCCTGCCGCAGCGCCCGCACCCCGACGCTGGGCGTATCCAGCTCGACCTGCGCCTGGCTGGGACGTAAAACGCGCAGCAGCACCGTTCCGGCCGCGACTTGGATCTGATAGCTATTCACATCCATGCCTGCAAATCGAACTTCGCTGTTGGGAGAGAAGCGCAGCATGTTCGCCGAATCGAGCTGGACTTCACCTCGCCCAGACGCGCCGCTAAGAATCGCATCGCCGGCCATTACCGGTCCATTCACGGTGGCCGCGATCACATCCGCGGAATCGCCGCGCCGCATCGAGACGTCCCCATTGAGCAGACTGATGCGCGCCACTGCGCGTCCGGGTTCGTACTGGCCGTCGGGAGCGTCGGGCGGCGGCGCCTCCTGATTGTAGGCCGGCGGACCTGGTTGATTATATGGCGGCGGAGCCTGTTGATTGTAGGGCGGCGGGCCGGGTTGATTGTAGGGCGGCGGCGGACCGGGCTGCTGGGCCATCGCAAAAGCTGCCAGGGCGAGTACTGCGGGTAGCGATAGAAGATTGCGTCTCATTAGTAGCAGCCATTTGCCTTTCAAGCGCTCCTAAAAGGCAATCGGCGAACCATTCCGTAGCGTGTGCGGTTTCAGTTGCTTACGCCACATAGCCGAGCATGGCGAGTGGCTCAAAACCACCAGCACTGATTGTAAAGGGCCGAAGTCTTGTAATGTCCGGCAAAAGCCCGTAAACTACAGTTAAGCTGTCTTCTGCAACCACAGTCAACGCTTCCCTGCCCGAGGTCCACTCGACCGTCCCCACGGGCCACTCCTCGCTGTGGCGACGCATGTTTGCCTTCACCGGCCCAGCGTATTTGGTCAGCGTGGGCTACATGGACCCAGGCAATTGGGCCACCGATCTGGAAGGCGGAGCGCGATTCGGCTACCAGTTGCTGTGGGTGCTGATTGTATCGAACCTGATGGCGATCCTGCTCCAGACCCTCAGCGCGCGCCTGGGAATCGTGAGCCAGCGGGACTTGGCGCAGGCCTGCCGGGAGACCTATCCGAGAGCCGTCTCGTATTCCTTGTGGTTCCTTTGTGAAATCGCGATCGCGGCTTGCGATCTGGCCGAAGTGCTGGGCGCGGCCATCGCACTGAATCTGCTGTTCCACATTCCGCTGCTGATTGGAGTGCTGGTTACCGCTGCCGACACCTTGTTGTTGCTGTGGCTGACCCGGCTGGGAATTCGGATGATCGAGAGCATCATACTCTCGCTGATTGCCGTAATCGCGATTTGTTTCGCGGTCGAGATCATCTGGGCGGGCTGGCCGGAATTCGGCGCGATGGCGCGTGGAGTGGTGCCGCATTTGAATCCGCGGAACCTGTACATCGCGATCGGGATCCTGGGCGCAACCGTGATGCCCCACAATCTTTATCTGCATTCGGCTCTGGTCCAGACCCGGCGCATAGGAAAGAAGGACGCTGAAAAGCGCGCGGCCTGTCGCTTCAATCTGATCGATTCCACCGTGGCGCTGAATGGCGCCCTCTTGGTAAATGCGGCCATCCTGGTGCTGGCCGCGATGGTCTTCTTCAAACGCGGGATCGTCGTGACGGAAATCCAGCAGGCCAACCAGTTGCTCTCGCCACTGCTCGGCACTACCATGGCCAGCGTGCTATTTGGAGTGGCGCTGTTATGTTCGGGCCAATCGTCTACGCTGACTGGCACGATGGCCGGACAGATCGTGATGGAAGGGTTTCTCAATTTCCGCATGCGGCCCTGGCTACGCCGGTTGATGACGCGCACCATCGCGATTATCCCGGCCGCTTTCACGGTTTACCTGGCGGGCGAGCATGGCACTTATCAGCTCCTGATTCTGAGCCAGGTGATCTTGAGCATGCAGCTCCCGTTTGCGGTAATTCCGTTGATCCATTTCACCAGTAGCCGCGAGCGGATGGGGAAGTTCGCCAATCGGACGTGGTTACGGGTGCTGGCTTGGTCGACGGCGGCGTTGATACTGGTGCTCAATGTATGGCTGATGGCGACGTCGGTGCGGGACTGGATAGAGGGCGCTGGCCGATGGCGCGGCTGGTTGGAGCTTGGCTTGGCACTTCTGCTTACCGGGCTGGTCGTGTTGCTCGCCTGGGTGATTTTACAGCCGGTGCTGCCGCGCTGGATTCGGCGGTTTGGACGTGCGCCCATCGAGTTGCCCAAGGCGGTGGCTTCGAATTTACCGGTTCCGCTTTACCAGAAGATCCTGGTCCCGCTCGACACCACCAGCCGCGATCGGGAGGCGATCGCGCACGCCAGCGCGCTGGCCAAGCAGCACCATGCCAAGCTGTATCTGCTGCACGTGGAAGAGGGCGTGACCAGCCAGGTTTACGGGCCTTTGTCTTCGACGGCGGAAGTGGAGGCGGGGCGCGAATACCTGGCCGAAATCGCCAAAGAGCTGGAGAATCAGCAGATTCCGGTGGAGGCGGTGGTGCTGCACTCCCGCGATCCCAAGGACGCCATCGTGCGCTATGCCGAGGAGCTGAACCCGGATCTGGTCGTAATGGGCGCTCATGGGCATAAGGGCTTGAAAGACATCGTCTTCGGGACTACAATTAATGCAGTACGTCACAAACTAAAAGCCCCTCTTCTGGTCGTTCGAGGCAGCACTTAAGGCAGTTCCCCGCCCTATTTAGGCCTTTTCCGGGCCTATTGTTGGGCGGCGGTTGTGTCGAACGGATACACAAGGCTGGCTTGTGGCGCTCAAGCAGGTCTTGTTTTCAACAGGATAGGTTGGCGAGCCAGTTGCTAGCTTAGGGTTAAAGCGATGCAAAAAGTGTTGATACTCGGGTGTTTTTTGGCCACTTTCGCGCCATTACCGGCATCAACTCTGCAACAACTGAGCCTAAATGACATGATCCGGCTCTCCACGGCCATTATCCATGGCAAAGCGCAGCAGACCGTATCCTCTTATAGCGGCTCCATCATTTATACGCACTACAAGGTTCAGGTTAGCGAGACCTTGAAAGGGCCTGCCGCCAGCCAGCTCGATATCGCAGTTCCGGGGGGAGCAGCCAGCCGGTTCCAGCAGACTTTCGCCGGTTCTCCGACTCTCGGGCCGGGACAGGATTATGTGCTGTTTCTGTGGACCGGCAAATCGGGGCTTACGCAGATCATCGGCCTTTCGCAGGGGCTCTTTGTAGTCAGCACGAACCCGGCCGGGCAGTTGATGGTGATGCGAGCGCCGTCCAGCGAGCGGATGGTGAACACCAGCGGACAGCCGGTCACAGATTCAGCAATGCAGATGCTTTTGAACGATCTGCGGAGCCTGATTCAGACCACAATCGGAGGCGGGAAGTGAGGCGGGCGTGCCTGATTCGCATGGCGGCACTGGTGTTGACGCTGTTCTCGCTGGCAGCCAGCGCTTCGGCCTACTACTTCTACGTTTCCTTTAACACTTCCTCGGGGCCCTATAATCCGATTGTTAAGAAATTCAACTTGAACGCATTGAATAATAACACTGTCCCGTACTTCATATCCAACGTGGGTCCGGTGAATACGGTGCAGGGAGACAGCTATCAGGGGATCGTGAGCGAGATTCGGGCGGCCGCCGACGTGTGGAACAGCGTTGGCACCTCGCAGATCAGGCTGGGCTACGGCGGATTGTTCACGGCAGGTACGTCGGAGACGGCGCCGGGGATCGACATTCTGTTTGACGACGATATTCCGCCTGGGATCGTGGCTTTGGGCGGCCCCATGACCACTGGGGGCTCCGGCTATGATGCCAACGGCAACGCCTTCATTCCGATCGTGCGTTCGAAGCTGGTTTTGCACGGCGACTTCAGTTTGATCCCGTCCTACGAGCGAGCCAGCTATTCGGAGCTGTTTTTTGTGACGCTGGTGCACGAACTGGGTCATACGATGGGCCTGCAGCACACATTGACGTCGAGCGTGATGGCCACGCAGACGACCAGCACTTCCACCCGGGCAACACCACTGGGGGCGGATGACATCGCCGGCATTTCCCTGCTCTACCCGGCCTCGGGCTATCTGGCGACAACCGGCAGTATTAGCGGGACCGCAACGCTGAACGGAAATGGAGTGAATCTGGCGTCGGTGGTCGCGATTCCGCCCAGCGGTCCGGCGATCAGCGCTTTAACGAACCCGGATGGGAGCTATCAGATTAACGGCATTCCGGCCGGGATCTACTATTACGTCTATGTGCACCCCTTACCGCCGCCGATCGCGGGCCTGGAAGTAACTCCAGACAACATCTACCTTCCATTGGATGTAAACGGCAATGCCATCCCGCCGAACTATACGGCGTTCGCAACGCAGTTTTATACCGGCGGCAACAACGGTACGCAGGACTGGACGCAAGCGCAGACCATCTATGTATCCGCGGCCAACGTAGTTTCCGGCGTTAATTTCAACGTGGCTTCGCGGGCCTACGAAGCAGTTTCTTCGGTGCGCGTCTATGGCTTTTCTCCGACCAACGTGTCAGTACCGAACGGCCCGATTACGCTTGGCTCGCAGACGTCGATGCCGCTGGCGGCGGATGGCTCGGGGTTGTTGCAATCGAACAATACCGTAATGCCCGGGCTTAGCGTCAGCACGCTGGGAGGGGTGGCTCAAATCTCTCATCTGCGGCCTTATCCGCCGCCGACCCCCTATATCGCCGTGAATGCGCTGCTGAATCTGGGCGCGGGACCCGGACCGAAGCACCTGTTATTCTTGACCACGAACGATCTGTACGTTCTTCCTTCCGGATTCACGGCGGTGATTAACCCGCCGCCCGCAATCAACAACATCGTTCCAACGTCCGATTCCAACGGGAATCCAGCCGCGGCGATCTATGGCTCCGGCTTCCAGGCCGACAGCAGAATCTTCTTCGATGGACAGGCGGGCGTAATCGAGGGAGTTCAGCAGGATGGATCGCTGCTGGTGACGCCGCCGCCGGCTCCGGGCGGTTACACGGCCAACGTGGTGGCACTCAACGACGACGGGCAGAGCTCGTCATTTATTCAGCCAACGCCGCCCACATACACCTACAATCCAGCGGGCGCTCCGTCGCTGGCGGTGACGCCCAGCACGATTCCCCCAACCGGCAGTACGACGGTCGATATTGTGGCCGGCAACGCGAACTTCACGGGCGCAACGACGGTGGGATTCGGGACCAGCGATGCTTCGGTGCAGAGCATCACGGTACTCAGTCCGACGCACCTGAGCGTGGTGGTTTCGGCCAGCAACGCGTGGGTTCCGACCAGCGGAATCACGGTGACCACCGGTTTACAGATTATCTCGCAGGCGACCGGCTATCAGGTTACCGCGTACGATCCGCAGCACTAGCCTTCGCTTTTTCGAATGGATCTCCGCAAATCGAAGATTGGCGAGATTGGCGGCTGCCATCTGATCCGCCACACGGTAGCCACGGTGATGCTCGAAAAGCGAGCCGACATCCGGGTGATCCAGGAACTGCTCGGCCACGCCAAGTAGACCTGCTTCAGCGGGTTGATGGATCCGGCCGCGAGTTTAGAACCGCGCCTGGCAGCCGCCCGCGATGCGGAGGCCGAACAAGAGCCGCTCGCTGCGCTCGCAGCCGAAGCCGAAGCGGAGCTATGATCAAAGCGGAATCCATGACGTCGCGAGAAGAGCTGCACAAACTGGTGGATCACATTCCGGACGCCGACATTGCGGCGGCACGGAAGATCCTGTGTTCTTTAGTGGACCCTGTCGAACTATCGCTTTTAACGGCCCCGCTGGACGATGAACCGGAAACCGAACAAGAGCGGGAAGCCGTTGAGAAAGCTTTGAGCGATCCCCGTCCCGACGTCCCCATGGACGAGGTTTTGCGCGAGTACGGTCTGTGAACCGGTTTCGCTTCACGGAAGCGCCCGCTCGGATCTACGCCGTATCGATCGCGAACAAGCCATGAAAATCCTACTGGCTCTGACGCGCTACGCCGAGATGGGCGAAGGCGACGTGAAACAATTGAAAGGCTCCACGGACTATCGGCTGCGTGCGGGAGATTACCGGGTCCGCATGCGTGTGCTCAAAGATGGCACGATCCGTATCGCGCAAGTGATGCATCGCCGCGAGGCGTACCGCTGAGCGGAGCGCTCCTCGCTCCCGCTCGATCGGCCGGCACGCAGCTCACTCCCATTCGCTTGGGCTTCAGTGCGCCCCACACCGCTGCCGCCGCAGGGTCACCCCTCTGGGCTGCCCTTCTTGGCGCCGAGCCTCTGAACAATTATTGAACCCGTCCAAGCGTTAAAAAGCGCGGCTATTGGCAACACCCCAACCCGCACCTTCAACTACATCCCCTCCGGCACGAGCACCGTGGGCGGATTCCTGCTGAGCGCGATCAACCCGGAGAACGGCACGGTCACCTACACGTACAATTCGAACGGGCTGGTGGCATCCAAGACCGACGCCAAGGGCCAAGCCTTTACATACCAGTACGACAGCTACAACCGCTTGCAGAAGATCTTCGTCGGCGGCGCGCTGCTCCGCACGTTGTACGACACCAACTCGCTGGACGGCTCGTTCACCACCTACGGCGCGCGGGGCTCCTGGTGGCCGTGCAGAACGCTCAGTTCACTCCAGGATCGAGCAATCCGACCGAGTTCACGGAAATGTACAGCTACACAATCGCCGGTCAACCCAACAAAAAGCGCTTGCAGGCCAATCTGACGGCGACGGCCTATCCATACCCCGTCTATACCGCCAACCTGGACGCCAGCTACACGTACGATACTGAAGGAAAGATGACTTCGGTGAGTTATCCCAACGCGGGTCCGACGTACACCTATTCGTTCGACAGCCTGTCGCGACCCACCGGTCTCACCGATCAGAACAACTATGCCGCTGTGAGCGGCGCGCAATATGCGCCGTCCAATCAAATGCTCTCGCTGAACTACTTCGGGGTGACTGAGAGCCGGACGTACAACACGCTGATGCAGCTCACCAACATCACCATCCCCGGTCAGCTCAACCTCACATATAACTACCAGACCGGCACCAACAACGGAAAGATCTCATCCCAATCTGACGCCATCAGCGGTGAGACGGTCACCTACGCGTACGACTCGCTGAACCGGCTGCTGTCGGCTTCTGGGAGCGGATGGAACCAGAGCTTTGGGTATGACGGCTTCGGAAATCTCGTTTCCAAGACCGGATCGAATTCGCCGCCGCTCTCGATCTCGGTGAGTGCAACCACAAATCAGATCCAGGGGGTCTTCGGCCTGAGCTACGACAACAACGGCAATGAGTTGCATGGCGGCGTGGCCTATGACGCCGAGAATCGCCTGCTGAGCGCGCCTGGCGTGCAATACGCCTACGATTCGCGGAACAAGCGCGTGTGGAAGGGCACGCTTTCGGGTGGGGTCGTCACTGCGCAGGAAGTCTACTTCTATGGTGTCGACGGCCAAAAGCTGGGCACGTATTCGCTGACGCTCAACGGGACTCAGCTCACCGCGAGCACGACCCAGACGGCGGTGTTCTTCGGCGGCAAGCGGGTGGCCGTGAACGGCGCGGCGTTCGTGCCGGATCGGCTGGGGTCGAACACAGCGGGGAAGTACTTCCCCTACGGCGAAGACCGAGGCGCCGATCGCGAACGATCAGGTGAAGTACGCCACGTACACTCGGGATTCAGCGACGGGGCTGGATTATGCCGATCAGCGCTACTACTCCAATCAGTTCGCCAGGTTCATGACGGCGGACCCGTACCGGGCTATGGCGACCTCGCCCAGCGATCCAAAGAATCCACAAAGCTGGAATCATTATTCATACGGTGAAGGCGATCCAGTCAACCACAACGACCCGACGGGGCTTGATATTTGCGATTTTGCTAGTGACTTCTGTATCGACGTCTGGGGAATACCGCAAATCGATATGGACATAAACATCGCTGGCCAGATGGAAAACCTGCTCAACGGTCTTAGTAATCTTGCCAATCTCATCACATCAGGGTTAGCGGCTAGACAGTTTGGCATTAGCAATCTCGCTGGAGTGGCTCGGCAGCTCAAGAGAGGTGTAGCCAGCGGCCAGGAAACCGACTGTCAGGCGATGGCCGATTTCGCGTCGGCAGCCGCAGGCCAGGATAGCGCGGCAGGGTTGGTCGTAGCCGATTTTCAAGTGCTGACCCCAAATCAGACTCCAATTTGGGCAGTGCCTGGCGTTCAAGGTCAATCGGGGAACAATCTGGTAATCCTAGGGAACAATCCAGGGCAGACGAGTGGTTTTCAGAGCCAGTATCAGGACAGCATCTTCCCGAACCAGGATCAGACACATCATTTTGCTGCGTTCTTGCAATTGGGATACTCGTACGGCATCCTAGCCGTACCGGTGGCGAACCTGTGGGAACTCTTGGAAGGAACTCCAGGTAATGTCGGAGACATCGCCCTCGGGCAGGCAGCAGTGAAGGCTGGTGCAATGCTCGCAAATGGAACTTTAAAGCCTTCGGATCTGGCAGATTGGATACGACAAAACATTTGTCAACATTGATGAGGGTAATGAGTCGTTTCGTATATCTTTCGGGATTACTTTTGCTTACTGGTTGTGGTTGGGAGAAGAAAGTCTCCTTCACGGAGCCGAGTGGGGATGCCACTATCGAGATTTTGGAACCATTTCCTATCAACGCTTCCGGAATACGTGTCGTGCTCAAGGAAGGTGGGCGACGAGCTGCTCTATACGACAAAAGGGCGGACATATTCTTCTCGTTTGCTGACGTCGTGTGGCCTAAAGATCGGGGCTCCGTGGCTGTGTTTGCCTGTTTGGGAGGTGCCACAATCGAGTTGGCATTCGATCGAATCAGGCGAGAACCGAAACCTCTTGGTCCGCTCTCTCATATGGTAGCCCAGCACATCCGGGCCAATTACTCGGTTCCGTCCGAAATCTCGACCGACGCTGAAATTTTCAAATGGGCATGTAGCGATGGAGAGAAGCAGTTCCAAGCTCGTTATCCTGAGTCTGCTGCGCGTTAATCGGAAATTGGATGGCGGTTCCGAGCCATAAGGGGGAAGCGATGCTCTAGATTTGATGGACTCTTTCCAATAGGAAAGCGCCGCCACCTTGCTGGATACGCCGACCAGCGCTACTATTCCAATCAGTTCGGAAGGTTCATGAGTCCGGATCACTATCATTCCAGCGCTGGCCCGAACAATCCGGGAAGTTGGAACCGTTACGCCTACGTTCAGGGCGATCCGATAAATGCGAATGACCCGCGCGGGATGGAGTTCATGACGCCTGATTCGGGCCGAGCCCGGCCGGCCGACCCAGGAAGTTGGAATAAATACGCATACGCTGGTAACGACCCCGTAAATCGATTAGATCCACGTGGCAGAGATTGGTGCACTCCTGACGACTTGTTCTGCTTTGGCCCGTCTGGTCCGGCTGATCTAGGTGACCTCATATACGGCCTCGATTTCGATTTCTCGGCTCTTGCAGCCGAGATCACGGCACAGCTGCAGTCGGCGTTGGCTACGCCACAATTTGAGCTGGGAGTGGATCTCTTCCCGTTATTTTCTCAGGGCCTTGTTACGAACTGGAGCTTCTCTGGCGGAAGTATTTCCGATATCACTGTGAATTGGGATGCGGTCTTCGGTTATCTCGCGGCAGCCCCTGTTGCGCTTCCGTTACCCGGCATCAGCGGTGGACTCACGTGGGACGAACTGCTCGCGGCCCTCAGGGCCAATCCGCTCACATTATTGCTGGCCTCGATCTTAGTTCAGACTGGCGGCCCTCCTAATTTTCCACAACATAACTGCCCAGATAAGAACCATTTTTGGGACCCGGCGAAATCGCCGGGAACGAACTGGCAGTGGACGGGGAATGGGCCGGTAGGCAGTTCCCAAGGCAGCTGGTACAACACAATAACTGGCGAATCGCTGCATCCTGATTTGAACCACCCAGGGCCGATAGGTCCTCACTGGGATTATACCGATCCAACGGGTCAGATATGGCGCTGCAACCCCGACGGTACATTTAGCAAAAAAAATGGGAACTGAAGTACAAGCGCAGGAAGTTAGGACAGAACCGCTAAACGAGACACAATTGGCACTCTTGGTCACAGACATTGCGCACTTACTCCAATCTTGGGGCTATACTAGCGTGACCGTGACCCTTGGTTTTGGATGTAACTTGCCCCCGGAACAACTCTGGCGTCGGAGGGAGATCGAAGCGAAACAGATTGCGGCTTTCGTCGAGCGCAGCGCGGAAGATGGTGTTTTTCAATTCGGGCGTTGCGATTTGCACATTGAAGACAAGCAAGCAACTCTAGAGTTCCGAATATGCCACGAATCTGATATACATTTCGAGAGCATCGATCCGAGTCAGGTTACTAAGGTTCTTGAGTTGTGGCTACAGCAGGGGATGACCTTATACCTCAGTGCTGGCCCGAAAGGCAATGCACTCCCGAAGGAATGGAAACGTATCGATCCGCAAAGCGCTTAATGCGAGCCCTCCATTTTTTCCGTGTCCGCACCGAGCCTAGTTTTGTCCGGTATATAAAAAAGGGCCCCGGCCCGCCAATTGCACTTAACCATAATCGAATTTCGCCTCATGGGCGTAGTCGCCGCCAGATTTGTCTTGATGTTTCTCCCCGCCGGAGTGATGACTGTGACGACCGTAACCCGGTCAAGGAGAAACTGCATGTGCGAAAACGCAATCGATAGCGAGAACATCAGCAAGCCGGCGCCTGATACGGGGAAGCCCAAAGGCGCGCGCAAGCCGGGCAAGAAAGCCAAACCCGCGAAGAAGGCGAGCCGGCCAAAGAAGGCGGCCAGCAAAACAAAGGCGGATCGCACCAACAAGAAGGCCGAGGTAATCGCCATGATGAAGCGCGCGAAGGGTGCCACACTGCCCGAGATCATGAAAGCGACGGACTGGCAGGCGCACACCGTGCGGGGCTTCGTCAGCATCCTAGGCAGCAAGGGAGGGGAGGAGATCGAGTCGTCCAAGAACGCCGGGGGTTCAGCTTGATGAGAGAGCCGGGCGGAATGGAGGCGGCGGAAGGCGTCCCGCTAAAACCAGCCTTTGACGTTTGGAAACTCTGGCGGCAGGGCGCTCAAAATTTTCGCGGTCTGCCGACGTCCTTCGGTGTCTAGATCAATCAAATTCAGCAGGTGGTCCCGGCTCGGCACACCATCAGTACTGCCGAGTTGGGCCTGCGCTACATGTGCCAGATAGTTAGGCATCCAAGCCACGATGCACCGGGCGAAATCACGTGCCTCGCCCAAGTGACCGACGTAGATTTCCTTGTCAGCTAAATCGGCGTTTCCGTGAACTAGGTCCGATCTGAACTCATAGAGTTTGTCGAAGCGCTTCCTGAAGCCCGCCGAAGCTACACCAGCGCCGGTCAGCCCAACAAAAAACGCCTGCAGGCCAACCTGACGGCGACGGCCTATCCGTACCCGGTCTACACGGCCAACCTGGAGGCCAGCTGCACGTACGATACTGAAGGAAAGATGACCTCGGTGAGTTATCCCAACGCCGGGCCGACCTACACCTATTCGTTCGACAGCCTGTCGCGGCCCATCGGGCTGACCGATCAGAACAACTACGCGGCCGTCAGTGGCGTGCAGTATGGCGGCTCGTGCGCCTTGGCCAACCAGTTGTCCTCGATGAGCTACTTTGGCGCAACCGAATCACGCTGCTACAACACGCGGATGCAGTTGACCAACGTGACCGTGGCTGGCCAGATCAACACGACCTACAATTACCCGAGCGGAACCAATAACGGAAAGATCAGCTCCCAATACGACGCCATCAGCGGTGAGACGGTCACCTACGCGTACGACTCGCTGAACCGGCTGCTGTCGGCTTCTGGGAGCGGATCGAACCAGAGCTTTGGGTATGACGGCTTCGGAAATCTCGTTTCCAAGACCGGATCGAATTCGCCGCCGCTCTCGATCTCGGTGAGTGCAACCACGAATCAGATCCAGGGCGTGTTCGGCCTGAGCTACGACAACAATGGCAACGAGCTGTATGGCGGCGTGGCCTATGACGCGGAGAACCGCCTACTGAGCGCGCCTGGCGTCGAGTACGCCCACGATTCGCGGAACAAGCGAGTCTGGAAGGCCACCTTCGACGCCAAGGGAAATCTGACCGCGCAAGAGGCGTACTTCTACGGGGTCGATGGCCAGAAGCTAGGCACTTTCCAACGCACTAGGTATTTCTGCCACGAACTGCGGTCACTGAGGCCTATATGCAGGCGACATCATCGCGACGAAACTTTCTGAAGCTGTGCGCAACCGCCCACTCGGCTGGCAACGCGCTTTCCGAACAATGGCAACGACAGCAGAACGAAGCCCAGCGGCTAAAGTTTACCCTGGCGAAGGAGATTAAGGGCGCCTTCTATCGGGCCATCTCGCCGGACTCCCAGAAACTCTGTATCGGCTTCATGAGGAAGCCGATTGGGAAGATCACGATCACAAGTCAGGGGAGTCAGCGGGATGTTCATTACCAGGCCTCCGCCGGATTCACACTTGTGGTTCTTGGAGTGGGGGACTGGAGAGAGATCTATTCCGTGGAGCGTCCGGGGATGCCGGGAGCAATCAGTTTTTTTCTGGACGGTGAGGCGCTGTACGCATCGTCGTCGACATTTCAGCCCATAACCGAGCACCTGCTGGTGCTTGACCTCCGAACGGGTGGCATGGAGCAGCGGGAGTGGGCATTTGACGGGCGGACTTCCGCAGACTATTACGCTTTGTGGGAAAGAGTTTTAATCGGAGTCAGGGGCCAGTCGACTCAAAGGCCCCACCTCGTCCAAGTCCGTTGGCCGGACCTCACGGAGCTTGTGGGCATTCCTTTGGAGGGTTGGGCGGGTGGCCCGCGCATGACAGTCGATCGAAAAAAGCTAATACACCCTGTTGGTCAGCGGCTCGTCTGTCGGCGGGCGGAGGATTTCGACGTCCTTTGGACGCGCCAAGTCGACCCTGAGATCGACCTGAAGGCCAGGATGAAGTGGAATGATCCCGAGAAGGCACCGCACCTCTCGTCGACCGCCTACGCCGTGTCGGCGGATGGAAGCACAGTAGCTCTTGCGCCCCAAGGGACAACCTCAGAACAGGCACCCAGGCGATTCTATACGGAGATTCTAGATGGTGAGAGCGGCGCGCCCCGCGCCAGATGGCCGCTGGATTTCGGCGACGGGATTGTGCTTTCACCGGACGGAAAACTGCTCGCTTTGGCAGAGGTGGCCGACGACAGATCCGGGCAACTGGAGCCCACGGCTCACATCTACGCCGTGCCGTCCGGGACAGAAGTCACCAGAGTGGTCCATGATCAGGTGCCGCGGAACCAGCGGCTCAACGCAAGTCTGTCGGAGGGGATGGAGTTCACTCCGGACGGCCGGTATTTCATCACGTCCGCGAATAACAAGGTGAAGATCTGGAAGGTTGGGCAAGAGCCATAGGCCGTTATGCACAAAGGCCATGCGGTCGGATTCGGAACCAGCGATGCTGGCGCATCGATCACGGTGCTCAGTGCCACGCAGCCTCCTTGGCGTGATTCTGACGGTCCGCGCTGATTTAACGAGCGTTCGACAGCCGGAGCCGGCCGATCGGGCTCACCGATCAAAACAACTACGCCGCCGTCAGCGGCGTGCAGTATGGCGGCTCGTGCGCCTTGGCCAACCAGTTGCCTCGATGAGCTACTTTGGAGCAACCGAATCATGCCGCTTTAACGCACGGATGCAGTTGACCAACGTGACCGTGGCTGGTCAGCTCAATATGACTTACGATTCCCCGACCGGCACGAACAACGGCAAAATCCGTTCGCGGAAGCGCAAAAAATGGCAACAGCGACTATCCTGATACACTGGCTGAAAGGGAATCGGGCCCCACAGCTTGCCTAAACAGCTTCTCCAATTCCACGCTAGGCGGGTTTGTGAAGTTCTTTAGTGCCATTGATCTATTGACCAACCTTACCAATTTGCCGACGGTGGCGGAGTGGACCCTGTTGCCTGCGCTTAAGGCAGGGGCGATTGCAGCTCTGCAGTCGCTGAGCAAAACAATGCAAAGCGCAGATTTTCTGTCGGTAGCCGGTTTGACTGAATCCGTTACGATCGCAGGGGAATTCGCCGCCTTGGCAGCAGCTGCCGAGAATCCTGTTCTTTTTGGCAACGGTCCCTTTCGCGACAGCTATCGATGCGGGCGTTCACCAGATGTGTAGCGATGTCCCAGGCCTTCGATTCTGAGAGCGACAGTGATGCAAATTGCACTACAGAGCACATGGACGGATCTCCTGGCCGGACACTAGGTAATTGGCGGAATCTTATCATCGCTGGTGTGGTTTTTCGCCGGTCGACAGTCCCTATCAAATAATAGAGTGGACTCAGCCATAGGGTGGCAATCCGGTGCAGTCATCACCATTTTGATTGTGTGCACGTGGACTGTTATCAAAGGGGAATGGCTTGGTTTCGTGTGCGGGCTTGCGGTGTTGTACTTCGAAATCCTGTCGATCAGACGTATTTTGACCAGTCAAAACCGCCAGAAATAGACGACTTCCGCCAGAGATTCAGGAAAGGCCCGTTCAACTTGGAGGACCAGCACTACTACTCCAACCAGTTCGGACGACTCATGACGGCTGACCAACGATCGGTAACAATAGCGCTCTGGCGAAGATCATTCGTGCCGTAGCGCGACCATCGGCTCGACACCGGCGGCGCGGCGGGCGGGCGCGTATCCGGCGAGAAAGGCGACCACCAGCATCACGCCGACCGCGATTGCGATCGTCGCTGGATCGGTCGGCTTCACGCCGAACAGAGCTGACGAAACCAGCCGAGTGGCCGCCAGCGCCGCAGCCAGGCCGACCAGCATACCGACGCCGACCAGCTTCATGATCTCTCGCACGACCATACCAACCACTTTCGGCCGGCCTGCACCCAGCGCCATGCGGATACCGATCTCATTGGTCCGGCGGGACACCGAATAGGCCATCACGCCGTACAAGCCGGCGCTGGCGAGCAGCAGCGCCAACACTCCAAACACGGATGCGATCATGGCCATGAAGCGCTGCAGTATCAGGCTGTCATCCACGCGCTCCGCCACACTCTTGACGTCCAGAAACAGATTGCGGTCGTAGTCCTGAAAACGGCGGCGCAGTTCGGTAAGCGCGACGGATGGCTCTCCGGCGCTGCGGACGAGCACGGTGAGGTCACCGAGCGGCAGGTCCTGCATCACGGGGCAATAGACGGCGTGCAGAATCTTGTCCTTGGCGTCGGAATTTTTTACGTCGCCGACCACCCCGACCACCTGCGCGGTTGATTCGGCGCCCGGCCGCTCGAACTTGAAATGGCGGCCAATGGGATCCTGTCCCGGGAAGAATAGCCGCGCCACGGTCGCGCTCACCACACAAACTTTGGGAGCGTTCTCGTCGTCACGGGCTTCAATCTGCCGGCCGGAGAGTAACTTTAGCCCCACCGTTTCGAAAACCCCCGGCCCCACCAACTCACGGTTGACGTAAGAGTCATCGCCCGAAAACGGGATGTGCCCATCGATTGAGATTTTGAACCGCGATCCGGTGAACCAACTGGATGGGTAGTTGAAAGTGACGGCGGTGGA
>Ga0210386_10001215_pt1 | contig 23181 bp, 19 predicted proteins | sample IncBWH32OmetaG_FD_160091 | JGI IMG/M metagenome (GOLD analysis project Ga0210386, IMG submission 160091) | Forest soil microbial communities from Barre Woods Harvard Forest LTER site, Petersham, Massachusetts, United States - Inc-BW-H-32-O ...
CGTATTTTCAGTCGCAGCGCCTGGATCTGCATCGCGACGCTGCCCTTAAGCTTGCTGTTTCAGGAGCGGCATATTATTGCGATTGCCCGCCGGAGAAATACGCAGGCGGTGATGCAGTTGAGGAAACAGAAGACGCGAAAAAGGAACAAGGGCCGCGGCGCATCACTCGATGTGCGTGCCGTGAAGGAAAGCCGGGATTAAGCGCTGAGAGTGCTGCGATACGCTTTCGCGTTCCGCTGGGCGGAGTCACGCGATTTCAGGACGCCGTATTCGGGCCGCGTGAAGTGTCCAACGATGAGATTGAGGATTTCGTTATGTTGCGCTCGCCCAAAGTTGGGCAGACTCATGGCGGTCCCACGTACCAGTTAAGCGTAGTGGTAGATGACATCGACATGCGTATCACGCATGTGATTCGCGGCTCAGATCACATTTCCAATACTCCGAAGCAGGCGCTGCTGTATCTCGCGCTCGGCGCCACGCCTCCTATTTTTGCGCACGTGCCGCTCATTCTCGGGCCGGATCGCACACGTTTATCCAAACGCCACGGGGCAACTAGCGTAGGATCGTACCGCGACGAAGGTTTTCTGCCTGAAGCGTTTCGAAATTTTCTCGCGCTGCTCGGCTGGTCCATTGGCGACGCGGAATTCATGCGTACCGCCGAAATCATCGAAAAATTTTCGCTTGAAGGCGTGAGCCGGACAAATGCCGTGTTTGACCGCCCGAAACTTGAATGGTTCAACGTGCAGTATTTGCAGAAACTTCCGATCGACGAGTTGCTTCCGTTCATCCAGGGTGAGTTGGAACGCGCCAAATTGTGGCAGCCCGAGTGGGCGGGAGAGAAGCGCGAGTGGTTTTCCAAGACCGTGGACTTGTTGCGTCCCCGCACTCGTCTGCTGCCGGATTTTGCGACATGGTCGCGCGCGTTTTTCAGCGACACATTTGAAATCGATCCGGCCGCGCGAGAAAAATTCTGGAAGGACGAACGCCTGGGCGGAATGCTCGGCAAATTGGCGGATGCTCTCGCCGCGCTTCCAGAGTGGAATCATGATGCGTGCGACCATACCCTGCGTGAACTGGCGGCAGCGGAAGGCGTAAAGGCCGGCGTGCTGATTAACGCGACACGTGTGGCAATCGTCGGTCAGGCTGTCGCGCCCCCATTGTTTGAAACCATGCTGGTTTTGGGCCGGGATCGCGTAGTCAACCGTTTGCGAGTCGCCGTGGAAATTCTAGCCTCGCACTGATTCCATTCACAAAATAATCTGACGCACAAAGCCGCAGAGTGAGCGCATTTAAGTGGCGCGGGCTTCAGCCTTCAGGGTTAAGGCCAGGCAATTTTTCTGGTGCCAATGCCCACATACTGTACTAGCCAAACATTCTTCCATCACAGATTATGGTTTAGCAGAGAACTTCTCAGCGGAGTTTGAGGTGAAAATATCCGCGTGCACAGGTTTTGCAGGAGTATCCGCCGCGGCGATTTCCAGCTCTGCCGTGACAGGAATTTTCGTAGGTGGCAGGCAAGCTTCCTGATTGCAGGCCTGGTATCCCACAATGAGATTAATTTTTTGCGGCCCGATCGGGGCCGTGCCGTTCGTGCGAAGTTTCATCAAAATCGTAAACGATCCTTCGTAAACGCGCAGCGGCGTCTTCGAAAAGCTGAACGCGCGCATCACGCCGCGGGGGTAGTTGGTTTCCACCACAAATAATCCGGAAGGAAGCTCTGCCGTTATCTTGGTGGGAATCAAGTAATCTTCCGAAGGCTGATGGGCATTAATGTGAAAACCGGGAGAAATTTTTGCCACCACCGCAACCTCAAATGCGTGGCCGCGCGGCACGGGCTGCAATGATACATAGGCCTGCGGTTGCAGAACGCTGGCTGCCGCCGGAAACGGTTTGTCCTGCGCGGAAGCATGTATGGAAATGACTGCTGCCGCGAGAAGAAAGAACCACACTGCCCGGCGCGAGAAAAATTTAGCGTCAAATTGTCTGGCGAAATTCGTGCGGGGCGACGGTATTTGCGATGTGCGGGACAGTGTTGAAATCATAAAAATTATACCGTTACGGGGCTGCCCAATTGTTCGGTCAGGATGCGCCCCATGAGCTGCATCAGATTCTCGCCTGTCTTGTCCAGAACGAAACTGTTGGCCGCATCGGACCAGGAAAGTTTGAAACTGGTGGTCAGCGCAGAAATCCAGATCTGGCGAACAGGAGTATTCGGGCTGATGACGAAGCGAGTATCTTCTTCATCCTCGAACTGGATTTCGAGTTTTCCGCTTCCGCCCTCGACTTCAAATCCGCGCTCGTCGCCCACTTCCTGTAAGCGCCGCCGCAAGGTTTCAAACGCCGCGTCACATCGTTTTTGAAATACCTGTTCATCCATGGCAGAAACAGATTAACAGCGAAACACTCGCGCGAGCAAGGTGCGTGGTGGTTCCGCGAATTGAGGCTATTTCTTCAAGAAGGAAACTGGCAACCTTGTTTCCACGCTTTTACCGCCTACTCGCCGCACAAGGTAGGCGCCCGCCGCTGGGCGCGAACACACGATCCGATTGAGTTTACGCCCGACAAAGTGAGCTGCGGCCCCGTCATCCAGGGCCAACGTCCGCGGCACTCTACCTTTCGCCACGAATTCATGCACGGCCGGGCGGCGTTCCGCTTCGCCGTCGTAATGCGGACAGCAAGCGCCCCGCAGCCATTCCAAACAAGGTAGCGGTGCCAGGTGTTCCGCCCACGAATCGGTGACACCCACATCAAACCAGCAAATGGCCCCCGCACTGACTCCCGCGAGGACGATGCCTGAATACCATGCCTGTCGAAGAATTTGCGGCAATTGCCACTCGCGCCAAACAGCCAGCATGCTTTTTGTGTTTCCGCCGCCCACGTAGATCAGGTCTTGCGCAAGAAGAATTTCCCGCAGGCGCGGCGTGCGGTCGAAGAAGGAAATGTGTGTGGGGTGGCATCGCTGCTTCGCGAATGTTGCGTAGAATTTTGCGATGTATACGGGCGAGTCGCCCGTTGCGGTAGGCAGAAAGCAAATCGAGGGATTCGATTTACCTGTCTGCGCGAGCGCATAAAGCTCTAGCAGGGGTTTCTCGGGGGTGGCGCCAAAACTGCCTCCCCCCATGGCGATGATTTGTCCCTTTGATTTTCTGGTCATTTAAATGATTTCAACCTTTTTTGGCCATTGATTAAATAGAGGAAAGCATTTATGCACCGAAACGATGCATGTTTTGCAAAAATTGCGACTACCAACCGCCGCCCCCTCCCCCACCGCCTCCTCCTCCCGACCCACCTCCACCGCCGCTTCCGCTGCTTGATCCTGGCGCGGACGAGGAGGAAGAAATGGCGCTTGAAAACGAACCCCTCAGCGAATTGACGAATCCGCTTGCGCCCATCGTGTTCCAATTGCTCCCTGAATACCATGTCGGTGAATAAGGGGAAGACGCACCACCACCCGCATGGACAGCGTTTAGAATTCCCGAAAATTTCTCTGCCCAGGCTTGTTCCACATCGAGTGCCAGCGCATAGGGCAGGAATTTTTCAAACGTTTCTGCTGTTTGTTCCGCAGGGTTTACACGGACTAGCCGGTCGCCATCCACGGCGCTGAGAAATTGTTTGAATCCTTCAATCTTGTCGAGGACATTTCGTCCAGCGAGCGTAGGAGCCTTGAGAAGGTAATGAAAAATGCCATGCATGAAGCCGGCAACCACAAGCGCCGCCATCAGGATAAAGGAAACAGCTGTGGCGAGGACAACGAGCCCACTAATTTCAATTGCCAGAAGGATCAATGAAAGCACAGTGAAAAAGAGAGCCAGTCCTATGGTCGTCCCTGGCGGCAGACCGCCCCGTAACCATGCGGATTTCCATGTGCGGAACGATAAGGAGAGCAGGCCGCAGACGGCGAAGCCCCACAGGCTTACCCACGCGGATATAAAAATGCCCATCCCAAATTTCACAGCGGACTGAGAGGAAATAATGGCCAGCATCATGAGAATTGAAACCAGGATCGCCGGAATCACGTAATGACTGTTCGTGACAAAGTACGTTTTGTACTCCGCGTTTTTCAACCACGTTTTCAGGGCAAGAATCGCTTCGCTGATTCGAATGTGATTCTCATTACGCAGGACTAGAGGATTCTGGCTTAAAAAGAGTTTGCCTGCCGCAGATTGCTCTTCTGGGCTTAAATCTGCGCGACCTTTCCCCGTTGGTGTGAGCGTGTATATGCCGTTCTCTTCCTTGATCTGGATATAGCCTTTCACCGCCATATTAATCAGGGCAGCGGAGAATGCTTTCTGATCAAATGACATTTGAACGAGATAGCGAATTGCTGCGGGAGAAAAGCCAGCTGGCGGTTCATATTGGGCAACGATGGGTCCAGACGAAGGGTCGCGTCCCACGAGCCACCATACAATTACGTAATAAATAAGAATCGTGAGCAACCCAATGCCAGCGAACAATCCATCGCGGTTATCCTGAAGAAAATATCGCAGCTTTTCTTGTTCCGTGGGAGACGCGACGTAGCCCTTGGGCCATTCCAGGAAAATAGTAAGACCTTCAAATGCATTAAATGATCGCGACGCCGTGTATTCGTAGCTTCCGTCTTCCATTTTTACAAATGTCAGATCCTGCGCCGACGATCCCTGCGGCCCTGCGTAGCCCCCGACCTGCACCTGAGAATTCGGAACGTTTCCCGGAAGGCGTACGGTTGCGGAAGAATGGTCAATGGGGAAAATCCAGCCATTGCCGGTTACATTCCAGAAAAGTTCGTCATGGTCCGCAAAAAAACCGAGCTGGCGCGTGGTGGTGTATGCCAGTTTGTACGTGTGTTCTCCCGAAGGAAGAAGGAAATTGGCGCTGCCAATGTAAATGCGTTTTCCATTGGCATAATCCTCGATATGAAAATCCTCGACTCTGCTGTCGCGTGTGACGCCGGTGACATCCAGCCCGACAACGTAATTGTTTCCAAGCCGGTCCTTATAGTGCGTGGGGAAATCCCGATATATACCGTGTCGAATCTGGTTCCCGGCGCTTACCACCGTAATTGTTTCCGTCACCTGCATACTCGCGTCTGTCTGCACGTTGATATCGCTTTGGAAATTCAAAATGCGTTCGCTCTGCGCAGCGGCGGGAACTGTGCGCAGAAATGCGCACAAAAGGACAAGCATAAAGGCAACGCTGCTGGTTTTGAGCTTCATGGGTCTGATCAATTGAAATTAATATTATCCGCATCTCGAGTTTGTTTTACTGAGATGCTGGCGAAGGGGGCGAAAGGGTTATCAGGATATGAGCGCGAATCTTCGCAGCCAATCGGCCGTTACTCGTAACGCAGCGCTTCGACCGGATCGAGCCGCGCTGCTTTGACCGCTGGATAGATTCCGAAGAAAAGTCCTACACTCATGGAAACGAGAACTCCGAGAAGCACGGCCCACAGGGGCACCATGGATGGCAATTTCGGAATAAAAATATTGATGAGCAAGCTGATGCCAATCCCCAGCACCACGCCTATCACGCCGCCCGCACCAGTGAGCACAACTGCTTCCGTAAGAAATTGCCAGATCACGTCACGTCGCCTCGCGCCAATCGCTTTGCGTACACCAATTTCGCGCGTGCGCTGCGTGACAGACATCAGCATGATATTCATCACGCCCACTCCTCCGACGAGCAGTCCAATCGAGCTGACCACCGCCGTCAGCAATGCCACGGAACCCGTGATTTGCTTGAACTGGCTCGCGATTTCTTCGGCTGAAGAGAGGCCGAAATTATCGGGAGCGGAATAGGGAACGCGGCGCGTGCGGCGCAAAACAGCGCGAATTTCATCCTTGGCTTCCGCCATTCTTCCCGGGGCAGCCATAGCTCCGATAAAATGCTCGTCATCCGCGGGATGATGTTTTCTATAGGTGTGGTAGGGAACCAGCACCTGTTTTTCAGCGGGAGGATTCTGGAATAATTGGCCTTTGCGATGATCGAATACGCCGATCACGCGGTAAGGAAATCCCTCCACGTAAATTATTTTATCGAGCGCATTGCCATCCGGAAAAAAAGTTTTTCCGAGGTCATAGCCGATTACGGCAACGTCCTCGCGGTGCACATCTTCTGCATCTGTAAAATAGCGGCCGCTGAAGAGCCTGAAATTGTAAACATCGGGGTAGTAGATATCCGACCCTGAATAATTCAGGCCGCTGACTTCTTTGTCCTTATAGCGCGCGGTGACTTCGGGTTGGCGATTTATGTCATAAATGCGTTTCATGATCGACACGGAAAGTTCGCGCACGTCAGGACACTCTTCGCGAATCGCCTGTGCATCTTCGTAAGATAGCGGCTTGCGGTTGCGCTCCTCGGCCGTCATACGCCCCGTGCTGATTCCAGGTGCCACCTTGAAAATCCAAACCGTATTTACGCCGTAGTCTTCCAGGTAAACGGTGACGTCCGCATAAAAGCCCACCAGGATGGAGGAGACTGTGATCAGCGCGGTAATCCCGATCACCACGCCCAGCACCGTGAGGAATGAACGCAGTTTATTCTCCCGCAGCGTGTCGAGAGCCATCTTCGCGTTTTCGCCGATCGCTATTTTCATGAAAATTCCAAAAAATTAAACTTCCTGCCGCAGTGCTTCGATGGGGCTCAGATTCGCGGCCTTATTCGCGGGATAAAGTCCAAAGAAAATCCCCACGGCCGTGGATACGGTCAAAGCGATAATCACCGCCGAAATCGGAACGTGCATGGGGACAGGCGTATTCGCCGCGATGATCATCGCAAAAATATATGCAAAGGCTACGCCAATGATTCCGCCAATCGTGGACATCACTGCAGTTTCGGTGAGGAATTGTAAAAGAATATCGCCACGCCGCGCGCCAAGGGATTTGCGAATCCCGATTTCGCGAGTGCGTTCGGTTACCGTTGCCAGCATGACGTTCATGATGACCACGCCGCCAATCACCATAAACACCGCCACAATTCCCACCATGGACGCCGCCAGCGCGCCAGTAATTCGCTTAAACAAATCAACGAGCGATCCGCCATCGAGAATGCCGAAATTATCCAGTTCGTTCGGACCGAGACGCCGCCGTGAGCGCATCAACGTTTGGAATTCCTCCTGCGTGCGCGACATCCAATCCGACCCGCGCGTTTGCACGTTGATCGCCAGGCTCATATTGCTCGTGGCATAGTATTTCATCCACGTTTCGATCGGAATGTAGACGTAGTTGTCCTGCGTTTGTCCCAGCACCGTGCCGATGGGTTTGCCAACTCCAACCACCTCATAGGGCCGGCCGTCCACGTCAATTTCTTTTCCGATAGGATCGACGCCGGGAAAAAGTTTTTCGCCGATATCCGAGCCGATCAGCGCAACGAGCGAGCGATGCTGATTGTCCGTGTCCGTAATGTATCGCCCGGAAGCCGGCCCTTCCGTCTTCATGTCGCCGATATTTGCTGTCACGCCATAGACGGTGGTGTCTTCCACGGTTTGCCCATTGGCCTTCGTACGGCCGAGTTGATTGGCCTGAGCGCCCACTCGCAGTGCAAGCTTCGAATTGTCACGCAAAAAAACATAGTCGTCCCAGGTGATTGGCTTGTTTCGCCGCGTGGCCTTCACGAACTCTTCCGTGTCCGTGATGATTGGAAAGCGCAGCACCAGAAAAACATTCGCGCCGAGGTTGGCAATACGATTGGCCACATACAGATTTACGCCGGAGATCAGCGAAACCACCATGATCAGAGTCGAAACGGAAAGCACAATTCCCAGCAGCATCAGGAACGAGCGCATTTTATGCGTGCGCAGCGTTTCCAGCGCCACTCCGATGGGTTCGCGAAAATGCCGGGTCTGAAGTTTCATGCGCGTCGGGCCGAGCCTCTATTCTTTCACACGAGCAACGGTCAGGGAAGGATCGATCGGTGGCGTGCTTTACTCATCGAGCGCAGAATCCAAATCGGTATTTCTGAAATCGCGTCCCTTGAAAAGAATGGGTTCGCGAAGAACCTTTGCGAGGGCATAAGCAAAGCAATCCCCGAAATTCAATTTCGCGGGATGCCCGCTCCCCTTTCCGAAGTCTTTGTACGCCTCGCGAGCGATATAGGCTTGCTCCGGAGTGACGGATTCGATGGTGAAAGCCGCCTCCCTGCAGAATTCGTCGAACCGTCTGCTCGCAATGGGATTGCGGCTCCCATCGATCACGGCTGCGGCTTCCACATAATTTACGGCCGAAACGCGCCGAGTTTTTGCGGAGGCGATTGCATAGGCAAAACTTTCCGCTTCCGGCTCATCTCGGAGAATGGCCATAATCGCGGACGTATCCACAATCATCGCGGCAATCCCCGTTCGTCGTACAAAATATCTCCGTGTTCCGCTGTTCTGAATTTCCCTTCAAGGTGAGCTGCGCAATCCTTGCCAATCCGCAAAAGACGGTTCGCCAACCCGGCCCCTTGCTCGCTTTGCACACGTTCCAATCGCTCCCGTACAGCCTCTGTGATCGCGGCAGTAAGGCTCTCTCCGGTCAGATTAGAAAGTTTGCGAGCTAGCTCTTGTGTTTCCTCGTTCTTAATGTTCATTGCCATAGAGGTATACCTATATACCCATTATGATATTCCATTATACCATAAAATGGAATTGGTGGGCTTATGTGAAGAAAGTGAAGTACTTAGTCCGTTGGTTATTGGAAATGTAGGCTACAACAAACCTTCAATTGCTTTGGAAAGATCGTCGTGGTTGACAAGTCCAACGATGGTCCGCACCTTTTTTCCATCGCGGTTGAAGAGCATAGTGGTGGGAAGACCGAGAATTCCGCCAAACTTTTCTCCAATGGCATCGCTACCCAAAAGTATCGGATAGTTCATAGCCATTTGCTGGCCGGCAACGTCGAATCGTTCTTTGTCCAGAAACGGTTGGATCGCTTTTTTCCCGTCTTCATCCATGGAAACGCCCAAAATTGTAAAGCCTCGTGGGCTGTACTTTTGCTGAAACTCGATCATCCAGGGAATTTCCACTTTGCAGGGTTCGCACCAGGTCGCCCAGAAGTTCACGAGGACCACTTGCCCCTTGTATTGTTGCAGGGTGACGTCCTTGCCATTCAGATCCTGGATGGCGACGGTTGGAGCCTCAGTAGGCGTAGGCGCGGACGCGCTCGCGGATGGCGCACCTGCAGCAGGGAATTTGTGATCGGCCCAGACCATGACGGCCAGCAAAGCCGCGACGCCCAACGCAATGTAAATGCCCTTCTTCATGTTGCAAACTCCTTACAACGCAAACTTATTGAGGAATCCAAGTTTACCCGATAGCCATGTGAGCCGGTTCAGAAAGATCAATGCGCCGACGAAGAGCAGCAGAACGCCACTCAAGACTTCCACCGTGTGCAGATAGCGGCGGAAACGCTTGTAAAAGCCGAGGAATTGATTGATACCGATCGCTGTCAGCAAAAAGGGGACTGCCAGACCAGCTGAGTATACGGCCAGCAAAAATACACCGCGAGAAATAGTTTCTGCGTTAGCGGCCAGCACAAGTACAGCTGCGAGGATTGGACCAATGCACGGGGTCCACCCAAAGGCGAAAGCAAAGCCCAGAAGAAACCCGCTCGTTACGCCGGAAAGCGCGCCGCCGGATTTTGCTTCTGCTTCCGTTTGCCCGCCGAGATTGTGGAAGCGAACGTCACGGTTGAGCCATCGTGTCAGCGAAGGTCCAGCCAGAAAAATAATCGCGACAGAAAGTAGCTGCACGGAACCAAAAAGCCCGCCGGGTCCCATCGTTTCAGTTCCCGCACGCCGCCAGAGCAGCAGCCCACCGAAAGCCAGCACGCCGCCAATTACGAGACCTGCGGTGACCGGCAACTTAATCAACCAGCCCACGAGGTGCAAGCCAAACAGAACAATGACGGCTCCCGCGACAGGTCCCATCAAGGCTTTGTGTTGCAGCAGAAATTGGCCTACGGCGCTGGCTGACGCACCGAAGCTGATGAACACTACCGAAAATCCTGAGACGAAGGCGATAGAGGAAGCGAAGAGGCTGTTGCGCGCAGGTTGACCTGTGCGAAGTTGCTCCACTCCAATGCCTGAAAGCATGGACACGTAGCCCGGAACCAAGGGCAACACGCATGGCGACAGGAACGAAATAATCCCCGCTACGAACGCATAAAGTATCGATACTTGCATCGGACGAAATTATCTCCGGCGAAGGACATTACAAAACAGCTTAAGAGTCCATCTGGATTAGACGGCTGCAGCCCGCCTACGATTCAACCCGTTCCCTATTTTTACACATCTCCGCGTCCGCACGGCGAAATTCTTAGTTTTCAGTAGGACAGGCTTCAGCCTGTCGCCTTTGACTTTGTTTGTGGGGCGGAAATGCGACAGGCTGAAGCCCGTCCTACTGAAAGCTAAACTGCGACGACGCTAGCCAATGGGAGGATGCCTTTCACCCCAACTATGCGCGCGCTCGTAGGAGTGTGCGATGCGCAGCAGCGTAGCTTCGTCGAAAGCGCGACCTATTAACTGCAATCCGATAGGCAGGCCCGCGTCTGTAAATCCGCACGGAATGGAGATCGCCGGAAGTCCTGTAAAATTTGCCGGCCGCGCATGGCCCACAACCGCGGGGCGCACTCCTGTCTGTTCTCCATCAATCTGCATGAATTCAGCGCCGATAAGCGGGGCCGCAACAGGAAGAGTGGGCGCGACAATGGCGTCCACCTCCTGGAACGCGGAGTCGAACTCGGCAAGCAAACGCTTTCGTACATCAAGCCCCGCCAGAAAGCGATGCGCCAGTACCTCCCCGCCTGCTGCGATTCTTTTCCTGACGGACTCGCCATAATCCGCGGCTCGATTGGGAAAATATCCGGCCGATTCGTGCACGTGATAAATTTCCGCGCTCGAAACATCGGTTGCAGCGCTCAGAGATTCCTTCAAGTGGGGAAGCGAAAGTTCACACACAACCGCGCCGCTTTTTTCCATGTCGCGCACAGCGGCAGCAGCAACGCGGCGGACTTCAGGATCGAGCTTCTCCCAATAAAATTCGCGAGGGCGGCCCAGCCGGAATTTACGGAGCGGTTTTTTCAGAGCGCCGTGGAAGTCTTCCATTTTTTTAGTCGCGGAATTCGGATCCAGCGAGTCACGTCCCGCAATCACGTTGAGCAGGATGGCCGCGTCCGAAACACATCGGGCGAGCGGACCGACATGATCGAGCGACGGAGAAAGCGGCTGGACGCCGAAAACGCTGACGCGCCCGAATGTCGGCTTCAATCCAGTAATTCCGCAGAACCCGGAAGGAACGCGGATTGACCCGCCTGTATCCGTGCCAACCGAAGCAACGCACAAGCCCGCGGCAATCGCCGCAGCAGAGCCGGAACTGGAGCCGCCCGGAATCCTGTCGAGCGCCCACGGATTATGCACCGCGCCGTAGTGCGCATTGCTTCCGGTAATCCCGTAGGCGAATTCGTTCAGATTGGTTTTGCCAAGAAGGATGGCGCCGGCGCGTGCGATTTTTCGCGCAGCAGTCGCATCTTTTGAAGGGACAAAATCCTGCAAAATTTTAGATCCCGCAGTGGAGCGAATACCGCGCGTCCAGATATTGTCTTTGATGGTGACGGGTATTCCGAGGAGCGGAGCCTCCCACCGCCGCGAACTGCGCGGATGAAGAAAATGCTTTTCTGCGCGTCGCGCGTCGCTGAGCGCGTGTTCAGGCGTAACCGTAAGAAGCGCGTTGAGCGCGGGATTATGCTGCTCGATGCGCCCCCAAAAAAGTTTTGTCAGTTCGACCGGAGAAATTTTCCGTTTTGCGAGAAGCGCAGCAATTTCTTCGATGGTGCAGAAGGCTAATTTTTGTTCGTCAGTCATATTTAGAATATTTTTTCCTGTCGGCGCAGATTTCCAAACGTTCCGATATTCGCGATGTTCAGTGAAAGGCGAAATTGATTTTCGGTGCGGATCACCCCGAGCGAAAGGCGGCGGTATTCCAATGAAATTCCACAGCACGATCCGTTATAGCTTATTTCTATGAATTCATTCTGCAGGTTGTTCTGCTTTACATCGTAGCTGGCGCCTGCTTCGGCGTTCCAGCCGCGGCGGTTGGACGAGCCGTATCCCATCTGGGCGCGAACCTGATTCGCAACGGGTTGCAAGACATCGTTAAAGGGCGGAATTATCGACGGATTGTCGATCGAAAATTCAGCCACCGTGAAATTATAATTCTCCACTGGATGAATTTTCAGCAGCGCCTCGACCGTGGTGACCCTGCGGCGCAAGGTGTCAAAATCCACCCGAAGCTCTGCGTCATACATTCCACCCGGCGATATAATGAGATCGCTGTTGAGGGGAGAAAAGCGGCGGGGTTCATCAGCGAAAGCGAAAGCCGTAATGGAATCGGTCGCCTGAAAGACGTTGCGCGTTCCCGGAACCAGGGCGCCGCCGAATGTAGGATCGAAGTAATATGCCTGCATCAATCTCCAACTCGCCCAATCCTTGGCCTGGCCATCTCCGTCACGCTGAAACAAATGTTGCGTGATCGAGTAGACCAAATCATTTGTATCGGTAAGGGTTTCGTCCTCGTTGAAAAGGATGTAGCGGCTGAATTGACCCACGCCTGACGCATAGTTGTATTCAATTTCAGGGTCGATGGTGTGCTTCCATTTTCCTTTGCGTGTTTCCCAAACGCGCTCCAGCGTGGCCGGACGAAGATCGATGTTCACTTCGCCTGTCGTCCGGCGCAATGAATCATTCGTCACCACGCCATTCACCAACTGCGCGCCATAGATGGTCGTGCGGGTCGTGAAGCTGGAGGTGACGCCAACCCACGGCCCCCAACGCAGAGGCACCACGACGCGCGGCGCTACTTCCGACCGTTCCACAAAGTTTCCGGTGTCAATTCCAGGTTGAACGGATTGAACTCCGGTTGTGGGGTCCGTCACCAGATTCTGGTCGTCGCGGTGGACGGCACCGGCGAATGCATCCAAACCAAAATAAATGGGCAAATTTTTCCACGGCGCCTGATCCACTGAACCAAAGCGTGCTTCCGGGGCGCTGCGCACGTCCGCGCTCACCTGGGGCTGAGCATTGACGAAGTTTTTGTAACTGGTTGCGGCGAAATTGGCACTGAATCCGCTGAAATTGTTGGTCAGAAATCCGGCGTTGCGAACTTCCGAATTCACGGCTTCGCCGAATGTGGGCGCGAATGCCAATTGAAAAATCAAAGAGGTCAGCTGGTTGACATCCGCAACGGCGCGCCAGCCGTTGTGCAGTTGCGCGTTAAGCTGAAATTGCGCCGTGTGACCGCCCTGTTTCTCCAACACCGTTTCAGCAATGCCTGCCGAGTTCAGAACAGGCAGCCCCTGACTATTTAGAAGGGTGGTGGCAATTCCCCGATCAATTACGCCAAAATATCTTCCTGAAACCGAAACGTTTTCCCAAGGCTTGATGCGCACTTCTCCATTTTGTTGCCAACCGCGGAGGCTCAGGTATGCCGTTCCCAGTGTCACATCGGCCCAATCTTTCGGTGCCCAGTAATACGCATCGCCGAGCACGACCCCTTTCACCGAAGTATCCGCGAATTCCGGAATCATGAATCCGGATTGCCGAATTCTTCTGCCGGCAGGGACGGACGCATACGGGAAATAAAAAAGCGGAATGCGGAAGAGGCGAAAGTTGGCATTCAGCAGTGCGACAGTACGATCGACGTGCAACGTGGCATGGGGACTAAAGAATTTCCAGTTCGGATTGTCCGGTTCACAAACGGTCAGCCATGAATGCTCGATCTCATACGTATTCGAATTGATGCGTGTTACTTCTTCCGCCTCAAAAACCAATGGATTTGGCGAAACAAGCATATTGGAATTCGGCCTGTGCTCCATCATCACTTCGCCGTGCACATGCTCGAAATGGCCGACTCCGCTGACCACGTTGAAGTCGCCGGATTCCGCTTTCAGATGCTGGGTGTCTACGTCGAGCACGACATTGCCCTTGGCCGTGGCGAGATAAGTTTTCGTGTTGTACTGCACGTGATCGGCGTGGAGACGAAGGTTTTTATATTGGATTTCAACATTGCCATCGGCGAAATACAGATCGCCCTCTTTGCGCTGTTGCTCGGCCTCCAGGCGCACGCCTGCTTCGGTGGACAGAGGCGGCGTAAGAATTTCCTGGGCAATTGCCGCGCGCATTATAAAAATAGACGCGCCCAGCGCCAGGAAAACGCGCCAACGCGTTGCGACAACGAATTTGCGACCGAGTTTCATGATTCTGTGCCGCCCGCTGACCTGGCTGAGGGCGGAAGGAATGCTTGCATCGGCTCCACTAAAAATAGCTCGTAAGCCTAGCATTCCGTCTGAAGGCTTACAATCATTCCGGTGATCAGCACTCGCTCACTATAGATTGCGAATGGGAGCATTCGGCTGCCTGGGTTATTCAATTCGCGACAATTCCCTTTAAAAATCTGTATAAATGAGTTTGTCGCGCGCGGTTCGCTGATAGAATGCAAATGACTCCCGATTTCCGTTCGGCGAGACATCCGCAGCGCAAAACGGAGCGGTGATAAAAACCTGTCAGTCTTGCGGCGCCGTTAACGGCGAACCGGACGATATTTGTTGTTTTTGCGACGCCCCCCTGGGTGGTCGCGGACGGTCGCCTGCATCGCGCCAAGTTGCCACCCAAACCGAGGGTAACCTCGCCGTTGTGCCTGAATGGCGCCGCGAAGTTTCGAACAAACTTCGCCAATATCGCGCGCGCCGCAGTGGTGTATCCGCCGAACGGCAAACTGTCCTTCCCTTTGAACCGGATCCCCCGCAGCAAGTGGAACCACGCGAGGAACCCCCGGAGATATTTGTCCCTGCTCGAGAAAAAAATGTTAGAGAGTCTCGCAAACCCCGCAGTGAAAGGTTTGAATTCGCCATGCCTGATCTGGATCTTGCTCCAAGCCTTGAGAATGTTTCCATTGCCGAACCGGTTCCGTTCGTTGAAGGCCTGACCAACACTAATTTGTACCCGGCGGCATCATTGCCGGAACGACGAACAGCCGCCCTGGTGGATGTCTGTCTCCTATTTTTTACGTATGGAGGCATGCTGGCGCTCTTCACGGTTTTGGGCGGGCGCGTCGGACTGAATAAACTCGACCTGACTGTTGCTGTCGCGACCTTGGGACTTTTCTACGCACAATATTTTGCTCTCTTCACAATGTTTGGCGGATCGACTCCGGGAATGATGCTGCAGGGATTGCGAGTCGTGAGTTTTAGCGGTGAAACGCCAACCTCACGTCAACTGGCTTGGCGCAGTTTTGGGTACTTGATCTCCGCGGGTTCGTGCTTCCTGGGTTTTATTTGGGCAATTTGGGACGACGAACATCTTTCCTGGCAGGACCGGATTTCGCACACGTATCTTACTTCGAATCAAGGGAATACGCTTGATTAAGCAATTGAGATTCCTGGTTCGCATACTTCGTTCTGGAACCGCCGCAGAATCCAGACGCATGCGATGCGTCCGCCGTGCTATCATATTTGAGATTTAATCTTCGTGAATGAGGCATATAACAAATATGAGCCGCCTCGCCAGAATATCCGTCGTCACACTTTCCGTCATAGTGTTTTTATACGTTGGGCTGGGCTATGTCCTTGGCAAATCTTCGGACGATAAGTCTTACCGCTCGCTGAGCGTGTTTGGAGAAGTTTTGCAGCGCATCCAGGAAGACTACGTGGATGAGCCCAACATGGCAGTGGTCACAGCCGGAGCCATGCACGGGCTTCTCGAATCGCTTGACCCACAGTCCGGCTATCTCAGCCCGCGCGAATACGCGGATTATCGCGACCGCATGAAAAACGGTGTGCACGGTGAAATTGGCGCGACTGTTTCAAAGAGATACGGCTACATCGTCATCGTATCCGTGGTTCCGGATGGACCAGCCGAAAAAGCCAGTCTGCGCAGCGGCGAAATTCTTGAATCCATCGGCGGATTCAACACGCGAGAAATGTCCGTAGGTCAGGCGAACGCTCTTCTGCAAGGTGTTCCCGGAACTCCTGTAAAATTGGCAGTCATCCGACGTGGAAAAACGGAGCCGCAGGATTTTACGATCAATCGCGGATTGATTGGGCCGCAGCACATCGTTGCCGATCGCATTGGCGACGACGTTGCCTACATCCGCTTGCCTGCGATTGATGCTCTGGACGTTTCCGAACTGCGCGACAAATTGGCGCAGTTCGACAAGCAGGGCATGCACAAGCTTCTTCTAGACCTGCGCGACTGCACGCGTGGGGACAACAATGAAGCCGTGGCTGCCGCTCAACTTTTTCTGACTTCCGGAAAGATTGCCTCGCTCGAAGGGCAAACGGTTTCGCACAAGGATTTCGAAGCCGAAGCGGACAAGGCCGTATGGCGCTCTTCCGTTGATGTTCTAATCTCGCCTAGCACCTCGGGCCCGGCTGAAATCCTTGCTGGAGCGATCAAAGGAAATAAGCGCGGCGAACTTGTTGGCGAGCGTACATTCGGCGCAGCCTCGGAACAAAAAATTATTCCGATGGACGATGGAGCGGCATTGATTCTGACAGTGGCGTTTTATTCCACACCTGACGGCAAATCCATAGTTGAGGATGGAGTTGCTCCCACGGTAGAGGTTCACCCGAAGGGCATCGACCCATCCGCTGCTCCCGCACCGGATAAGGCCGTTCCGGACGATGAGGCTCCTCTTGGCCCTGGGCAATTGCCGAAAGCGGATGATCCGGTATACAACAAAGGTCTCGAATTGCTGAAAGGCGGCCAGGCCCAAAAGGCTGCTTAAAGTGTGATTGGCCGCCTCGTCGCGTTTGGCAAATCTGCCGCACAAATATTTATAAAATCTTCTCTTTTGTTTTTGCTGCTTGCAGCCGTGGTGTTTTTCGCCGCAGGCTGCAAGAAGAAATCCTCACCCGTTTCCAGCACGGCAATCCGAAATATTTCCCGTGAATTTGTTTTTGCAGCAAGAAATGCAAGCAGTGGCCGCGCGGAAGTTGGCATGCGGCCCGAATATGGGCCTCGCCAACCGGGCAAGCAACAAACTCTAGTCGCCGATCACATTTACATCACCGTGCCGCTAGGCAAAGCGGGAACGTCCGACCGAGTCACTCGCGATGCAATCGAAGCGGAGATGGGGCGCGTGGCTGTCTATCACCACTTGCAGCGTGTGGAACGGCCCGGTGCGTCTGGACTTGAGCGCTTCGATTACCTGATGAACGGCAGACGGATTCAATCGATCCATCTGATTACGCCGATCGTCAAGGCGCAAGAAACTTCCGCAGTTTCTTCCGCGGGGCGGCCAAAGCTTGCGATCGTGATTGATGACCTCGGAAATGACCGGGCCCAGGCCGATGCGTTGTTCCGCCTCTCTTATACGTTGACTCTTTCCGTCCTGCCGCACGAAGCCAACTCCGGCGAGATTGCCGAAGAGGCCCATCGACGCGGGTACGAGGTCATGCTCCACTTGCCGATGGCCTCGAATGCGGGAAATATGGATGAAGCGGTGGAACTTCATCCCGGCATGGCTGCGGCGGACGTGGAGAAAACATTTTCAGCGATGCTGGAAACAGTTCCATATGCGTCAGGCGTGAATAATCACGAGGGTTCTCTCGGCACCTCCGATCAAAAACTAATGGATGAGTTGATGCCGATGCTGCACGAGCGCAAATTATTTTTTATCGATAGCCGCACTACCACGGCAACCGTGGCGGAATCATCAGCCCACGCCGCGGGTGTGGCTACTGCACGGCGAAACGTCTTTTTGGACGATGAGCAATCGGTTGCGGCCACGCGCAAGCAATTTGCACTGGCCATTCGCGACGCAAAGGAAAAAGGTTCGGCACTGGCGATCGGGCATCCGCATCCCACCACGCTGGAAGCGCTGGGCGAAATGTTGCCAGAGGCGGAACGGCAGGGTGTACGCCTGGTGTTTGCTTCTGAATTAGCGCGGTAGTTTCCCGAAAAATAAAATCAGGAAGCTTTTTGGTAGGCGGCCAGAATATCCGGAAGAGAAATCACGCCTTCCAGTTTGCGCGATCCCGCACGGCCGATTACTGGAAGTAACTGGTGGCCCTGAATAAACCGCAATGCATCGTCGAGACGCTGATCGGGATGGAGTATTGGCAATCGCGCGGTTGGCAGAACTTCGCGCAACTGCGATTCTTTTGGGTATTTTGCGGCAATCTCCGGCAAATCTTTTCGTGCGATGCCCGCCCATCGGCCTGTGGGAAATCGCACCAGCAAGCAGTCTTCCGGGGAGACATTCGCAACTTCCATGGCGCGAGCGAGAGTATCGCTGGCTTGCAGCGGCGGGAAATTAGGTTGCCGAAAAGCATCCTCTACGCGCAGGACAATTTGCTCGCGTTGCTCCTCCATCGAGGGCAATTCCATATTGTCCTGCTTGGCGAGAATGTCAAACAGCGAAGCATCCTGGTAGCGGCGGGAAATTAAATAAGCGATAGTATTGGAAATCATCACTGGCAAAACGATGGAGTAGCTTCCCGTGGTTTCCACCACCATGAATACAGACGTGATGGGAACACGCATGAAGCCCGCAAAGAAAGTTCCCATTCCGACAAGAGCGAAGGGAGCCACCGAAGCGCTCACTTGCGGAAAAAATTGATGTTCGAGCCCGCCGATGGCCCCGCCAATCATCGCGCCGATAAATAACGTCGGCGCAAACATTCCGCCCGGAGTGCCTGAAACAAACGACAAGCTCGTCGTTAATATTTTCGCGAATCCAAGGATGGCCAGAATTTGCCATGTGTACTGGCTGTGAAGCGCCTGGTCGATGTAGGGATATCCTGTCCCCAGGGATTGCGGAACTTTCAGTCCCACGAGGCCGATCAAAAGCCCGGCGGCGGCTGGTTGCAGGTAACAGGTCCATTCAGGCAACGAGCGCAACATGGGTCTGAATGTGACGATAATTTTTGTGAAGGCGAGCGATAGCAAGCCGCTGACAACGCCCAGCACCGCATAAGCGATCAATTCGGCGGGATGAGCAAGCGTGTAAGCGGGAACGCGGAACATCGGTTCGCCGCCGAGGAAAGATCGCATGACAACCGCACTGGACACTGCAGCTAAAATGATGGCGCCAAGCGCGCTGGCGCTCCACGTGCCAATCACCTCTTCAATGACGAACAAAACCGCCGAAATCGGAGCATTGAACGCCGCCGCAAGGCCCGCCGCCGCTCCGACCGGGGCAAGCAGCCTCAATTTATCCCTGGAAAGTTTCAGGCGCCTGCCAATTGCCGAAGCGATTCCCGCTCCCATTTGCAGCGACGGATCTTCAGGACCGAGTGACTGACCGCCGCCAATGGCAATCGAGCAAGTCAGAAATTTTCCGATGACGGTTCGGAAGGGCACGTAGCCGTCGAATACATATACGGCCGCCTTGGTTTGATTTACTCCGCTGCCGCGAGCTGCGAGGAAGAATTTCTGGACCAGAAAGGCAACGACCAATCCAACTCCTGCCGGGACTAACAAGACTCGAATGTGCAGAGGGGAAAGCGCAGACCCAAGCAGTGCGAGACGCACCCACTCAATTGATATACGGAAACAAACCACGGCCATGCCGGAAAAAATGCCAATTATAATCGCCAGCAGCAGGAATAGATTTCCTTCAGACAGTTTGAAGGAGCGGGCAATGGGAATCAGCCACTTAAAACCTACTCCATTCGATTCATGAATATCAGAATTTGTATTCGAATCATTCGCGGACGTTTCATCGAACGGCGATTTTCTCTCGCTCATGGGTTAAGGACTTCCTGCTGTTTTTTTAAAAGGCGCAAGGCTTTGTCGATCCCTGTTGGTGGTCCGCAGATTTGTGAAGTCAAATCCTCGGTCCGAGATACGAACTGCATGGCTTCCTTACGTAATTCAGGATCACTTTGAAGCGAACTCAGATTTACGCGTTTCTGCAGTTCTTGTGACTCTTTGGCCAGACTGTCCAGATCGGTGGAAGCATGACTCGAGGATGAGCTGCTTGCACCCGTAGCCATGCACTTGTGCAACCTATCCAGTCCCTGTTGGAAATCGAGCCAGGTTCGGCGTGCCTGTTCATCTTCGCTCAACCCAGGGAGGAAGGGATCATTCCGCAAAATATCCCGCACCAGTGCAAGCGATGCGCGGAGGTCATCGGTGGAATTCTCTTGAACGGCTCTGGAAAAATAGATTTCCGCCTTCGAATAGTTCCCGTCCTCAAATGCAACTTGTGCCGCCTCTTTGAGCCATTCAATATTATGAGGATCGGTTTGAAGCGCGGATTCAAACTCGGCAAGGGCCAAAACCGGATCTCCCACCCGTAGGAACAAATGGCCATTTTCCTCGTGCACAGGTCCATTTTCGGACGGCGTATCCATAGCGATGCCGGTGATCACCGCCTTGGCTTCATCCAACCGTCTCTTATCCAGCAGGAATTCCGAAAGCTCGAGCCGGGCCTGCCGTCTCTGAAAAGCCGAATCCCCTTCCCAGCTTCCCAAAATTGCACCGCGAAAATATTGTACGGCCTGGTCCGAATCGCCCATTCGCATGGAAACGCGAGCCAGGTCCAGATTCACTTTGCCCGATCCCGGCGTATGGTCCCAGAGGTTGGCAAGGTATGACCTTGCTTCCGTCAGGCGGCCGTCGGCGAGCAGAGCCTCGGCCAGGTGGAGTTGCACATCAGGATTGTCGGGCGCGTAGGAAAGGGAATTACGATAATCCTCTAAAGCCGTCGCGGGTTTGCCCGAGGATAGATCCTTGTTTCCCCGTTCAGCCCAAACCTTGGCAAGCTCTTCTTCGCGCGCGTGATAGGAGCGCGCCAGCGCGGCGGTAACGACGAATAGCAGCGCAAGCAGGATCATGGTGAGCAGCAGGACCCGCTGCTGTAAATATCGCGATACGATATGTTGGGGTTCAGACGTCACAATTCAAAGATAACCCAGAGAAGGCATGAAACGCACCAGTTTGTGAGGAAAGAATATTCTGACTTTTACTACCGTTCCCGGCAGGCACAAGATTTTTGCGTAAATCTGGAAAAATAATGCCCCGGAGGGCTGGGCCCGGGGCGGTAATAAAGCGGGAGTGACGACGAGTAGCTTGGAAGCGATGCTGGGTGAATCTACAGAGTTAACATGTTCTGGTCACCATTGAGAGAGACCCAGAACCACTTTGATACACCCAGCCCGCACGTTGCTTCGAATCGTCTGGTTCGCGAATCTCGTTTTATTTAGAGAATCGCGTCTTTTAGTGCCTTTGCTGCGCGAAGACGAACAACGGTTTTGGCCTTGATCTTGATTGCTTCGCCTGTTTGCGGATTGCGGCCCATGCGCGCTTTGCGATGTGCCTTCACGACGCGGCCGATGCTCGGAATTACAAACTTGCCTGCGCCGCCCTTGGCTTCCTTGACCGCCAGCTTGAAAAGTTCTTCGAAGAATTGCGCTGCCATCTTCTTGGATGTGCCGACTTTGTCAGCCATGTGCGCGACGATCTTGGACTTGCTCAGTGGTTTTGCCATCTAGTTTCCTTCTCCTCCTCAGAATTGAGACTACTCATGTGTGGCCCCGTTCGAAACGCAAGAGCCACGCACGGCGAGCACTATACGGTCGAAGCGCGCTCAACGCAAGAAAAAACATATAAAAACCCACATTTTGCGCGGCTTCCAGCAATGCCACTTTGGAATGTGAATATGTTATTCTTTTTGTTCGAATTTTACGGGGAGCGTAAATGACCAACTGGAAAGAGTTTGAAGAGCAATTTACAGCACGCCTGGGCCTTGACCGCCGTCCTGTTGCTGTCACATTTCTTGACAAAAAACCCGCCAATGTTCCGAAATTCTCGGGCACCGAGCCCGCCGGTTGCAGTTATTGGCGTTTGGCGGCCGCGGGGCGTACGTTTTATACGGTTCCGGCGGATCACTTCAATTGCGCAGTGGGAGCGTACACGCATAATGTCCAGCTACCCGCTGATCGCGTTCAGGAAACTGAAGCAACACTCGGCATGATGTTTAACCTCGGGTATATACGGCCGGAAGAAGTTCCGGGTATTCCTCGCCTCGCGAAAGAGCCGGCCGCCGTTGTTTTTGCGCCGCTCGGCGATTCGCCTCTGGACCCAAGCGTTGTTCTTTTTTCGTGCAAAACTTCCGCGGCCATGTTGCTGAATGAAGCCTCTCTCCGCGCCGGTGCTAGCAGTACGCTGCCGTTGCTCGGCCGGCCATCCTGCATGGCTCTCCCTGCGGCCCTTGCGCATGGAACGGTTACGACCTTGGGTTGCATCGGGAACCGCGTTTACACGGACCTGCGTGCCGATGAATTTTACGTCGCCGTCCCAGGCGCAAAAATCGCTCCTGTGTTGGACGCGCTTGGCACAATCACTTCAGCGAACGCCGCGCTTGAGGAATACGCGCGTGGCCGCCAAGCAGCGCTTTCGACAGTTTAGGCCCTTGTTTTAAGTGGCGCGGGCTTCAGCCTGCGGGGGTTAGCTCTTGCAAGAACAAAACCCCGCAGGCTGAAGCCCGCGCCACAAAATTCCTACAGATTCCCCAGGCCCTCGTAGAATTGAGCCACCGCTTTGATCCCGCCAAAATAATTTTCCAGCGCAATGTGTTCGTCTGGTGCATGCGCATTTTCGTCCGGCAAACCAAAACCCAACAGAATGCACGGAACCTTGAATGTGTCATGCATTTGTGTAACGAAGGGAATTGACCCTCCTTCGCGAATAAAAACAGCGCGCTTGCCAAATCCCTTTTCAAGTGCGTTGTGCGCAACCTCAAAAAATGGATGCGTGTAGGGCGAGGCCCAGGGATTGCCCTGGCTATGCACATCGATTTTAAATTTCACCGTTTTCGGCATCAGTTTGGCTATGTGCTTTTTCACAAGACGCGTGATTTTATCCGCATTCTGATTGGGCACAAGTCGCGTGGAGAATTTCGCATAGGCCTTCGACGGAATCACGGTCTTCGCGCCTTCGCCCGTGTATCCGCCCCAGATGCCGTTCAACTCCAGCGTGGGCCGCGCTCCTAGCTGTTCGATAATCGAAAAACCTTTTTCGCCAGTCAATCCCGGCGCGCCGACTGTCTTCTTAAATTCATTTGCCTTCCATGGCAGCGACTGCAGGGCTTTGCGCTCGGACTTGGAAAGTTTCGCAACATCGTCGTAGAAGCCGGGTATCGCCACGCGAGAATTCTTGTCGTGCAGCTTGGCGAACAGTTCGCACAAAATGGTGATAGGGTTTGGCACCGCGCCGCCAAAAATTCCTGAA
>Ga0210386_10001222_pt1 | contig 23109 bp, 14 predicted proteins | sample IncBWH32OmetaG_FD_160091 | JGI IMG/M metagenome (GOLD analysis project Ga0210386, IMG submission 160091) | Forest soil microbial communities from Barre Woods Harvard Forest LTER site, Petersham, Massachusetts, United States - Inc-BW-H-32-O ...
ATGGCACCTTGAAGTTTGCCTGGGAAGTCTACAACGTGACGAATGCAGTGCGCTTCGATCCAGCCTCCATCGATGCAGGTCTGACCGATGGAAGCCTGGGAATCGCAAGTGCTCTGTTAACCGCACCCCGTCGCATGCAGTTCAGCCTGCGCTTCGACTTCTAACCCTCCACCGACAACAAAACGCCGGAAGAGCTTCTGCTCTTCCGGCGTTTTTCTTGCTCGTCCCCGATTCGGCCGCAAGCCCTCACTATTTGCCCGTAGCCGTTGCTTCCGTTCCCATCGCCTTCACCCGATTCTGCGCGAGTTGATAACTCGAAGTCGAAATCTCCATTGCATTCTTCGGTTTTTCGAGCTTCCGATAGTCCGAAACCGCAACTTCATGCTCGCCGTACTGCTCCGCGATGCGCCCGAATGCATACCAGTAGTCATCGTCCGGCTCATCCAGGTTCAGATCGTCCATGGCGCGCAGCAGCAGGTCATGCGCCTCTTTCGTCTTTCCTGTTTCGGCGTAGACGCATGCCAGCGTGTGCAGGATTGCTGGATTGTTCTGATCCATCTGCGCCGCTTTGGTTGCCGTCGCCACGTCAGCCTGGTCCGCGTTGCCGGTGTAGAGCGCAAACCACGCCATTGAATTCAACAGGCTTGCATCCCCCTTGCCTTGATCGATCAGCTTCTGGATCGATGCCCGTGCCGCGGCATAATTTCCCCGGCTCGCCTCGACCCGCATCTTCGCCTGCAACGCGTCGGAATCACCTTCCAGCAGTTTCAAGCGCGCATCTGCCAGGGCCAGCGCATCATCGTAGCGATTCAATCCGATCAGCGCTTCCACATTTGTCATGAACGCGGTGCGCGACTCCGGCACTTCCTTCACCAGGTCCGACGCAACCTCCAGCAGCCTCGCGAAGTCTTCGAGCTCACCATATCCTTCGGCCAGCGCAATCTCAATGTTCATCTTGTCGCGATTCGTGGTTGCGCCTTTGCGTGCATCCTCCAGAAGCTTTACGCCCTGCGCGGCTGTCGGCTTGGTGCCAACCATCAGCGCCGAAGCGGCCAGAGTCATTTTCTCGGCATCAGCCGCTTCGCCCTTGATCCAGAAGCGCGGAAACACCGGCCCGCCCAGCGTGTCGTCTCCGCCACCCAGGTGCTGATCCTCGCGAATCCAGTCCAGCAGCACCTTCGCGCCGCTCAAGTTGCCCGCCTTGATCCGATCCAGCATCTCCAGCGCCACAGCATTCGGTTTCTCCGACGTATCCAGCAGCTTGTACTGTCCACCTTCCTTCACCACAAAAAACGTCATGTTTGGTCCGCCGGGAATCTGAACCTTCTCGCGATAGCCCGTAGTATCGTCGCCATCCCCTTTGGGATCGAACGCCTGCAGCAGAATGTCGATCGTTACATCCAGCGAATTGTCCTGCCGCGCCATCTGGCTGTTCAGTTTTTTGCCCGCGGTTAGTTCCTTCTTCAGATCCTCGGGATCTTCCGCATGCAGAACCGCGATCGCGTTGCGACTCATGATTGCCTCCATCTTGGCCTGTGTCAGATTCGGGTCCATGGTCAGCAAAAACGCCCTCTTCACCAGGTCCGTGGGAGTATTGGCAAATTGCAAATCCTCGTGCCGCTTCGCGTCGCGAAGCATTCCCGCCAGCCCCATCGTCTGCGCAGCGTTATCACCACCGGCGCCTGCCTGCAGAAAATCCGCAGCCAATGCATAGTGCCGCGTATTCATCAGCATCTCGCCGGCTGTGCGTGCCGTGTCTTTGAAAGCTGCATCGGAGTTCGAAAGCTTGTTAACCTCCGCCATACCATCCTTGCTCCCCTGCAATACTGCGCGGCTCGCAGCAATCAACGCCGCCGGTTGCGGATTCAATGACTGCGCAGCTTTGATCGCGCCTTCCGCATCCCCGCTGTAGAACAGCGCATACGAAAGATTATTCGGGATCTCTAACTCCGCCAACTTGTCCTGCCCCAGCTTTTCGTACTCCGCAACCGCCTGCTTAAGGTTTGCCTGCCCGCTATAGCGCCGTCCCGCAATGTCATACTCCAGCAAAATCGCCAGGTTCGCCTGCGCCGTGTGATCGTCCGGATCAAGCTTCGCCGCTGCCCGGTAAGCCTCAGCCGCGCCCGTCCAGTCCGTTCCCGGCCGCAGATCGCGGCCCACCAGGTCATGTTTCAAAATGTCCGCCAGCGTCCGTTCCGCCAGCGCCGAATTCGGATCGAGCTTTACCGCCTCACGAGCCTCAGTGCGCGCGGCCTCGCCCATACCCGCCTGCAACAGCACGCGCGCCACTTGCAAATGGTGCACCGGGTCATTGGGATTTGCGGCAATCAGTCCGCGATAGCTGGCTAGCGCTTCTTTCACTCTGCCTTCGCGCAGAAGCGCCTCACCCTCCGGTTCAAAGCTCACAAAAACCGCCGGACCCGCCACCACCCCAGCCACCTTGACGCGCAGATCCGTCGCCTCCGCCACCGTGTAGCGCCGCTTGCCCGAGTCGAACACCAGGTTCGCTTCCACTGCGCCGTCCTTCGACTGTGAGAATGTCTCCGTCAGCACCGCCGGGCCCATCGCAATCTTGTCATCCTTCGGCAGTTCCTTCGGCACAAATCCCGTCGGTGGAACGATCCTGTATCTCCACTCCGCCGTGAATGGCTGATCCAATTCCCAATCCGCAGTGCGAGGCTTCTTCGGTTTGTCCTGATCGTCCTTCTTCTTGTCCGCGTCTTCCTTGCGCTTCAATTCTTCCGGCAACTGCTGAAACAATGTGTCCACCCGAATCGCCGCAATCGCACTGTCCAGATCGGTGTACCCGCGCCGAGCTTTGTCGCACTGCAGCGTCAGTTCAAATTGCTTCGACAGGTCTCCGGGATCGGTTCGCTCCACACTGGTCAGCTTGTCGGCAATATACTGAGCCTTCACGTAACTCGTCAGTCCGTCGCGCGTCTCCTCATCCGGCTTGTCCGCATAGAATGCGCGGTAATGCGATTCGAACACTCCCGACGGCAGAGTCTTCTCCACCACTGTTGCCGGCCCGTTGCTGCTCAATCGAACTTCGCGCAGTTCCAGCAGTACATTCTCCCGCGATGTCGACTCAGGTGTAATCGTCAACGCCGTGCTTTCTGGCCGCGCAATCAGGGCATGCCTGCCCTGGTCGTTGATCGGCAGCTGCCCCAGTCGCGCGTATTGATCGGTCGCATCAATCCACAGGTCCGCGTCGCGAGGGTGGACCACCGGGTTCCCCGGCACATAAACGATTGCGTGATCGAACAATCCCATGCCCGGCAGCTCCGCCGGAACATCCAGCCGCGAGCCCGCATTCAGCAGCGCCACATACGAGTTGATTCCCGCCGCCCGCAGCATCGCCACCAGCAGCGTCGCCTTGTCCTTGCAGTCGCCATATTTCAGCGCCAGCGTTTCGGCGGGACCATGCGGCACAATTGCTGCCTCGCCAAATTCGATTCCCGTGTAGCGTACCTCGCGATCCACGTAATCGAGAATCGCATCTGCCTTCTCGCTCCGCGTAGATCTCCCGGCAATCAGTCCATCCACGATCGACTGCACTGCATCCGCTTTCGCCTTGCTGTCCACGATCTTCGAATACTCGGCTGCCATCGACTGCCACGATGCGCCCGTTGAATAGTCGATTTCAGGAAAGACATACGCATCCGGCGGCAGATTCGCTTCGTGTGCTTCAACGCCCTCAAGCGATCCAATCTCGTACGTGATCGTGACCCGCCCATTCGCCTCAACGCGCTTCGGCGTCACCGCCGGCAAAAGACGCGTCTCAATCCGCAATGGCAGCGATGTTGGCGACTGAAACACTGCGTTGCTGTGCGCCACGGGCACCTGCTCGTGCCCGAAGAAGGCCCGGCCTACCCGTCCCGGCGCGAAGAACGGCTCAGTCTCACGCTCCAGGAATTCTTCCTCCACCACTGCGCCGGGTGCAATGGCCGGCAACGGAGCGCTCAGCCTTTTGCCATCGCTGTATGTCTTGTAGTCACCGCCGCGCGCCGGCTCCTCGGTAATCGCGCTCGGGTCGAGATTGTGTTCTGAATAATCTGGTTCAATCACGCGCGCGCGAATCACCGGCCGCATCTCATGCCACGGATCCCAGCCAACCGACAAGGTGTCCCATCCCTCTGCGCCCTTGGCGGTAAGCACCTTGTAGATGTAGTGCCCCACATGCGTCAGCCGCCCCGCTTCATCAAAATCAAAGCTCTCGTCATCCTCGAAAAGTGCGACATTCGCGCCATCGGCCACGGTTCCTGTCGAAACGGCCTCGTACAGGTCCTTTGCGGGAACTGAAAAATGCGGCGCGCTCCACGGCTGCGTATTCTGCTGGGCATGAACTTCAAAGCCCGCCACACCGGGCAACGCAAGAGCAAGAAGGCAAGGAATAAAACGGCGCAACGAAAAAAAAGGCACAGCACTCCTCATTGAACAGGGTTTGTGTCCACGTTAAACCCGGGTCAAGGCAAGCGCAAGACCGGCCCGCAAGTCCTTCAAACCCGTGGTCACCACGAGAGCAATTTGCCACTGAATCAATGAACAAAGGTGCTGACTGTAAGGGTGAAGATTTTCAATCGACACCTAGCCCAGCCGCGTTTCCGCCGCAACCTCGCGCAATTCTGGCAACACGCGCCCCAACGGCATCGCGGCTGCGTGGCGCAGTCCCAACGCAAAATAGACATCCTTATAGAGCGCATAGAGCCGCTCATATACATCGACAGAACGCCGATCCGGCTCAACGGTTCGCAAGGGTAGACACACCGCCTTCTGCGCTTCTTCAATCGTCTTGTAAATCCCGGCTGCCAGCAGCGCCATGATCCCCGATCCCAGGCTCGTCGGAACTCCCGCCGGCACCAGCACCGGTTTGTTCAGCACATTGGCATACACCTGATTCAACACTTCGTTCTTCTGCGGAATTCCGCCCGCATTAATCACACGATCCACGCGCACTCCGTGATCGGCCATCCGTTCCAGGATGATCCGCGTGTGAAACGCCGTTCCCTCAATCGCCGCGAACAATTCATCCTGCGCCGTGTTCATCAGATTCCAGCCCAGCGTCACGCCGCCAAGTTCAGGATTCACCAGCACCGTGCGATCGCCGTTATCCCAACTCAGTCGCAACAGCCCCGTCTGCCCTGCCTTGAATGACTCCAGCCCCTTCGAAAGCTCGTAAACCCGTGTGCCTGCCCGCTGCGCAATCGCTTCAAAGATGTCACCCGTCGCCGACAGTCCCGCTTCAATCCCCGTATACGACGGATGCACGCTGCCCGGCACCACCCCACAAACGCCCGGCACCAGTTGCGCATCGCGCGCCATCGCAATGATGCACGTCGACGTGCCCACCACGTTCACTACGTCGCCTTCGCGAATGTGCGACCCAATCGCATCCCAATGCGCATCGAAAGCGCCCACCGGAATCGGAATCCCCGCGCGCAATCCAAGCTTCTCTGCCCATTCCGCGGAGAGATGGCCGGCAACTTTGTCGCTCGTCAGATACGCGCCGCCCATCTTGGCACGCACACCCGCGAGCAGCGGATCGACCGATACCAGGAACTCCTCCGGCGGCAATCCGCCCCACTTCGGGTTCCACATCCACTTGTGGCCCATAGCGCAAATGCTGCGCTTGAGGTCCTTCACGCTCTTCACGCCGCTCAGCGTGGCCGCCACCATGTCGCAATGCTCCAACGCTGTCACCAGCAGATCCCGCTTGCCCGGATTGTGCCGCAGCCAATGCAGCAGCTTTGCAAATCCCCACTCATGCGAATAAACGCCGCCGCACCACTCAATTGCTTCGAGGCCCTTCGCGTGCGCTTTGGTTGTGATCTCCTCCGCCTCGGCGTGCGCGCGATGATCGCACCACAGGTAGTACTCATCCAGCGGCTCAAGCCCCTCGCCCACCGGGATTACGCTCGATCCCGTCGTATCCAGAGCAATGGCTTCCACACTCCCACCGCTGATTCCCGTCGCGGCCAGAACATCCTTCATCGCGACTGACAGCGCGGCCATCTGGTCCACATGGGACTGAGTCGCAAAATCCGGATCCTCGCGCCGGCGGTGCAGCGGATACGAAGCCGACGCGGTCCCAATCGGTCCATACTGGCTATCCACCAACGTCACGCGCACGCTTAACGTGCCAAAATCCACCCCGGCAACTACGGCCATTCGTAACTCCCGCGTAAACGCTTTCCTGTTTGTGCACCAGACTACACCACCGCAGCAACTCGACGGATCGGTGCAATTCGGCGGGAATAGTATAGTTAACTCGCTATCTGGAATAAGGCCGCATCAAGCAGAGAGGTTCCGTGAATAGTCCAGGCGCGCAGATCGTGGAAGTAGAAACCCAACTTAGGACTGCGGTGCTCGGTTCAGACGTTACTGCTTTAGATGACCTTCTTGCCCCAGACTTGATTTTTACGAATCATCTCGGTCAGTTGCTGGACAAAGACGACGATCTCGCTGCCTTCGGGCTCTGCGGCGAAACACTCACCGGCGCTGCTCCCTTCACGGCCGCCGGCATTCCCTCCTGGTTCTTCACCAGGATGGAAATCCTCCGATTCGACGGATCATATGGATTCGCTTTCACGCGTAACAGTTGATCCGCGTATCCCCGCACCTGCGTCACCTGGTTCCCCCGCACCCCGTCCTGCTGCAGCAGCCTCCGCGCGGAGTTGGCCCGGTCTGCCGACAACTCCCAGTTGCTGTAGTTCGTGTCATCGGAATACTGCGCCGCATCCGTGTGTCCCTCAATCAGCAGCGAATTCGGAAGCGTCTTCAACTCCCCCGCCAGCAGATCCAGCAACTCCTGTCCGCTGTCGCTCAATCGCGCGCTGCCGCTCTGGTAGAAAGTCCCGTTCTTATCTTCAAGCAACTCGATCCGCAATCCTTCCGGAGTAATCGTGATCTCAATCTGCTTTGCAAGTTTCTGCAAATCCGCCTTGGCTCGAATCTGCTCTTCCAGCTTTTCCTTCAGCTTCTGCATGTTATCCGCGCTGGCAGCCGTTACTGTCTCACCGGTCCCGGTCATCGTCGTGCCCATCATCGTGCCTGTGCCCTTGGGATCGTTAAAATACCCCGCCACCGCCTTCTTCACCTTGTCGCTCGAATTCATCAGCCACAGCACGATAAACAGCGACATCATGGCCGTCACAAAATCCGCATACGCCACCTTCCACGCACCGCCATGATGGCCGCCATGCCCGCCGTTGCGCTTGATAACGATAATCGGTTGTACTTTTGACGTCACGTCCGGACCTTTCTCATGCGACCTTTGCCGGTGCGACCGCCGCGCCGCCTTGTCCTTTGCAGAACTTCTCCATCTCGTCAAAAGTCGGCCGCACCCGCGCAGGAATGGCGCGCCGTCCCAGCTCAATCGCAATCATTGGAGCTGACCCCTTCAAAAACGCGAGCAGCAGCACCCGAATCACATGCAGATAATCATTGTGCTCATCGGCCGTCTTCGCCATGTTCGAACTTAGCGGCCCCGCCACCCCGTAGCACAGCAGAATCCCGAGAAATGTTCCCACCAGCGCCGCAGCCACCTTCTCGCCAATCTCCTCCGGAGGCCCACCCAGCGAACCCATCGTAATCACCACGCCCAGCACAGCCGCCACAATCCCCAGTCCCGGCAGTGCGTCCGCCACCGTCGTCAGCGCCGCCACCGGCTGCGTGGCTTCGTGATGATGCACCTCCATGTCCAGCTCCATCATCTGGTCCATGTCGAAAGGATCTACACCACCCGTGATCGCCATGCGCAGCGTGTCGCACACGAATGCCTGCGCGTGATGATCAGCCAGAAAATCGGGAAAGGCCTTGAACACTCCACTCTCTTTGGGCTTTTCCACGTCGTTCTCCACGCTCAGCAATCCCTCTTTGCGCACCTTGTTCAAAAACATGTACATCATCTTCAGCAGATTCAAATACCGCTGCGTGTCAAGCTTCGAACCGCTCAGAACGCCCTTCAACCCCGCCAGAATCCCCTTCAAAATATGCAACGGATTCGCCACCAGCAGCGTCCCCGTCGCGGCCCCCGCTATAATCAGCAGCTCGGCGGGCTGCACCAGCACGGCTATATGGCCCTTCTCCATCAGGAAGCCGCCGATCACCGCGCCAAATACCAAAACGATGCCTATGATGGCAAACATGCTGGTCTCCCCTGAGATGCCGTAATGTGATTGCCTCCAGCATGCACGCTCTTGAGCATCGCGCTCTGCGCCCGCTCTAACAGCCCGACGAGCGGTTCGCCGTGCTCCGCTTGTGCCGCCCCAATGCTTACCGTCAGCGAAGCGCGATCGCCCCACCAGCGAAAATCCGTCGTGCGCGCAACTCCGGCAAGCGTTTGCGCATGCTCCGCCAGCATCGCCGTATTGCGTTCGTGCGACAGCACAAGAAACTCATCGTCGCCCCATCGGCCGATCTCTTCGGCCGGCTTCAGTCCGGTTGCCAGCGTTCGTTCGACCTTTTCCAGCATCGCCTCGCAAGCCCGCGCACCGTGCGTTCGTCGCAATCCGCGCGCCTGGTCCACCGTCACCCACAGCACGCCCAGCGGAATGTCGCATCGCAGGAAATCCTCGTGCATCGCCGCGAGCCGGTCTTCAAGTTCTGTCTGGCTCTCTCCAATACTCGAATCCTCACTAAGCTCTCCATGTGGCAGCGCATCGATGCTCTCTGCCGGATGGAAAACGATCCCTGAACCGATTCGCGCTCCCAGCGCGTCGCGTAGCACCAGTACTCGCGCCATCACCGAAACTTCATGACCGACCTTATGATGCAGGCGTACCAGCAATCCACGCCCCGAAGCATTCGCCGCGTCCGTTTGCCTGATCCAATGCTGCGCACCACCTATCACCAGGGAGTCCAGCGTCTCGCGCACGCCATGCCCCGCTATCTCCCTACTTGAGAATCCCGTGATGGTCTCCGCCGCGCGATTCCACAGCACGACAGAGCCATCATGATCTGCGAGACCCACGCCCTCCGCCAGGCTGTCCAGCGCCGCTTCCAGCAGTTCCGTGCGATCCGCCATTCCGGGTCCTTCCAACCCGTTCATCGGCGAAATCCAGCGCACCTTGATCAAGTGACAATCTCAGACCTCACTCTCATCGCGTTGCACCATGTCCGAAATAGCCCCGGGACGAAGTCCTGGGAAACGAACGCAACCGCATCGCCCCCGCCCCGAAGGGCCGGAACGAATCATCTTTGAATTGAATTGAAAAAGAGAAGAGAACTACTTAGCCTTAGCCGCGGCTCCGTTCTTGGCGGCCACGCCACTCAACGGCAGCTTCACCACAAACCGCGTTTTACCCGGCTCCGACTCCACATCGATCTTGCCGCCAAACTTCTGCGTCACGATTCGATGCACAATCTCCAGCCCCAGCCCCGTCCCCGATCCCTGCGGCTTGGTCGTAAAGAACGCCTCAAAGATCCTTGGCAACACATCCGCTGGAATTCCGGGCCCGTGATCCGTAATGCTCACCGCAAGCCATCCCGGGTCCGCGCCGTTGCCATTCGCGCGCTCGGTCCACGTGGCGATTTCAATCTGCGCCTGCGCCGGAGAAGCATCCGCGGCATTGTCAATCAGGTTCGTCCACACCTGGCTCAGGGCAGACCCACGCGTATGAATTATTGAGGGAGAAGCCTCAAACTTCTTTTCTACTGCGATCTGCTTGATCCGCAGCTTATGCCCCAGAATCGTAATCGTGCTCTGCAGGCTGTCGTGCACATCCAGATCCTTCACCGGCGAGCGATCGTCATATGCAAACTTCTTCACCGCCATCGCCAAATCCGACACTCGTGAAATGCTCTCCTCAATCGCACACACCAGCGAGACACTCGATACCAATGCCTCCAGCCAGTTCAGCGCATCTGAGAAGCTCCGCGCATCAAAGTACTGCCGCGCGCATTTCAGCTCATCCTGCTGAAACCCGATCTCCACCAGCGACGGCGCAATCGTGAAGGCATTTTCAACACCCGCATCCTGCAGCCACTGCGACAGTGCCTCTTCGGCATCCGCCTGTTCCAGTGAACTCAACGCAGGAGCGTGGCAGCTTTTCATCGCATGCTGCAGCAGGCTGTGCATGCACTCCATTTGTTCCGGAGTCTTCGGCTTGCTCGCCGAACGCAGGCTCAGGTCCTGCAGCTTCATCAGGTTCTCGCGCAATTGCGACGCTGCGCGCTTCGCCGCCGATCCGGGATTGTGCAGCTCATGCATCAGCCCTGCCGCCAGCGTTCCCAGCGACACCAGCTTCTCCCGGTGCAGCGCCTCTGCCTGATACGCGGAAAGCCGTGCCGACATGTCCGCCAGGATTACCTTGCGCGCGCCCGGGCAGCAGGCCATCAACGCCCAGAACTGGTCTGCCGTGAACCGCACCAGGTCCGAATCATGCACAGCTGTCACCAGAAATGCGGAATGCATCTTTCCGGTTAAAAAGGGGGTCTCGCCAAAAGCTTCTCCCGTTTGTGCGGTCCCCACGGTGCTGTACGATCCGTCCGCCTCCACCCGGTCAGCCCGACACTCGCCGTCAAGAACCAGCCAGTAGTAAATCGGCCCCTGGCCTGGTTCTGACAAGATTGCTCCCGCCTTCGCCTTTACGCGATCCACCAGGCTGAAGCTCTGCAACGCATCCGCGGGCACGTCCGCAAAGGGTCGAGTATGACCCAGCTTTTCGGCAACTTCCGTCAAAGCTACCGGCTCAATGGTCACCAATTGTGTACCCGTAGTCATTTGGCCGTCTTAAACCCCATCTAGAACCCCGCCAGGTATTGATGCGCAAACTGAACCGCAATCGATCCCTCGCCCACCGCTGATGCCACGCGCTTTATCGATCCGTGCCGTACATCCCCTGCCACAAATACCCCCGGCACGCTGGTTTCCAGCAGAAACGGCTCGCGCGGTTCATGCCACCCGTTTGATGCTTTTCCGTCCTGGCGCAAATCCGGTCCTGCCAGCACAAATCCCCTGTCGTCCCGCACAATGCTGGCCGGAAGCCATTCCACTCCCGGCTCCGCACCGATAAACACGAATAACGACGTTGCTTTAACGCAATCTTCTCCCTTCGGACCGAGCAAACGCAAGGCCTCCAGCCTCTCTTCGCCTTCCGCCGCTATTACCTGGGTGCCCGTTTCCACCTCAATATTGGATGTGCGCTCAATCTCATCGATTAAGTATTTCGACATCGTCGCCAAAAGCCCGCTTCCACGCACCAGCATCGTCACCTTGCGCGCATATTTGGCAAAGTACAGTGCCGCTTGTCCGGCCGAATTCGCGCCTCCCACCACAAATACCTCTTCGTTCTTGCACGAAGACGCTTCCACCAGCGCAGCACCGTAGTAGATCCCCCGTCCCGTCAGCCTGTCCGACCCCGGAATTCCCAGCTTCCTGTACTGCACTCCCGGTGCCAGCAGCACCACGTGCGACGACACTTCCCGACCATCTCCAAGCTGCACAAACCGGTACTGCCCGTCGATCCGCAGCCCCACCGCCCGCTGCGTCACAAATTCCGCTCCGAACCGCGATGCCTGCGTGTGCGCTCTCCGTCCCAGGTCCGAACCCGTTATCCCGGCAGGAAAGCCAAGGTAGTTCTCAATTCTCGAACTCGAACCCGCTTGTCCCCCGGGCGCCTCCGGCTCCACCACCAGCGTTTTCAGCCCCTCGCTGGCTCCATATACCGCCGCGGCCAGCCCCGCCGGCCCCGCTCCCACCACCACCATGTCGTAGAACTCCTGGGTGGCGTGCGTGCTTAGTCCCACCTTGGCCGCCAGCGCATCCGGAGTCGCCTCCGCCAGCGCGCTTCCATCGGTGAACAACACCACCGGCAAATGTTCCGGCCGCATCTTCCGCTCATCCAGCAGTTTCTGCGCATCCTCGTTGCTGGCTGCGTCCAGCCAGCGATAAGGCACATGATTGCGCGACAGAAAATTGCGCACCTCGTAGTCATGCAAAGCCCAGCGGTTGCCGATGACCCGCAGTCCCTCGAACGGAGGCCTGTACCCCGCCTTCCAGTCGTCCAGCAGATCAGTCAATACCGGATAGAGCTTTTCCTCCGGCGGGTCCCACGGCTTGTTCAGGTAATAGTGGATTCGTGCCGCATTGATCGCCCGGATCGCGGCCTCTGTGTCAGCGTAGGCCGTCAACAGTACCCGCTTTGCGGTGGGATAGAGTTCCTGCGCACGCTCCAGGAACTCGACTCCCGTCATCCCCGGCATCCGCTGGTCGCTCAACAGCAGCGCCACAGGCTCCTCGCGCTTCTTTAGCTGACTCAGCGTATCCAGCGCCGCCTGCCCGCTCGCCGCGCGCATTACCCGGTACTCCGCTCCATACTGACGCCGCAGGTCCTGGACCACTGCCTCCAGAACGCTTGCGTCATCATCTACTGCCAGTAAATTCGGCCTCGCCATAACCTTCCCAGTCTACGGTGTTTTTGCGGGACTACAAAAGCTTCCATTCCGGTCAAACCCGCCTCCCGCCGTGCCACCACAATTGTCCATCTGGGGGTTTATACACCAAAGTAAGCCCCCTTTGTGCCAAGTCGGTAAACAGGATGTGTAGCTGACCGCGAAGGATTCTCAGTGACGATTCGGTCATTTGCACTGTAATCTAAGTTGCAGGGTATTACCTAGGTGCAGGTACCTCTGAGCGATAGGGGTGACGAAAGGCATGTGTATGATTTCCACTACACGCATCAGGCAACTCCCGAGAGCTTTTTTCAGGTCTGCCGATCAGTGAAGTAGGCGGCGACTCTTATCTGAGGTTGACACGCAGCACCCGGCCCATGAGAAAAAAGAGCCGGATTCGGCCCATTTGAATTTGTTTCACTGGCGTAGAGGCGCAGAACATGAATAAGGTCATTCTTGCTGATTCACAGGCGATCTTCAGAGCGGGGACCGCGAAGGTTCTGGCGATGGACGAAGATCTGCGGATCATTGCCCAATGCACCGACCTGGACCGGATGATGCACGCGATTACCACCTTCCCCGGTTCCATCGTGGTCTTCGCAGCTTCCTTGCGGCCTGATATGGCCCGCCTGCGAACACTGCTCGAGGCTTCCAACAGCCGTGGCATCGTCATCGCCGAAAACACTGAAGCCGCCAGCAGCTACCTGCAGCAGGGCTTCCGTGGCGTCGTCTTTCGCAACGTCACCGGTCAGGCGCTCGTCGAGTGTGTCCGCCGCGTCGCCGCTGGAGACACATGGGCGCCGCCCCAGCTTCAGATTCCCGATTCTCCGGAAGAGGATATGGTCGGCACTCGCGTTCGCGACCGGCTTACCCCCAAGGAGATGCGCATTGTCGCGCTTATCGTCCAGGGCTGCAAGAATCGCGAAATCGCCTTGCGCCTCAAAACCACTGAGCAGGTCATCAAAAACTATCTCCGCTCCATCTACGACAAGACCGGCGTCAGCGATCGTCTCGAACTGGCATTGTTCACAATCCATCACCGTGTCCTCGCCCAAGCTGCCGCAGAAGTAGGCAGCAAGCTCGAAGCCGAAATGCAGCAAGCCCCCACAATGTCCACCGGTTCCCCGGCCCTCGCCCAGTCCTAGCCAATCAGTTCCGTACCAAAATCAAAGGCCGCTGATTCCAATCAGCGGCCTTCGTGTTTCACAAACGTGTACCGGACGCGCGCTTTTGATGTGTCATCCTGAACGGAGCGGCTTGGGGCCCCGCGTACGCGACGCGTTCGTGGGGTAAGCGGAGTGAAGGATCTGCTTTCTTTCACACCCCCTGCAGCGCAACTCCATCACGCCACCCTGATTACAACCTTGCCCACCTGGTGGTTCGATTCCAGATACCGATAAGCCTCCACCGTATCCTTGTACGCGAACGTCCTCGCAATCTTCGGCACAAATCTCCCATCCGCCAACCTGTCGAATACATACTTCTTCGCCGTTGCCAGCCGCTCTGCTTTCGTCGTGATCTCGCGAACGCTGTATGCGCGAACGCTCAGCCCCGTCCGAAACGACTGCATCAGAGGAAACGGCGTAGGCTGCATCGACAGCCCGCCATAAATAAATAGAAAGCTCCCCTGCGCCGCCCCAGCCGCAAGCGTTTCCACATACGGTCCAGCCACAGGATCAAAAATCAGCCGCGCTCCCTTGCCGCCCGTGATCTCCTCCATCCGCGCCGCATAGTCCTCTTCGCCGCTCACGATCACATGATGCGCCCCGAGCGCAAGCAATTCGTCCTTCTTCGCCGACGTGCGCGTAACCGCGATCGCTGTAGCCCCCGCGTCGCGCACAATGTCGATCGCCGCCAGGCCCACGCTCGAAGAAGCTGCCGGAATCGAAACAAAATCCCCGGCCGCCACCTTGCCGTAAAACACCAGCGCACCATACGCGGTCAGGTACTGCATCCACGCAGCTGCTGCCTGCTCGGGCGTAAGGTTCGCAGGATACTCGGTTAAAGCGAAAGCCGGCACCACGGCTTGCTCGCCTAGCGTGCCGTACTGATTCATGCCATACGCCGGAATCGTTGCAACACTCTTCCCGATCCAGCTTGAATCCACACCCTCGCCAACAGCCTCGACAACAGCCGCAACCTCGTATCCGATCCGGGATGGCAACTTCGGCTGCTCCATGTACTGGCCGCGACGGTAAAGCGCCTCCGCACGATTCAACCCCGCAGCCAACACTCGCAGCCGCACCTCACCCGTCGCAGGCTCCCGCGGCGGCACATCTTCAATCTTCAAGACCTCAGGCCCGCCCAACTCATGAAACCGAACGATCGTAGGCATCGTCTCTCCTTCGCCGGTTGGATGTCTCAGAAGATCACAGCGGTGCAGTCAATCCCCCACGCTATTGATCGTCCACCAATCCCACGCAGTCATCCCGAGTATCCCACGCTGTCATCCCGAATAATCCCACGCTGTCATCCCGAGCGCAGCCGAGGGATCCGCAGTTGCCTTTCTCTCCTCGCTCAGAATGCATCACAGCCATACCAATCCCGCCGGTGTCATCCTGAACGGAGCGGCCTGGGGCCCCGCGAACGAGAATCGTTCGCGGGGTAAGCGAAGTGAAGGACCGAGTCTGTTACGGAACTCGGCAGCTTCAACAGCCCGACACTTGGTTCTCGCGCTGATTCGAGCGGACGGAGCATCGCTTCAATCAGTTCTTCTGGAGCGCTTGCGTCAGGTGAGCGGTTCCGAGGATATTTGCCATCCGCTTGAGGTGTGGGCCATCACGGCAAGACGCTCATAGAATCGGCCATCATACACGTCGCCCTGCATGACGTTGGCACCGTCAGGAACTTTTGCCGTTGCCGGATTGCGTGTGATGGCTCTTCCGCCAGAGTCCTGGCTGCAAGCCAGGCGAACGACATGCGCACCGGCGTCTCGGCTGGCCCCAAAAACACAAATCCTCTGCATAGACATTCTCCGTTTGCCCGTCATTGACGCTACGCAGTCCCAGATCGTCCGCTTTGAGCGGGATGCCGGCAAGGGATTCTTCACTCCTTCGCGGTGCCCGGGCCATCCACCGCCTCCTTGCAGGCCCGGCGAAAGTCGTCGGCGGGAGAAGGGTCCGTGGTGGGTGCCCCTGGCCGCCGCATCGCCGATAGGCGGGCGGCGCGCATCTCGACGTATTCGGGGTCAGCGCATAGTGATTTGGACAGCCCGGCGTAGGTTATCTCGCTTTTCGGGCCGAGATAGAGCACAGCATCGAACTGTTCCTGCATTTCTCCGCCGATCGCCTCACCCAGATCGACCATGATCGGCCCGTTCGGGCCGGGGCGCATCGTCATGTCCGAGTCCTTCGGCTCGTAGAAGGTGAAAGGCGCCGTCCCGAGCGGTGTGTTTTTGATCAGCGTAAGGCTCGGCTTCTTCCAGGTCGTGATGTCGGGTTGCAGGGTGGAAAGATCCGCTCCGAGCGCTGTGAAAGTCCAAACTGAGAAGACCTTTACACCTGCCGTTTCAAGCAAGCCGACAATTGTTCCGGCAGGTTGGTTAGGCATCGGCGGCGGGATCCTGCGCAGAAAATGCATCTGGCCATACACGATCAGTGCCTTGCGCTTCTTCGCGATCACTTCGCGCTCGATCAGCTCCGCAGGAAAAGTGTCGCTGCGTCCCTTCCGGGCCCCCGGGTTGGCGGGATCGGACGGATAGGGTGTGTCGCCCAGCAGCACACGGAGCTGTTTCTCCTTAGGCAGTTTCTGGTTGACCTCGCGAATGGTGCGGAACATGTCGGCGTAGATATCGCGGTCCCAGACATCGGTGGGCTGGGTCGTCTCCAGCCACGCCATGCGAAGTTCCTTCTCGGCAACGGGCTCGCCGGCGATGTAGCGATCCATCATCGCCTGATAGCGCCCGTTGCCGCTCTCGACGACAATGTCGTTGACGACGGCCTGAAAGCGAGGGTCGCGATAGAGCTTCGCGCGGAACACCGCGCCCTGCTCATTGCCATGATCGCCCTCGCCGAGCGCCACGACATCGTGCGTTTTGAACGCATTGTTAATGCCGTCTATCGGATCTAGCGGCTTCGCGGCCTGCGCGAAAGCGCCCGAAGGGAAAACAAATAGTAAAACTAGGAGTGCGGCCGGCAAGATCGAGAGTGCCTTGTAGAAGATGGCGGTAGACGATTTCATGTTAGAGCCTCTAGGGAAATATTGCACGCCACGTTCCTAATAGAAAGAGAAGCGTGAGACGATGTCCTCGTTAGCGCGAGGGCAACGTTATTTATGGCGTACATACAGGGCGAAGGCCGCAGTCAGGGAACCCTGGCTGTCATGGCTTACAACCTCAAGAGAATGGCAAACGTACTCGGGAGTGCCCGCTTGACGCTGGCGCTTCAGAATATCTGAACGAAACAGAACACGTTGAGCACCGGTCCGAACAAAAACGGTGCTCCAAAATCGCTGACGCTTGTCGAGTTCCGTAACAGCCTCGGACCTGCTTTAGTTGTCGAAATGTAGTTCTCCCGCTAAGACAAAAGATCCCTCGGGCCAAAATCACCTAAGGGATCTTCCTACTCGCTGCAATCAGTGTTACAGCTTCTCCGCCACGCTCTTCGCCTGTGTAAACAGCAGCAGATAATCCGGCCCACCCGCCTTCGAGTCCGTCCCGCTCATATTGAATCCGCCAAACGGATGCGCACCGACCATCGCGCCCGTGCACTTGCGATTCAAATACAAGTTGCCAACAAAAAACTCGCGCCGCGCCATCTCCAGTGCCTCGCGCGAACCGGAATAAATCGCACCAGTCAGCCCATACTCGGTATTGTTCGCAACCTTCAATCCTTCCTCGAAGTTCGCTACCTTGATCACCGCCAGCACCGGCCCGAAAATCTCCTCCTGCGAAATCACCGCGTCTGGAGCGACGTCCGCAATCACCGTCGGCTCCAGGAAAAATCCCCCATCGGAATTCTGCACGGCCTTGCCACCTGCCACCAGCCGCCCTTCCTTCTTGCCGGTTTCGATGTAACCCAGAATCGAATCCATCGCCGCCTTGTTGACCACCGGCCCCATGTTGGGATTCGTAGCAGGATCGCCCACCGTCAACTTCGCTACCTTCTCGCGCACCCGCTCCACGAATATGTCGTAAACCGGCGCTTCCACAATCGCGCGCGAACAAGCCGAACACTTCTGCCCGCTGAATCCGAAGGCCGACGCCACAACGCCGTCCACCGCAGCGTCAAGATCCGAATCCGCCAACACCAGGATCGAATCCTTCCCACCCATCTCCAGGACCGTCCGCTTGATCCAGATCTGTCCCTTCTGGTGCTTGGCAGCGCGCTCGTGAATCTCCAGCCCCACATCGCGCGATCCGGTAAATGCGATGAACCGCGTCTTCGGATGCTCCACAATTGCATTGCCGAAACTCGCGCCCGATCCCGGACAGAAGTTCACCACCCCGCCCGGCATCCCCGCCTCTTCCAGAACCTCAACAAACTTTGCCGCAATTGTCGGCGAATCGCTCGACGGTTTCAGGATCACGGCGTTGCCCGTGACAATCGAAGCCGCCGTCATTCCCGCCATAATCGCGAACGGAAAATTCCATGGTGGAATTACCGCGCCCACACCCAGCGGAATGTACATCAGTTGATTGAACTCGCCCGGCAACTGGATCGGAGTCTCCGCTTTCGCCAGCCGCAGTGCCTCACGCGCATAGAATTCCAGAAAATCGATCGTCTCGCCCACATCCGCGTCGGCCTCGGCCCAATTCTTGCCGACTTCATACGTCAGCCACGCGCAGAACTCAAACTTCCGCTCGCGAATAATCTCCGCCGCATTCAGCAGCAACGAAGCTCTTAGATCGACCGACACCCTGCTCCAGGACTCAAACGCATCGAGAGCAGCCTGCATCGCCTTCTCCGCATGCTCAGCACCGGCCTTCTGGTGAACGCCAACCACCTGCGCCGGTCGCGCCGGATTGATGGATTTGATCTTGCCCTCGGTCCTCAGGCGATGTCCGCCGATGATCAGGTCGTATTCGTGCCCCAGGCGGCTCGCCACCATTTCCAGTGCTGCCTGCATCTTGCGGGCGTTTTCAGGGGATTTGAAGTCGGTGAAAGGCTCATTCAAAAACTGGCCCTTCGGTGAGCGCGGCTGAATTTCGGTAGCGAGTGTCACAGTTGCCATAGCGATGTTGATTGTATTCACTGAAGCAGAATTTCGTTCCACAGGATTGGACTCGGATCGGGCCCTCCAGGAGACTTTTTCTTCCCTCGGTCCATCTCCACGAATGTCTACGGAAAAAATCGTCGATTTGTCGCGACAATGCCAATAAAACAAAGAAGTTAATCCAACCGCGGAGCCGGAAGGCACCGGGTCTATACCCGGCGCGCGATCTCCGCTCCGGTCGGTTTTTCCCAATTTCGACAATTCCGTTACATCCGCGAAACTAACCCCCCGGCCCGGGGTTCGCACTTGCGTACCCTTGGGCCGGTCGAGTCCGTATCGGAGACCAACCAGGGGTACACGAGTATTCGGCGATGACAAATGCTGACATGTCAGACCAGCGCGTCGCGCGAATCCAGTGAGGGATGATGAAACCCCAATTCGATCTGCACACGCTCTCTGCTATATCGCTCTCGGGCTTACCTCCAGGCGAATCCACAATCCCTGATGCGCCCGCATTTCCCTGTTTCCCTGGCCGACGCACGGCACTGGTGGCCTTTGCATTCCTCGGTTTTGCTCTTGCCGGTATGCCTGCGGTCGCGCAGCAGCCGTCTCCCATCCCCAACTGGCCTGGCAACCAGCCCGGCACCGCCGCGGGCCAATACGCGCCAAATCCGCAGAATGGGCAGTATGCGCAACCGGATGGGCAGTACACCCAGCAGCCCCAATACGCCCAGCCGCAATACCAGCAACAATCCCCATATCAGCAGCCCCCGGGCTACGGCCAACAGGCTTACCCGCAACAAGGCTACCCGCCCCAGGGCGACCCACAGCAAGGCTATGGGCAGCAGGCCTATGCCTATAACGATCCCAACCAGGGCTTCGCGCAGCCTGTTCAGCCCGCTCAAGCCCTTAATCCCGACCGTCTCGAGCAAATGGTCGCCCCCATCGCCCTCTACCCCGACAATCTAGTCTCCATGGTCCTCGCGGCCTCCACGTATCCCGCGCAAGTCGCCGCGGCAGATCAGTGGCTGCACATGCAGGGTGGCGCGCCGCCTGAGCAGATCGCCGCCGGCGCCAACGCGCAATCCAGCTGGGATCCCAGCGTGAAGGCCCTCACCGCCTTCCCCCAGGTTCTCGACCAGCTAGCGCAAAACCTGGCATGGACCACCGACCTCGGCAACGCCTACTACAACCAGCCGCAGGACGTAATGCAGACCATCCAGGTGATGCGCGACCGCGCCCAGGCCGCCGGCAATCTGCAGTCCACCCCGCAGCAGGAAGTCATCCAGGATCAGGGCAACATTGAGATCGCTCCGCCAACCCCCCAGGTCGTCTACGTGCCCCAATACAATCCGTGGGCAGTCTACGGTCAGCCCGTCAATCCTTATCCCGGCTTTAATGTTCTCGGCGCCATCGCCTCCTTCGTCGGCAATGCATTCCTTCAATTTGGTCCCGGCATCGCCATGAACGCCTTTGCCGTCACCCCGTTCGGCTGGCTAGGATGGGGCCTCGACTGGCTCGCCCACGCCATCTTCTTCAACCACGACATCTGGTCCACTCACAGCGGTTCCGTCCACGATTGGGGCTTTGCCCACGGCGGCGCGCGTTACTGGGGAGCCCACGGCGAACTGGCCGGCTACCGGAATCACGGTGGTTTCGGCGGCCCCGGCGGCTGGCAACACAACACCTTCCGCTCCGGCCTCGACCGCGGCAACTTTCCCAACGCCATCCACCCCGCCCCGGGGAACTTTAGTGGCGGGAACCGTGCCATCGGCAACCAGGGCAACTTTGGAAACCGCTACGGCAACAGCAACGAAGGCAATCGCGGCTACCAGGGCAACGGCAATACTTATGCACGCGGAAACGGCTACCAATCCTCCGGCAATACTTACGGCGGCTACGGCCAGCGCAACGACGGCTACGGCGCAAACAGTCGCGGACCCCAGCCGACAGGACGTCCGCAGCAGTACGGCGGTGCTCAGCAGGCCTACGGCGGATACGGCGGCCGTGAATCCTACGGCTCCTCCGGAGTCTACAACCGCCCCTTGCAGAATTACGGCATGCGTCCCGGCTTCAGTGGCAGCAACTCCCCGTCCTATCGAGCCCCCAGTTATAGCTCCGGCTCCTCCAACCACTCCTATGGCTACGGCGGATATGCCGGTGGATCCCGAGCCTACAGCGGTTCCAGTGCCTACGGCGGCTCCATCGCCCGCGCCCCTTCAGGCGGCGGCTTCCATCCCTTCGGCGGAGGCCAACCTTCAGGTGGCTATAACTACGGTGGTGGCGGAAATTACAAAGCTCCCAAGGCTCCCAGCTTCAGCGGCGGTGGTGGCGGCCACTCCTTCTTCGGCGGTGGAGGCGGCGGATATAAGGCCCCGAAAGCCCCCCACTACAGCGGCGGAGGAGGAGGCGGTCACTTCGGCGGCGGCCATTCCGGCGGCGGTGGCCACTCCAGCGGCGGCCACAGCAGCAAGCACCACTAAACCGTCTCGCTCAACCCGATAACTAGTCGCTCTCAACTAAGCAAAAACGACCACCCTATTGGGCGGTCGTCTTGCTTTTCAGCGCGTCTGCGACAACTACTCCTCGTCCCCCATCTCCAATTCGTCCTCTCGTCCACGATCCATCTCCCGCGTATCCAGATCAATCAACGCCAGGTGCTGCTTCTTCAGTTCCACATTCAGCGCCTTTAAATTCGACTGCTTCACCTGCCGCCACTGCTCAATCAGCCCATCCAGCGGCATCTGGGCGATCCCGAACGCCTCGCTCTGTGCCGTCGTAGGCGCCACATCGGCAGCTTCAATCGAGTGCATCAGCCGCGCGAGTTGCGTCCGCACCGATCCCAGCGTCGCCGGCCCCGCCGGTCCGCGCCCAGGCCCGCGTCCCGCATGCTCCGGCCCCGCAATCGCATCCAGTTTCGAATCGATCGTCGGGCCGGCCTGTCCCACCGCCGGCTGCCCGCTGCGCGCTTTCAGTTGCTCCCGCAGCACGCTGATTTCGTGCATCGCCGCCGTAGCCTTCATCAGATCGTCGTACATCCGCTTGGCCATCGTGAACTGCTGTTCCAGCTCCTGCGTCGAAGCCTTCACACGCGGATCCATTACCACCTTCAGCGGCTCTGACAGCGTCTTCCCATTCGCAGTCAACTTCACCGTGTACTCGCCCGGTAGCACCCAGGGCGCTGTCGAAACCTGCGGCGTATTGTGCGGCGTCGCCAGCTGATCATCCGGGCCTGTCGACAACCCCGGCACCTGCGGATACTGCAAATCCCACAGGAACCGATGATGTCCCGGCGCAGCCGAAAGCACCCGCGGCGGCCGCGCCCAAACCGGCGGATCAGGATAGCGCGGGTCCGGCGCCGGCACCGGATCGTTTGAGTTGAACCGTGCAATCGTCTGCCCCTTGCCGTCCGCAATCTCCAGCGACACCACGCCCGACACCTGCGGTTCCAGGTAGTAGTCAATCACCGCCCCATCCGGCGGATTCTTCGTCGTTGGAAAATCCGCTGGCCACGGCGTCGGCGGATTCATACCGTTCCGAATCCGCATCGCCGTCTGCGGCGCATACAGCCGCGCGTCCTCCTTGATCAAATCCACGCCGATCCCCCGCAGGGGCGATACGTCATCGAGAATCAAATATCCGCGTCCATGCGTAGCCGCAATCAGGTCGTCCCCCTTCACTTCCAGATCCCGCACCGAACTCGCCGGCATATTCAGCCGCAGCGATTGCCAATGATCCCCATCGTCGAAAGACACATATACCTGCGTCTCCGACCCCGCGTACAGCAATCCCTTGCGCTTCGGATCTTCGCGAATCGCGCTCGTCGCCGCGCCATCCGGAATCCCGTTGTCGATCTCCGTCCACGTCTTGCCGCCATCGTGCGTGCGGAAAAGATGCGGCCGCATATCGTCCAGCCGCAGCGTATTCACCGCGGCGTAAGCCGTCTGCGCGTCAAAGTGTCCCGCATCCATGTTGAACACTTTCCAGAACGGCTTCATTGCCGGCGGCGTCACATTCGTCCAGTGCGCGCCCGCATCCTCTGTCGTCCAGATCAGCCCATCATCCGTCCCCGCCCACAAACGGTTCACATCCAGCGGCGACAACCCCAGCGCATAAATCACACCCCTTCGTGTCACCTTCGCTGCCGGAGAATCCTTGTAGCCCTCCACCACCGCCGGCAACTCCCAAGTCTCCCGCGACAAGTCCGGACTCACTTCCTTCCAGTTCTTCCCGCCGTCTTCGGTGAGCCACAAAGTGTTCGTCGCAAAATAAAGCTTGTGCGGATCGACCGGCGAAAACTGCAGCGGCTCCGTCCGCAGCGCGCGATAACTGCGCAGCGGCTTCGGCTCCACATCCTGTATCTGTCCCGTCCGCCTGTCGTAGCGCGTCACCTTCCCGCCATACACAATGTCCGGGTCCAGCGGATCGGGCGCGGCATATCCGTACTCCTCAATCCCCGCCGGATGCCAATCGTGAAATGTAATCCTCCCGTCATTGCTGCGGCTCGGCACGCACGCCGAACCTGAATCCTGCTGCCCGCCGCACACACCATACGGAAACGCA
>Ga0210386_10001223_pt1 | contig 23109 bp, 23 predicted proteins | sample IncBWH32OmetaG_FD_160091 | JGI IMG/M metagenome (GOLD analysis project Ga0210386, IMG submission 160091) | Forest soil microbial communities from Barre Woods Harvard Forest LTER site, Petersham, Massachusetts, United States - Inc-BW-H-32-O ...
GCAATTACGAGATCGGCGTGGGACCGGTTGTATTCCTTATGTCACCAACCTCCGAACCACACTCCAATCCCGTGAACGATGCCGACCGGCGGAAAAGTGGCCGACGCAATCAACAAAGGTAACCTATGATTAGCCGAACAAAACACGATAGACGTGAGCCATGCCGCGTAGACGAGCGATCCGCTCGCCATCAACGTGAGCAAGGTCTGTAGATCAATCGGTCCACTTCTGCGCCACATGCCGCAAACCCCATGATCTTGGATGCATACCATATCCCGATCTAATGAGAAATTCCGAACAGCGCCAGTACGGCCAATAAAAGGACCAGCAGGAGAATGCCCCTGATCAAGCTGCCGAGAACCCGACCAAAGATCGGAAAAATCAGGGCTAAGATCAAGACCATGAGCAGGATATGCATAGTTGCTGATCACATCCCGTTCGAGCATCCCAATACGAACGCCGGCACGAACCTATTGATACCGCTCCTCCGAAGTCGTCAGTGCCATCGCACGTCTTTGGGATCATACGACTACGATCATACCACGGTTTGAGAGATCGTGGAGTGGCGATGCTGGTAGCGTCAGACGGTGGAAATGAACGCATGTGTCAAATAGAGGAAAAGAGATAAGCCTAGTAGAAAAAGCAGCACGGCGAGTACCACATCGATCCGTGTGCCGATACTCGGAACCTCCTCTCGGCTGTCGATGGCTTTTGCAGTCGTCAGAAAGCGAATGGCAGCAAGAGCGATCATAACTGTGCCAAACACGATCAGCGCCAATCCGGCGATGTTGCCGTATTTCTGGCTGGACAGGGAGAGAGTACGCCCGGCCAATGACGGTTCGGCAATCTCCAAGAATAAATCGAATTTCACCACTAAAAAGCCGAAGGCCATCACGGCAATTGCGGTACGAACCCACGCCAGGAACATCTGTTCGTTCGCCGCATGGTCTCTAAAATTCTTGATCATCTTCATCCGCCAGTTTTCAAGGGTCGATCTGATCTCACGTCTGCCTCCTGATAGCCGCATTCAGTCAGAGCAGGAGAACAATCACCATGACTCTGATTTCGACACGCCTGATCGGTCGAAAGCTCAACAGCTACGCCTTATGCGGGTGCAGAGCATCTGTGACGCTCACGCCAAGCTTTTCGAGCATGGCGATTAGTATGCGGTTTTGATAATCCAGATGACGCAGAATGACCTCAATCTCCCGCTCAGCTTTCACATTCACCTCCAGATCATGCTCGGCACGCAATTCGGCATGAGTGCCCTGAACATTCTGCCCAACCATAATCAACGGCATTAGCAGAATTTGGATGACGTTCGAAATAAACAGCCAGAAAACGAACGCCATCGGCGGATCGAATTGCAATGCCGCTGGCGCAAACAGGTTCCACCCCAACCAAACCACCGTCCATGCAAAGATTATGAGGAAGAACCCCATTGAACCAACGTGGATGGTGATCCACAGCGCCAACCTGTCGAGTGGTGTGATCTTGGCGGCAACTTCCTGGTTGACGTTTCGAAGCGGTTTGCGACGTTTGATGACCTCTTCCAACGACGGTGGTTGGGTCGGGATTGTGGTTGCGGCGCTGTTCATGGCTAGAAAACTCCATTGCTGGTCAACTGACGGAGGCTTGATCCTGCGAAAGTCACACTAGAATCGGGCGGCGGATTTGGACCGAGAGCAGGTGCAATTACGGCAAACAGGTCTCGGTCAACTCGCAGATTTCCTAAATATAGGCTGGCAAAAGATGTCAGAAGTGCAAACAGGGATACAATGACTCCTGCCACGGATCATCTCCCACCAATGGGGGCTGCTTACGAAAAGGCCCGCCGCGTCGCCACGGCAGGCTCGATCTCTTTGAGGATCATAGGCGTCCCAGGCCGCAACACAAGCCACCACCATTACCACACGTGCGCGGCGGTGCGCGTTGATCATGATTCCGAAAGAGTCTTCAGATGCGACCAACCCAGCGCATCGGCCCTATGTTTGGTCGGGTGCGTTGAGCGATTTGGTGCTGCAGGTGTCGTATTTCGTTAGCTAGAGCGACCATATCGGTACCGCCATCGCAGCAATGAACTGATCAAGGAGGTGTCCTGATTTCGCGACGCGGTTTCGGATGCTCTCGTAGGTTTCGCGCACCTCGGGCCATGATCTCGGAATTGTATCCCTACCAAGTTGCCTAGACCCATCAGTCCACGCTGCATTGATGCGCTCGGATAGCGGGCCTGTGTCAGCGTCTAAGGCTACGATGGCGCTTTCCACCTTCGCCACGGCGTATTGCGCGTCCCCGAACAACTGTTTCGTTGCTAGATCGCTTTCGGCAATGGGCGCTGCCTCCGCCCACCCCGGTCGAGCGGAGTGCGGCAGAGGAATAAGGGCGTGCGCTTTTGTTCGCGAGAGAATATATGGGCTATTTTGCGGGCGCCATGACATCATAGCAAAAATGCCAGTATATTCAATGTGTGATTGAGGACGCCCGGACCTCCACAGCCCCTTCCGCACCGCCGATCATTCCCACGTCACACCAGCATTCCCAAATCACAGCCGCATTTCCACATCATGCCGGGCGAAGGCCCGGCATCCATGCCTTCATTCTGCGTCCATGCCGCTACCGTGGTGGCACAACTCAAAACCAGGTCATCAATACCCAATCATTTCTACCCCGTCCCAAACCTCACCGCAGACGATGGCATAGCGCACGCCCAACTCAGACCACGAGCACACATTAGGAACCCATCGCCCATCTCCTACGCCAGCATCTTTCGCACAAGATGCGACGTCGCTTCAACGCGATATCCCAATCCCTCGTAGAACGCATGTGAGTCGGTCGGGGCAACCTGTGACGTGACCGCAACGGACCAGAATCCGCACCCCCGCGCCCATTTTTCCGCGTACGCCAGCATCTCCCCTCCGATCCCCCGCCCGCGCTCCGCCGCATCCACCACCAACGCTTGCACGATCACCTCACGCGGCTTCTCCAATGCGGGGCCCGCATGGAGATGAAGCATCCCCCCTACCCCCGCGTCGGTTCTGCCACAAACAATGCATGGCCCACCGCTTGCGCCACCGCGTCATAGCGCCGCCGGACCTCGACAACGTCGAGCTCGTAGCCAAGCTGCGCCAACAGCACACCGGCAGCAGAAACATCCTCTGCGATCGTATCGCGGATCCACACCATGAATGCGATGCCCCTTCAGTTCGTTAGCGCGATTGACGTCGCGGCAGCATGACACCAACCGCCCCGCGCGGTAACCTTCGGTCGTGACACCCATGTCGCGCAGGACCCCACCACAGCATGCCGTCATCCTTCCTTCCGGTGGCGCACGCCACCGCCAGCCACGTGACCACACTGCACCACGCATCAGCCGCGGTTGGCGATGCAATCCACCAGCTCGCGCACGCCGCCAGATCCGCCATCCCATGCCAGGACTTCACCGCCGCTGCTTTCCACGACCACAGCGCGCTGCTCGCCACCGCGCTCACGGCCGCCGGGCCGAACCCCATCGCCCGCGCACTCGCCGAGCTGCGCGACCCTCTTCCCTGGCACTACCACTACGCTCCCCGCGACGACGCCCCAGACCTCGCCGCCCGCGTCGCCTTCGCCGAGCTGATCGGCCCACGCGCGCCCCTCACCGCCCCGGCCTGCCGCGTCGGTTTCACCCTGATGGCGCCCCATACCTTCTACCCGCTGCACAACCATCCGGCGGTCGAGCTCTACCTCGTCATCGCCGGCACCGCCGAATGGATCGCACCGCCAGCGCAACGTCTTGTCCCACCCGGCGATCTCATCCTGCACACATCGAACCAGCCACACGCAATGCGCACCTCGCACGAACCACTGCTTGCGCTCTACGCCTGGAGCGGCGACATCGACACGCCCGCCGTCTATATCTAGGCACCAACATCGCGGCATCGCCGCCGCGCCGACCGCGGCTCGCCGCACCTGAGCCGCCATCAGGTCGCGCCGCACGCAGCCAATGCCCCCGCCTGAGCGTGGTGTCCCGCACAGACGGGCGACCGCAATCTGGTTGCCCTCACCACTCCAAAACCACGATCCCGAGCGGCGCGGGATTTTCCGCAGTGGATGCACGCCACGCGAATATCCGTCCCTATTGGAGCGTTTTTGGGAGAGAATTTCTAAATTCCATCACACTATTGACGCTTGGTGGAATTTCCTTTCTTACGCGACTGTCCGGCGCTACGCGCCTGCAGGAGCCGCCGCTATGCCAACCCCCCTCGCCACGACCCCGCTGCCAGACGATCAGGTCGCGCTGGTCAAGCGATTATTGGCCAGTGCCACACCCGAACAGCGTCAATGGTTAAGTGGCTACATCGCGGGGTTTCAGGCGGCCAACGACATCGGCGTCGCATCCGCCGCCGCTGCACCGCCTGCGCCGAAACCCAGATTGACCATTTTGTACGCCAGTGAGTCCGGCAACGCCGAGACGCTGGCAGGCGCGGTACGCAAGGAAGCCACCCGCCTGGGTTTCGCAGCCCGCGTGCTTGACGTGGCCGACACCACACCGGCCGAGATCGCTCAAGTCGGCAACCTGCTGGTGATCGCCAGCACCTGGGGCGAGGGCGACCCGCCGCAACGCGCGGAGGCCTTTCACGCTGCCCTGATCGCCGATGATGCGCCGCGCCTGAACGGCCTGCGCTACGCCGTCCTGGCGTTGGGTGACCGCGCTTACGCCCGCTTCTGCGAGACCGGCCGACAGTTCGACAGCCGCTTCCAGGCGCTGGGGGCCACGCGCATCGCCGATCTCGTGGAATGCGATCTCGACTACAAGCAGCCCGCCGCCGCCTGGACAGCCGTCACACTGCGCACCCTGGCTGAAATGCCGACCGAGCCGGGCGCGGCGGTCATTCGCGTCGATTTCTCCCGTGCTGCACCCGTCGAAACGGCAGACGATGCGCCCACACCCGTCGAGGTTGAGGTCACCACGCACATCAACCTCAATAGTGGCCGGTCTGATATCGAAACATATCACCTGGAGCTGTCATTCGCCGGCACGGGCCTGACCTATCGGCCTGGCGATGCAATCGGCTTCCTTCCCCGCAACGATCCTGCGCTAGTGTCTGAGGTCCTCAGACTGATCGGTCATGACAGCGACGCGATCCTGCAAGAGCGGCTGTCCACCGAACTTGACATCACCACCCTGACGCGTGGTCAGGTGCGCGACTACGCCGACATGACCGGCGATGCTCGGCTGCGCGACGTCACTGTCGACGAAACGAAACTTGGTGCCTTCCTGCAAGATCGCCAATTGGTGGACCTGTTGGAAGCCGCACCGAAGCCGTTGCGCGCCGAGCAGATCAGCAAGCTGCTGCGCCCATTGCCACCGCGCTATTACTCGATCGCCTCCAGCCAGGCCGCGGTGGGCGAGGAAGCGCATCTGCTGATTGCCAAGATCGCCTGGGACAGCCACGGCCGCGCGCGTCACGGCGTTGCCTCCACCGACGCCACAGTGCGACGCGGTATCGGCCGCCGCATGCCGATCACGGTAAAGCCCAACCCACATTTTCGACTGCCGGAAAACGGTGACACCTCGATCATCATGATCGGCCCCGGTACCGGCGTGGCGCCCTTCCGCGCCTTCCTGCAGGAACGCGAGACAACCGGTGCGCTGGGTCGCACCTGGCTGTTCTTCGGTGCCCGCCGCTTCACCCACGACTTCCTGTACCAGCTCGAATGGCAGGACTGGCTGAAATCCGGCGTGCTGAGCCGCATCGACCTCGCGTTCTCGCGCGATCAGCGGGAGAAGATCTATGTGCAGCACCGTATGTGGGAGGCGCGCCGGGAGCTGTACGCATGGCTGCGCGGCGGAGCCAGCGTCTACGTTTGTGGTGACGCCAAGGCGATGGCCAAAGACGTGCACGCGATGCTGCTGGCGATTGTCGCCGACCAGTCGAGCCACGACAGCGATGCCGCCATTTCAGAGGTGCGCGAGCTGCAACGCGCCGGCCGCTACTGCCGCGACATCTACTGATGGCACGCACCCAGGATCAGCGCAGCGCGCAAGCGTCGCCGCGTACCGTGCTGGCTGACGCCGATCCGTCTGGGCCGGTCATCTTCCCCAACACCGGCAAGACCGAATGCGGCATCGACCTGGCGGGCGCCATCATGTCAGACAGGAGTGCGCACGCATGACGCAGCGATCACGCAATGAAGAGATCAAGGAAGCCAGCCGCTTCCTGCGCGGCACGATCGCCGAGGGCCTGCGCGACCAGGTCACCGGCGCGATCGCCGAGGATGACACCCAGCTCACGAAATTCCACGGCATCTACCTGCAGGATGACCGCGACCTGCGCGGCGAACGCGCGAAAAAGAAGCTGGAGAAGGCCTTCTCCTTCATGGCGCGCGTGCGCATCCCGGCCGGTGTGCTAACGCCCGCGCAATGGATCGCATTGCACGACATCGCGGCGGAGCGCGGCAACGCCACACTGCGCCTGACCACCCGCCAGACTGTCCAGTTCCACGGCATCATCAAGAGTAATCTGCGTCCGGCGATCCAGTCACTGCACACCGCGCTGCTGGACACGATCGCGGCGTGTGGCGATGTGAACCGCAACGTCATCGCTTCGGTGGTACCGCAGCTTCCAGTGGTGCACGCCGAGGTAACCGCCATGGCCCGTGCAATCAGCGACCATCTGCTGCCGCACTCTCGGGCCTGGCATGAAATCTGGATCGACGGCGCGCTGGCCGCCGGCGGCGACGATGAGGAGGAACCAATCCTGGGTCGCACCTATTTGCCACGCAAGTTCAAGATCGCCATCGCGGTGCCGCCGCAGAACGACACCGATGTGTTCGCGCATGACATCGGCCTGATTGCCATCGTGCAGCGCGATCACATCATCGGCTACAATGTGGTGGTGGGCGGCGGCATGGGTATGACCCATGGCGAGCCAGACACATTCCCGCGCACCGGCGATGTCATTGGCTTCTGTCGGCCCGAGCAGGTGGTGGCAGTGTGCGAACGGATCGTCATTATCCAACGCGACTGGGGCGACCGTGCCGACCGCAAGCATGCGCGGTTGAAGTACACCCTGGAACGCGAGGGGCTCGATCGCTTTACCGCGGAGCTGCGTCAGCGCCTGGGCTATGCATTGGCACCCGCACGACCCTACGTATTTGATCGCACCGGCGATCCGCACGGCTGGATCGAAGGCGCAGACGGCCGCGCGCATTACTTCCTGTTTGTCGAGAATGGGCGGGTGCACGGCGCGTTGCTCGAAGCGTTGCGAGAGATCACGGCAGCGCATGACGGCCTATTCGTTCTGACTCCAAACCAGAATCTGGTCATCGCGAACGTAACGCCCGAGCAACGCGCCGAAATCGGTGCCGTATTGGACCGGGTGGGACTCCGAGACACCAGTGCACTGCGCCGCAACGCAATGGCCTGCGTGGCATTGCCCACCTGTGGCCTCGCGCTGGCGGAAAGCGAACGCTACCTGCCGGACCTGATCAGTGCGCTGGACGAGGAGCTCGCGCGGCATGACCTGACCGGTGCGGAAATCATGCTCCGCATGACCGGCTGTCCCAATGGTTGCGCGCGGCCGTATCTGGCGGAGATTGGGCTCGTCGGTACCGGCCCAGGTCGCTACAACTTATATCTCGGCGCGGCCTTCGACGGTTCCCGCCTGTCCAAACTGTATCGCAAGGACCTCGATCACGCTGGCATTGTCGCGGCGTTACGGCCGTTGTTAGCGGCGTACACCCGCGATCGTACGCTGAACGAACGGTTTGGCGATTTCGTGATCCGGGCAGGCGTCGTGTCGCGGACGTCAAGCGGGAACCGGTTCCATGCTGACGTCCCGCTGGCCGTTGCGGACTGAGGGCGGTCTCCCTTGGGGCTCGGGGTGGCGATTATCTACAGCCTGGTGCGCCGCATGATCATTGGCCACCGGCGAGCACGGCGATCCGCAGCATCACGCAGTCCGGCAAGTATCATCCCGGATGAAATCAATGTCATTGCCTGACCCGCTCTATGCGCTGTCCGGATTCATTGTCGGCCTACTGGTCGGACAGACGGGCGTCGGTGGCGGGTCCCTGATGACACCGTTGCTGGTGCTGTTATTCGGTGTTCACCCGACCACCGCGGTCGGGACAGACCTGCTACACGCCGCGGCCAGTCAGAGTGTGGGCACGCTCGTGCACGGGTCGAACAAAGCAGTGGCGTGGCATGTGGTCGGCCGACTGGCCGCCGGCAGCGTCCCCACGACCTTCCTGACATTGCTGGTGTCCGCACACGTCAATCTGATGTCTCCCGGCGCGAGGCGGATCGTGACCGCCGTGCTGGGTGTCGCGTTGCTGCTGACAGCCGCTGCATTGGTCTTGCGGCGATGGGTCCTGGCGGCCTTGGGTCCGGTGGTGGCGTCGTTCTCCGCCCACACACGTCTGGTGTTGACTGTCGCGTGTGGCGCCGTGCTGGGGGTGCTCGTGTCGATCTCATCGGTCGGCGCGGGCGCGGTTGGCGTCACAGTGCTGATCCTGCTGTATCCGGAACTGCCGATGGCACGCATCGTGGGGTCGGACATCGCGCACGCGGTGCCACTGACGTTGCTGGCGGGCGCAGGACATTGGTGGTTGGGCGCCGTTGACTGGCCGCTGCTGGGCTCGCTGCTGACCGGCGCGATCCCTGGCGTTGTTATCGGCAGCTATCTCGCGCCAAGGGTTCTGGCGTTTGTTCTGCGCCCGATCCCAGCCATCGTGCTGTGCGTTGTGGGCGGTCGGTTGGTGATCTGAGACACATCGACATCTGAGAAACGCATGCGACACTTTCCTCTCTTCATGGATCTGATCGGCCGTCCGGTGCTGGTGCTGGGTACGGGCGAGCTAGCGGAACGCAAGGCAGAGCCGCTGCGCCGCGCCGGAGCCGTCGTGCGCCTGCGCCACGTGTTCAATGCCACCGACCTCAACGGGTGCGCGCTGGCGATCGGCGCGGATGCGTCGGAAGGCGATCTGCTGGGGCTGTCGCGGGCCGCGTGTGCACGCGGCATCCCGGTCAACATCGTCGACCAGCCGGCGCTGTGCAGCTTCATCATGCCAGCGATCATCGACCGCGATCCGGTCACCATCGCAGTCTCCACTGCCGGCACCTCGCCGGTGCTGGCGCGTCTGTTGCGGCAACGGATCGAGGCCGTGGTGCCACCGGCCTTCGGACGGCTGGCCGCGCTGGCGGGCCGGTTCTCCGCCGAGATCCGTCGGCGTCTGCCGGACACCGGCATGCGCCGCCGCGTGCTGGAGCGCATCCTCATCGGCCGTGTCGCCGACCTCGTGTTTGCCGGCCAGGACACAGCTGCCGCAGCGATCATGGCCGACGAGCTGGCCGACGGCGCGCGTGCGACGGGCGTGGTGTTTCTCGTCGGCGCCGGGCCGGGCGCGGCCGATCTGCTGACACTGCGTGCGCTACGTGTGCTGGGTGAAGCCGATGTGATCGTGCACGACCGGCTGGTGAGCAATGAAGTCCTAGACCTCGCGCGGCGCGATGCCGACCGCATCTTTGTCGGCAAGGCACGCGCCAATCACTGCATGAAGCAGGAGGACATCAACGCGCTGCTGGTGCGCCTGGCACGGCAGGGCAAGCGCGTGGTGCGGCTGAAGGGCGGCGATCCGCTGGTATTCGGGCGTGGCGGCGAGGAAGCCGAAGCACTGGCCGAGGCCGGCGTGGCGTTCGAGATCGTTCCCGGCATCACCGCCGCGCTGGCCTGTGCCGCCGATGCAGGGATTCCGCTGACACATCGGGAGGCCAGCCGATCGGTCACGCTGGTGACCGGGCACACCAAGGATGGGGTGTTGGATCTGGACTTCGCGGCGCTGGCCCGGCCAGGGGCCACGCTGGCGGTGTATATGGGTATCCAGACGCTCGGCGATCTGCTGGCGGGACTGATCCGTCACGGCTTCGATCCATCAACGCCGGCCGCGCTGGTCGAGCGCGGAGGTACGCGTCAGGCGCGCACACTATGCGGGACGCTGCCGGAGCTGGTGGCCGCTGCGCCGATCTGCGGTGCGACGGGTCCGGCATTGGTGCTGGTGGGCGAGGTTGTCGCGCGGCGCTCGCAGGTCAACGCCGATCGCCGCGTGAGAGGTCAGCCGCGAAGCCGCGTCAGCGACGACATCGAACTGCCGAGCACTATGACACCGGAACCGCGTTGGACGGCGAGCTGGCCCCAGGGCTAGCCCCAGGGCGCACCGGCACAGACGCCGGCGCAGTCTATACAAACCCGATAGGCGCATCTGCGCCACAAGCTGATCGGGCTCAGGTCGGAGCCGGGCTGCGATCTGTGGACGTCGATCGAAGCAAGTGCCCTATTTCCAGAGCCCACGTTTCGTCTGACTCCCAACACTCTGACAGCCCTCGGACCGGCCGCCTGATCACGGCAGTCTGTTCGCGCGCTCTGAGGACCAATCATAGGGCGAGGAAGACAAGAATGATCGAATACCTGTCTGCCCTTCGGTGCCTTATCGCTATCTGCCAACGCCTATTGCAGTGCTGCGCCATGTGCGTAAAACGCGCTCTCGGTCCATGGCAACACGGCGTTGATGAATTTCGTGATGTCGGTCGCCGGTGCGTTGGACACGAAAATAGTGTCACGATTCCGCATCCAGATCTTGTTGCAATAGAATATTCCAGTCGGATCTGCCAGGTCGATCATGTAGATCGTCGGAATGGTAGCGCCCAGCGATGGTGGAACCTGTAACCCGATCTGTTGCAGCGTATCTCGCGCTTCTTCCCGGAACAGAAACACCCCCTGCGCGTTGGCGCGGTCGTCTTGCAATCCACCGGCGCGCGCCAACGCGTCCCCAAGAGTGAGATTGTAGTCCTGGAACGGGAACCGTCGGTCGAGTTCGCTCAGAGTGGTCGTCTGTCCTGTCGCGCCGACCGCCGAGAAATACCGCGGTTCATGCGCGACATAGACGACATCGCCTCCCTGAAGCTGGATGTTCTGCAGGGGATTCCGGGCAATCTCCGACAGCAGTGCGGTCTGCGACTGCCCCTCCCGCTGCAAGGTCACCAGGGTTTCATAGTCCGGATCCTTCGGGCCGCCGGCACGCGCCAGCGCGCCCAGCAGTCGTTCGCCGCCCGGTTGGAGTTCGAAGCGGAGCGCCGTATTGACATCTCCCAGCACGCTGACCGAATTCGCGTAGTGTTGAGTCACAGCAACCATGACCTGCGGATCCAAAGCGCGATCCTGTAAACGGCTCCGAATGCTGCTTGCCACCTCTTGCGGTGTGAAACCCACAACCTGGATAGACCCCGCATACGGGACCGCGATGCGTCCGGTGGCATCCACTTGTTCGGGTTGCAACTGAACGAAATTGCCTGGTCGGGATGCCGCGTCCAGCGGAATGAATAGGCCGCCGGCGTGGGCTTCAAAGATCTCGATGGTCAGCATGTCGCCCACACCAATCGTCGGTTCCGCAGCCGGCATGTCGGTCAAGCTCGCCGTAAATGCCGGTGCGACATCTTGCGACTGCAGGCGTGCCACCACCGGTGCGTTCACCGCCACCAGCGCGTAGCCCAGCTTCGCATCGGGGCGCCCATTCTCAAGATACACCGAGGCGTCATGAACCACATCAATGCGCGTCGGGCCGCTGGTGGCGATGTACGACGAACATCCCGTCAGGCCAAGCCCTAGCATGGGAATCACCGACCGACGCGTTAGTACCAGGCCTGTCGCTGTCATTGGCGTGTAGGAACGACGTGGCATAATGTCTCACTCACGTTGCGTTGCGCTTGGATCGAATGCGCTGCAATTCCGATGTGGCACCACAGCCTCATGCAGGTCGCACTCCCACTAGTTTTCTGAACACCTGAACTACCTATCGCCGTAACTACCTATCGCCGTGTGGCGCAGAACCGCATACCACCCTATAGGGCTTTTCTGCCTGCGTTCTCCAAGAGCCTTCCCGTGTTTGTGAACCAATGGGCGTTCACTAATCCCTGTACTGACATCGGTGTAGAACTCTGCCTCTACTGGATCGCTCAGTACTGATGTGCCTGCTGCCGAGATGAGGCAACGGCCGACCGTATGTTGAGCCTGGGCGGGGGGCGTCTCGATCGGGTTGGCGAGAGGGCATGTCACGTCAGCGATTCACAGCACAGCACACATTTCTCGAACGCGACGCCATGCGTGCGTCACCGCGATCGGCGTAATGCTCTATCACTGCAGCAAATTCTTCGCGGATCACACTCTGCTGCCGCGTGCTCATCTGGCCGTGAACCCGTTCTGCATTCTGAGCGGGTTCAGGGTCGCGCAAGCCCATCTGGCCAGATTGCGGGCAAACTCCAGATTGCGGGCAAACTTAAGTGGCGGCAGAGTCACCGCCATCCGCCTGCACCCATTGTGCGTCGCTGGCACCGCGCTCGGCACGACGTCGACCGACCCAGATCGCCGCCAAAATTGGCGGCCCGCCGCCGTCGTCTCCCGACCGCGCATTGTGTCCTCGGACTGCTCACATGACCGATCAACTCGATAGCAGCGATCTGATTGCCACATTTGACACGGACCTCACGGCGCCGCCGCGATTGCGGCCCGGGAAAGTGCAACCAATGCCAGCGCGTCCTTTGCATGTGCATGACCCAGAATTTTCCTGGGTGTCTGGCTATGTGCACGCCCTTCCGATGATTGGCGTCAACGCACCGGCCGAAATTCGCTACCCTGCCTGGTCATCACTGGGCAGCCGCACGATCGATTCGGCACGTGGCGAAATGGAAACATACCCAAATGCCGACGCTATCGCGGTGATGGGAGCCAGCCCGTTCAAGCGCGATCACCCACATCTGAGTGTGATCGCTGATCATATGCCCACACAGTGGCGCAACACCGTCTCGCCACGTCTGCCAAACGAGTACCTGTCCGGTGCACTCGTCTCCTATCCGTATGGGCAGCTCTATGGCGTGTTCGAGATGCGCGCCCGCCTGCCGCGCGGTCGCGGACTATGGCCGGCGTTCTGGCTGCTGCCCTGTGACCTGTCCTGGCCACCAGAGATCGATGTCATGGAGGTTTTGGGACACGACCCGACGACCCTCTACACGACCGTACATACGGCCCAGCTTGGTCATCGCCAACACTTCGGCAAAGCCCACCAAGACGTGGATCTCTCGCGTGACTTCAACGATTTCACAGTCGACTGGGGTCCTGAGCAGATTGTCTTCTATCTGAACCGCACTGCTGTTTTTGCCTACCCGACGCCGAACGACCTGCATAAGCCTTGCTACCTGTTGCTGAACCTCGCCGTAGGTGCACCCGGCAGTTGGCCCGGCGCTCCCGACGCGGCGACGCCGTTCCCCGCGTCAATGACGGTCGCACATGTGCGCGCGTGGCAGCGGCAGCGCTATGTCACGGTGCCCTGATCCGATGCTGTGATGACGCCACGTTGTTCGTAACCGCGCTTGCATTCGCCGAACCGCGGTCAAAGCCGAAACACATCACGACGAAGAACATGAACGACCCGATTGTGAACTGGTACAGGATATCAACTTCGACGACGGAACGGATCAGGAAGCATACGATCAGCGCCACATAGAACGAGGACGCCATCGAGTGGTCGCGCCAGCTCCAACGAATCACACGCCAGGTGGTCACCATCAACAGCACGGCAAGCAATGCACAGCCGATCCATCCGAGTTCGACCGCTGCTTCCAGAAAGGTATTCTGGAACTGAAAACCCTGACGGCTGGTGATGTGGAACTCGGCCCACAGGCCTTCGGCGTCGACGGTGTTCTGCAACCAGAATGCCTGCCACCCCCAGCCGAGCAACGCGTGCTGCGGGATCAAATGCATGGCGTGGTCCCATAGCACAGTGCGCCCGGTCATCGTGCTGCTGCGCCCCAGGACGTGAACGACGAAATCCTGCGCGACGTCGCCCGCCATGCCTGTCAATGCCAGCAGCGGGGTGATCATCACCATCCCGGCGCCGATCATCCGTGCACGCTCACGCGGTGTGAGCTGGGCCACGATGAAATTCCCCAGCAGCACCGCAACGGACGCCACGGCGGTGAGCTCCGCGGTCGCCGAATGCGTCTTCACCAGCAGCGGCACAACGGGAAGCAGGCTTACCAGCGCCAGCAGGCGGAACAGCCAACCTTGCCCCCCATCAAACAGGACTGCCATCGCGGCAAGCAACATGAGGCTGACGAAGAAGGCCAGTTCGTTCTTGGATTCGAACACCCCGACAAAATCCACTGTCTCGGTCATCTCGTTGAAGGTGGTCTTGCCGATCGCCAGGCACAGGACCGAGATCATCAGCAGACACACCAGCAGAGCGGAGATCAGCTGTCGCGGTGACAGCAGGCGCGCCGCCAATATGGCACACCCGGCCGTCGCGACGTACTCCAGGGCGAAGCGCAAGCTCACCCAGTGCGCCTGCGACCATAGCGTCGACAGTACGGCGAACACCGGGAACAACCAGATCTGCCAGCCGAGCGTGATCGCATATACACTTGTAGTGACCCGGGTCGCGGCCAGCAGGATCCAGATTACCAGGAAGCCATAGGCACCGATCGTGCCGGAAAAATTTCCGAGCAGGATCATGGTCACACTGACGACGAAGGCGCACCACACAGAATTGATCGTCGCGAAGATCGCGCCGATGCCCCTGCGCCTCTGACACACATTCGCGTGCGCACTCACGGCGGGTTGAAATCGAAGTGCTTGCGCGTGATACATTGTACAACCTAAGCATGACCGCACCGGATGTGGAAGCCAACTCATGACAAAACAACAAAACGTCTGATATGGACAGGTAAAATGCCCGTCAACCGGACGTTAGGTTGTCGATTTTTTAATTGTTAACCAGGAATGGTTCGGAGGGTCCGCACGTCATGATTCAACCACATTCTGCCCGTTGGGTGGGGCTACTGTAGGACGTCGGGATGGCTCCATCGGATCGCAGTACGACCGCGCGCCTCGACGTGGACGCTGCGTTGGCGTCGAGGTTCAGGAAGGTCCTGACGTTTGAAACTACCATGAACGTCTGGTTCGGCAAGCGATTGCCGCCTGGTGGATTGATGGCAGACAACGACGCCCGCGTCGGGTGACAAAAAAAGCCCTGGGAGGACAAAGAGCAAAGGAGGCACTATGCCAGGTGATGCAGGAGCGGCGCGCTCTGTTCACACTCCATTGACCACGGCGCGTACCGCGGAGGACGGAGCACCACCACCACACGCGATCTTGTGGTCGACCTGGGCGAGGCAACAAGCGCAGCTCGTGACCTTCGTCGGTGCCGATCTTCTCGCCTTTGTGATGGCGACGGGGCTGGCGTACCTCGTTTCCTCCGGTCGGCCAACCCCCCTGTGGGACTGGACCATCAGCGAGTTGCTGGACAATCGGCCACCTGGCCACATTGTGTGTCTTGCGTTGATCCTCGCGCTGCTGATCGGCTACTTCGCGCGTCGCGGCCACTACACCGAGCGGGTGCCTTTCTGGCTCGAACTACGTTCGGTCTCCGGCGCCGTGTTGATCGCGTTGATCTGCGATGACGTATTGTTGAAGACCGCGATCTATCACATCGACTATACGCAAGAACTGACGGTACGTTGGATGTCGTTCATTCCATTACTGTTACTCTGGCGCAGTGCCGGACGCCGGGTACTCGACCGGCTTGGCTTGTGGCAGTTAAACACGCTCATTGTCGCGGCTCCGGCCGTCGCCCAACGTATCGCCGAGGCGCTGACCTCGGAATCCACATTGGGCTATCACGTCGCCGGTGTCATTGATCCAACAGATCACACCATCAGGACCCTGACCGCAGCCGACATGGACAGGACCGTCGCGGCGCAAATCTGGGCACGCCTGCTGCGCACGCATCAAGCCAACTTCGTCGCCATCGGCGGGGGCGGACGTGACACCGTGGCCGATGCGCGATTGTCCCACGTGGCGCAGCGTGTTGGCGTGCCATTCGCACTGGTGCCCCCCATCGGGCTGCCGCCAGCCTTCAGCAAACGGCCGCAATATTTCCTCAGCCACGACGTGACCATGCTGGCCTTTCACAACAATCTCTCGCGACCGGTCGCGAGAGTGCTGAAGCGCGGTTTTGATGTGCTCACGGCGTCGCTGCTGCTGTTTCTTGGCGCACCGTTGATGCTGGCGATTGCCTTGCTGGTTATGCGTGATGGCGGACCGGCGTTGTACCGGCACCGACGCATCGGAGCCGGCGGCAGGTCCTTCCCGTGCATCAAGTTCCGCACCATGCACGTCAACGCCGACGCCATGCTGAAGGACATCCTCGCGCGTGATCCCGCGGCAGCGGCGGAATGGGCCGCAACCCAAAAATTGCGCGATGATCCACGTATCACTGGGATCGGCCAAGTGCTGCGCCGGACCAGTCTCGATGAGCTGCCACAGCTCCTCAACGTGATGCGCGGAGAGATGAGCCTGGTCGGACCGCGTCCGATCGTGACCGCAGAGGTTGCCTTCTACGGCCCTCAAATCGCCGACTATTACGAGGCACGGCCAGGCATTACCGGTCTTTGGCAGGTCAGCGGACGTAGTGACACGTCGTATCTACGGCGGGTGCAGCTCGACGTCTGGTATGTCCGCAACTGGACGCTCTGGCACGATCTCGCGATCTTGCTGAAGACGGTTCCGGCCGTGCTGCAGAGACGGGGCGCAGTGTGATCACGCCGGTGTCGCACTCCCGCGTCGGCCTTGGTACCCTGTTCGGCCGCCTGAAAGGCCGCAACGGGCTGATCGGGGCGATCTGGTCCTGCCTGAACGCCGGCGCCGGCGTGGCATTGCCGTTCGTGGTCTTCATCTTCTTCGCCCACGTGCTGATGCCAGCCCAGGTCGGAATGATCGTGCTGGGGGTATCCTGCGCGGAGTTCGTCAAGGCCATCGGGCTGTCGGGGCTTTATGAAGCCCTGCTTCAGCAGTCCATCGATCGCCAGCGATATCATGAGACAGCCTTCGCGGTGCTGTTGCTGAGCGGGCTTGTGTTGCTGGGCGTATACGCCGGCATGATTACGCTGTTGGCGCGGATGATCGACGGTGTCGCGGCGACCTACCCTGCCCTGCTCGTGATCGGGCTGCGTATTCCGCTTGATCTCGCAACGCTGCAACCACAGGCCGTCCTCGCACAGCGTCTGTCGTATCGGCGCATGGCCATCCGTTCCATCATCGCCAATGTCGGCGCAGGCGCGGTCGGCATCGGCTTGGCTCTGACCGGTCGCCCGATGGCGGGAATGGTCACCTATCAGGTGGGCCAATCGGCGCTTATTCTGCTCACCACCGCGATCGGTACTGCTGCGCTGGCGTGGCCGCGGCTGCATCGCGACTGCCTGCGACGCATGGCGCACGAGGCCACCATGTCCTCGATCGTCAGGCTGGTCGCCGCCACCAACAACTATGTCGATCAAATCATCATCGCGACGATGTTGAGCAGCACACGCCTCGCCTATTTCAACCTGGCCAAGCGGGTGGAGACCACGTTCATCACCGCATCTGCCTCGTTTTCAGCGATTCTATTCCAACCGCTGTTTGCTACCACCGATGCCGCGGGCCGTGAGCCTGTGCTACGCAAGGGTTTGGCCACCCTCACCTTGTTGTGCGGATTGCCGGTGGCGTTCCTCGTGATCAATGGTGATCGTGTCGTCCCATTGGTCTTCGGCGCGCGTTGGGCGCCGGCGGCGCCGGTCGTCGCATTGCTCGCGATCGCCGGGTTGCTCCGCGCATTGGGCAGCGTGCATGGCGCGCTGCTCTCGGTGTCCGGGCGCAATCGGCAACTGGCGATCATGAGCTCGGTCTCCGCCCTAAGTGGCATCCTCGGCGTGGTTGTCACCGCGCGTTACGGTGTCGTCTGGTGCGCCGCGGCACTGATGCTGAAGAACCTGGCGATCACGATGTGGATGGCCGTGTCGACACGTCGCGATGTGCCCCACACGGCCCGTGCTTACCTCGTCGAGGTTATCGTACCGGTGGCACTGATGCTGTCCGGCGTGGCCGGTGGCGGAATGCTGGCCGGCGCCACCATCTCGCATGCAGCGCCCGCCGCCACCATCGCAATACTGATCGCTTCCATCCTGGCGGGCGCCTGCGGCGGTCTGATTTGCTATGCGCGTCGTCTTCTGCGCATCGCGCCCGCATCCATTCCGGTCAACGGATGACCGGGATCGGCATCACCTCGCGACCATGGCCAATTGGAGGGCCGCATCATGAATAACCTGATCCGTCTTGCTCCGTCAGGACCGGACGCTCCGTTTGTGCAGACGCTGAGTGACCGCCCGTTCGGGTGGCTGCCGGATCTGCTAATGTTCCTGCGTCGGCGTTGGAAGGTCGCGGCCACAACACTGGCGTGCGTATTGGTCCTGGCGGTCGGCTATCTGCTGTATGCCACACCGAAATTCACCGCGACCGCGGCCTTATTGGTTGACACCCAAGCCGCCGCGACGCTGCAAAATCAACCGACGATCAACGACTCGCAATACATCAACGGTCTGGTCGAGAGCCAGGTCGAGGTCGTGCAATCCGACGGTGTTGCCCGCGCCGTGGTGCAGAAGCTGAAGCTCGCCAGCGATCCCGCCTTTCTGGCGAACGGACACGGGCTATTGAGCACTGTCATCGGCTACGTGGCCGGACTGTTCGCCCCTGACACGCCATATGACGCGGGACAGCAGGACACACTCGCCGCGCAACTTCTGGAGAAGATGATCGACGTCAAGCGTCTGGGCGAAAGCTATGTGCTGAATGTCAGCGTGACCGCGCGCGATGCCGGCATGGCAGCACGATTGGCCAACGCAGTGGCGACCGCCTATGCGGATGCCGGGCTGGGGGCGAAAAGCCAGGCAACGCGGCGTGCCAGCACCTGGATGGACGACCGAGCGCGGCAACTGCGGGAGCAGGCGGTTAGCGCCGACGAGAAAGTGCAGGCCTACAAGGCGGCGCACAATATCGTGGACACCGACAAGGGGTTGCTGGATCAGCACGAACTGGGCGAGCTCAGCAAGCAGCTCATCCTGGCCCACGCCAACACCGCCCAGGCCGAGGCGCGCTATGAGCAGATCCAGTCGATCATGAAGAACGGCGTCTACGACGGCAACGTGATGGACGCCCTGCAGGATGAGGTGATCACCAAGCTGCGCGAAGAGTATGTGACGGATCAGCGGATGCACAACCTGTGGGCGTCGCACTACGGCGCGAACAACGGATCGGTGCAGAACCTGACCCAGCAGATGGCCACCATCCAGCGCTCGATCCAGAGCGAACTGTCGCGCATCGCACAGGGCTATCGCAGCGCCTATCAGGCCGCGGAGGCCGGGGAAACGGCCATGCAGCAAAAGCTCACGCAACTGACGCAAGATGCGAACGGGATCAACCAGCAGATGGTGACCCTGCGCTCGCTGCAGAGCCAGGCCGAGACCTATCGCTCGCTGTATGCGAGTTTCCTGCAGCGCTACACACAGGCGCTTCAGGACGAGTCGTTTCCCGTCGCGCAGTCCGAAGTGATCACGACCGCAGAGGCCCCGGTGAAAAAGAGTTGGCCGAAGCCGCCGCTGATTCTCGCGGCGGCGGGCGTGCTGGGCCTTGGTCTGGGTTTCACCTTGGCGATCGTGCGCGACACGCTGGATCGTGGGGTGCGCACCGGGGCCCAATTGCGCGCGGCGCTCGGCCTGGATTGCCTCGGCCTGATGCCGCTGATCCCCAGCGCGGGACGCAAGCGGCTGCATCGTCGTCGCGATATCGCGCGGCACGCCGCGGCACGTTCACTCGCCAGTTGGCCGGCGTTGTTGCGTCTTGCCGGGACCGATCCGATGTCGCAGGTCGCCGATGTGATGCGGCGCACCCGCGTGCGGATATCTCAACTCGGCACCGAGAAGCAGGGCGGCAAGGTCATTGGCTGCGTCTCTGCCCGTTCGGGTGAGGGAAAGAGCACCATCTCTGCCAACCTCGCATCCTGCATGGCCCGCGCCGGCCTGCGCACGCTGCTGATCGACTGGGATCTGCGCAAGCATACGCTGTCCACAGCCTTGGCCGCCGGCCAACCGGCCGGTTTTGTCGATCTGGTGGCGGGCCCCGAAGCGACGGTAACAAATGTGCTGTGGCACGATCCAGTCAGCCAGCTTCGCTTCCTGCCTGGCGGATCTGGGTCCGGATCGACGTTGCCGTGCGCTGTCGAGGCGTTGAACGTGCCGTCGGCGCAAGCCCTGATCGATGCCCTACGTCAACATTACGATTGCATCGTGGTCGATTTGCCTGCGATGGAGGCCGCTGCCGACGCAGATGCCGCGGCGTCGATGACCGATGCGCTGCTGCTGGTGGTGGAATGGGGTCGCACGGATATCGAGACGCTTGTCGAATGCCTCGCGGGCACGCAGGCGATCGCGCCGCGTCTGATGGGTGCGGTGCTCAATAAGGTCGACCTGCGGGCCCTCCGGCGCTATTCGGATTACGGTGTCAGTACTCGCCCAGTGCCATATAGTTCGAGCGCGGCCCCGGCGTAGCGTTGATGCGGCTTATCTATTTTGACGGCAGCGGCAATTTTGGCGACGAGCTGAATCGCGTGCTGTGGCCGCGCTTGGTACCGGACCTGTTTGATGAGGGTGATTGTGCCGGGTTCCTCGGCATTGGCACGATCATCGGCATGCCGACCCCGGATTGCGATCGGCTTCACATCTTCTCCAGCGGGGTCGGCTATAACAATCTTTCGGAATGGAACGTCGCGCGGCGCATCTGGTGTGTGCGGGGTCCACTGACGGCGCGTCTGTTGGCCACTGGCGCCGACAGCGTTTTGACCGACGGGGCCATCCTGACCCCGTGGGTTGTTGCGGCGGACGCTGCTCCGCCGACCACAGCAGCCATCGGTGTGATGCCGCACTGGGAGTCACTGCATTATCCTGGCTGGTCCGAGGCGTGCGATCTGGCCGGCTTCCAATTGATCAGCCCGATCGGCGAACCAGAAAACGTCGTGCGCGTACTGCGGCAAACACGCCTGCTGATCACCGAGTCCCTGCACGGTGCGATCATCGCCGACAGCTACGACATTCCATGGATCCCCATGCGGACCAGTCGGAATTTCTCGGTGTTCAAGTGGATGGACTGGTGCTTGTCGATGCACGTCTCCCTCGCAGCAGTTATGGTGCCACCGCCGTCACCGGGATCACTATTGAGGTTCGGCCGGTTGCCAACGGGGGCGTGGGGCGATCGCATCACCTTCTCTCCTGACGATGCCATGGCCGAGTTCAACACCCGTGTCGATGCGGCACGAATACGGCCCGTCACGGCACCACTCCATCGCCGCGCGCTGGGGCACATGCGTTCCGCGCTTACCCGGTCCGGATACGCCGAGACACTGCTGCGGATGTCTGGCGCTTATCGGCCGGAGCGCACAGCCGCCTATCTTGCTCAGATCGCACGCACCGAGCCGGTGCTAAGCCGTGAGGCATTGCGTAGTTCGTTGCGTGACCAGATGAGGGAGCGGTTGCGCGAACTATCCAACGTCACCGTTCGGGAGCCGACGGCGTGAGCACGCCGCGCCGGCCGACCTATGCAACCGTGCAGATGCTGCGTGGCTTCGCAGCCTCGGCCGTGGTGTTGTTTCACCTTCTGCCATTCGAGCAGAAATACCTGACAGGTGCGACCATCATGCCGGACGCACTCGTGGTCGGCCAGGCAGGCGTGGACATATTTTTCGTCATCAGCGGGTTCATCGTTACCACCGTTTCGATCGATCATGCCGGGCAACCGCGTGACTCGCTGGATTTCCTGATGCGCCGATTCTGGCGCATCTACCCAACCTATTGGGTGTATTACGCGGTTCTGGTCGCGGTCTATCTTGCCGCGCCCGGATTGATCAATCACAGTGCGACCCGCCCCCCCTCGCTGCTCGATTCCTTCGCGCTATGGCCTGGCGACGCGCCACCGTTGCTGCTCGTCGCCTGGACATTGTCGTTCGAGCTGTACTTCTACATGGTGTTCGCTGGCTTGCTGTGCGTGATCCCTCGGCCGCGGCTGGGTGTCGTGCTGCCGATATGGGCCACGCTTGTGATTGTTGGCCGCCTCGGGCTGCCACCACATCACACCGCACTGATGGATCTGGTGTGCAACCCGCTGAACCTGGAGTTTATTGCCGGGTGCGCCATCGCATTATGGGCGCCGCATTCGCGCCGTCCGATCGGCTTGCTGCTGATTGTCGCCGGGATCGCATGGGGTGCGATGCTCACGCGATACGTCGGACCCGCCGCGCCGTTCCAAAATGTCGGGCTGCGGGTGGCCATATTTGGATGTGGCGCGGCGCTCGTCGTCGCAGGCTGCGCCGTGTGGGAACGCCCAGGCATCACGCGCGTGCCGCGCTTATTGCGACGATTGGGGGATGCATCCTATTCGCTTTACCTATCGCACCTGCTGACAATCGGCGTCGCCGGGTTAATCTGGCGCCGCGCGATCCAGCTCATCGTATTGCCGGCATCCACGTCCGTGCCAATCCATATGGCAGCGCTGGCATCGGCATTCGCGGCATCGGTCGGCATCGGCCTGCTAAGCTATCGGCTAATCGAGACACCTCTGATCAGTATGATGAAGCGCATCCGTCACACGCGTCCGCCCCTGACGATAGCGCCGATCGCCGAAGCGACGCGGCTCAGAGCGGGCTCGTATCGGTTGTGATAAGGTCGGCCCGTGGTTGGGTGGCAAGGACTGCCCGGCGGTGCCGGGTGCGACGTCGCATCTCACATCGCAGGAACAGGGAGAGCACCAGAGTCGCCACGATAAACATCGCAGCGCCGCCGCGCCAGTCGAACAGGAGTGCGACAGCCACTCCAGTCACCATGGACAGAGCACTGAGCAACAGGAGTGCAAGACCGAATCCCCGGTCGTGCGCCCGCGCAGGATCGCGACGGGCGATCGCGCTTGCGGTGTCATACTGACCAGCGTCGCTTAGTCCGGTGGGCCGTTGTGGGTCTGGCATCAGGGGTACGCTAATTGCGAACAACGTCACATTATAGACACAACATCGCATCACGAAAATGGGAATCAGCAAATTCACGTAGCATTGATGTTAGAGCATGACCGCTTCAGGTTGGCTCGCGCGTCCCAGACGCCGCCGCCAGCCCGCCGGCAGGCGCCGGAGCGACAAGTCGTTCACCGCCCCAGGGATTTTATTCACGCC
>Ga0210386_10001224_pt1 | contig 23107 bp, 17 predicted proteins | sample IncBWH32OmetaG_FD_160091 | JGI IMG/M metagenome (GOLD analysis project Ga0210386, IMG submission 160091) | Forest soil microbial communities from Barre Woods Harvard Forest LTER site, Petersham, Massachusetts, United States - Inc-BW-H-32-O ...
GGACGAAGGATTGCCGCCGATGACGCTCGGCGACACGGCAACTTTGGCCTACCCGCGCAAACTGGTCGAGCAGATCATCCTTGGGCTGTACGCTCCGGTAAACGAGCATCTGGTCAAATTGATCGGCTTCAATTTCGCGCCGGATCTGCGTCAGCATTTCCGCCGGGAGTTGCGAACCTGGCTGCGCAAGATTCAAGCGCTGCGCTTCAAACCGAGCAACCGAACCGGTTCATTCAAGTTCTATTTTGATCTGCTGTTCGATTATCCGTTTGGCGGGGTCGAGGTTCGCAACATTCGGCTGATCATGGATGAAATCGCCGACGAACACCGAGGTGAGCGTCCGACGAAGAGCGCGGAGGAGATGGTCGCATGGTTGCGAGACTTTCACACCACCTTGGCCGAGCGTCTGCACGCGGGCGAGGCCGTGCTCGATCTGATCCCGGATTGACGCGCTGGACATTGTGATCGCGTCTGAGGAGCACGGTACCGGCTGGGGTGCAGCGGGCGAGGCGGGCAGATGGACTTGGCCGCGGTAAAGATTTGGCGGCGGGAGGAGCGACGGCGCCTCTTGGCGCTGCGCACCGGAACGCCCGCGGTGCAGCGCCGGGTATGGGGCAATGCGATCGAAACCCGGCTGCGCGCCATATTGACGAAGCGGCCGGGGATAACCTTGGGCGTCTATTGGCCGTTTCAGGCTGAATTCGATCCGCGTCCGCTGGTTCTACAGTTGATCGAGGACGGATTTGCCGCAGCACTGCCGGTCGTCGTCGACAAGAAAGGGCCGCTCGAATATCGCCTTTGGAACCCGGGGGACCCGCTGATCGACGGGGTGTGGGGCATCCCGGTGCCCGAGCGGCGTGACCCGGCGGTACCACAGGCGGTGCTCGCCCCGGTTGTCGGCTTTGACCGGGAGTGCTATCGATTGGGCTATGGCGGCGGTTATTTCGACCGCACCCTGGCGGCGTTGGCGCCGAGGCCATTGGCGATCGGCGTCGGCTTTGAATTGGCTCGGCTCGAGACGATCCACCCGCAGGATTTCGATATCCCGATGGATCTCGTCGTGACCGAAGCCGGCATCGGTCGGCGCGCTGACGGCGCCGACCCTTCTTAGCTCAGGCAACCGACAATTCCGCTTGCAGCACCTTGCCCCGTGTCTCGGGACCGGCCAGAACCGCCAGGGCGACGCTGATGCAGCCCAAGATGGTGCCGACCGCCATCGGGACCGCAAAGCCCAAATGCCAGTTGATCGCGAAATAAGTGATTATCGGCGCGGTCAGACCGCCAAAGATCGCGCCCTGATGATAGACAAACCCGCTCGCCGTCGCCCGCACCTCGGTCGGGAATCTTTCAGCGAGATAGGCCGGGTAGAGCGTATGCATGCCACCGCCGCCGAAGGCGCCTTGGATTGTGAAAAACACGACGATCATCGCGTAGTTGCCGGTCATCAGATAAAGCGGCGTGATCGGGATTGTGAGGAGGGCGGGAAAGATGATGGCCCACCGGCGACCGATGCGGTCCGACAGCCCGCCCCAGAACGACCCCGACAAAAAGAATACGATGCTTTGCAGCATTACCGGCAACGCAACAAGCCCGGGACTGAGATGCAGATCCTTTTGCAGGTAAGTCGGGAACAGCCCGCCGACCGAATAGCCGACGACAAAAGCGCTGGCCATCCACCAGCACGCGGTCAGGGTGTTGGAAAGCAGGCCGCGCTTGAAGACCTTGAACAACGGGATGCGGACCTCGCGCTGCTGCAAGCGCTGCAATCGGCGGTTTTCTACCCAGATCGGCGGTTCTTGCACGAACTTGCGCACATAGACGATTGCCAGCGCTGGCAGCACGCCGAGCATCAACAGACCGCGCCAGCCGATCGAGCTGTAAAGCAGGCCGTAGGCGGCGCTCGACAGCAGGGCGCCGATACCCCACGAGGCTTGCAGCACGCCGGCCATAAAGCCGCGTGAGCGAACTGGCCAGGACTCCATCGCCAGGGACGCGCCGCACGGCCATTCGGCACCCATACCTATGCCGAGCAAGGCACGAAACAGAAACAGAAACCAAAATGCCGGGGAGAACGCAGCAATAAAGTTGCACGCCGAATACCACGCGATCGAAATCATCAGCGGCTTTTTGCGCCCGATCCGATCGGCGAGCCAGCCCGAGGCGGTCGCGCCGACCAGCCGCATCCATAGGGTCAGAGTGAAGACAGCGGTCACCGCGGTCAGCGGGACGTGAAATTCCTGCGAGATCGGCAGCATGATCAACAGGAAAATCGTGAAATCGAAAGCATCCAACGTCCAGCCCAGCCAAGCCGCCGACCAGGCCAGCCATTGCTCTTTGGTCGGCTCCTTCCACCACGGAACGGGCTTGCCGATGTCGACGGCGATGGCCATGAAATACCTCCCGTTTTGATGCAGCCCCGTTGAGCGGGGCCCTGATGTTCGTTGCGCTCGGCTTGCTGTCCTGCGGAATGTCAGAACAGGACGGCGCCGCAAAGAAAAAGGCCCCTCCCGGCGTGCCGGAAGAGGCCCTTGGCGGGGTTCGATCCAGAGTCCTTAGACCACGACCAGATCGGGCGACATCTCGGTTCCCCTGGTCTCCGGGCCGAACGCGACCGACAGGATGAAGTTGGCCAACCCGAATAGGGTTCCGATCGCCATCGGGATGGCAAAGCCGAGATTCCAGGTAATCGCGAAAAAAGTCAGAATCGGCGGCACCATCGCGCCTGGGATGGCGCCGACGTGGTAGCAGAAACCGGTCGCGGTGCCGCGGATTTCGGTCGGAAAGCGCTCGGTCAGATAGCTCGGCACTTGGCCGTACATGGCGCCGCCGGCGAACAGCCCTTGCGTGACAAAGGCGATCACCACCCAGGTGAAGTTCCCGGAGAACAGGTAGATCGGCACCAATGGGACCGCGCACAGCGCCGGGATGATCATCGCCGGGCGGCGGCCGATTTTGTCGGACACCCAGCCCCACCCCGAGCTGCCGAGAAACACCAGGATGTTGGCGAAGGCGATCGGCGTCGCGATCAGCGCCGGGCTCAAACCCAAATCCTTTTGCAGATGGGTCGCGAACAGCGCATTGATCGAATAATACGTGACAAAACCCGCCGCTTGGAACCAGCAAGTGGTGATCGTGTTGCCGAGCATTCCGGGCTTGAAGATCTTGAGCAGCGGCACCTTGACTTCGCGCTTTTGGGTGCGCTGGAGCCGGCGGTTCTCAAGCCAAACCGCGGGCTCCTTGACAAAATACCGAATATAGACGAGCGCCAGCGCCGGGGCGATGCCGACCCACAGCATGCCGCGCCAGCCGATATATTTGTAGAAGAGGCCGTAGACCAGGCTCGACAGCAGAAAGCCGAGCCCCCACGAACCTTGCAATACCCCGCTCATAAACCCGCGCGAGCGGATTGGCCAGGTCTCCATCGCCAAGGAGGCGCCGGCCGGCCATTCCGCCCCCATGAACAGACCGAGCAGCGCACGGAAGAACAACAAGAACAAGAAGGTCGGGGAAAACCCGGCGATGAAATTACACAGCGAATAGCCGAAGATCGAGATCATCAGCGGGACCTTGCGCCCGACTCGATCGGCGACCCAACCCGAGGCGGTGGCGCCGACCAGCCGCATCCACAAGGTGATGGTAAAGACGATCGTGACGGCGGTCAGCGGGACGTGAAACTCCTTCGAGATCGGCAACATGATCAATAGGAAGATCGTGAAGTCGAAGGCGTCCAAGGTCCAGCCCATCCAGGCGGCGCCAAAGGCGTACCACTGGTCCTTTGCCGGCTCTTTCCACCATGCAACGCCCCTTACGGTCTCCACCGCCGCCATCGCACCATCTCCTGTTCGGTACGGCTCCTGTTGCGGAGCCTTGCAGGAAGTGTAGAGCAGCAATGCGAGAATGTCGTTAGTTTTTTTCTGATGTTCTATTGCTCGGATTTTAGGCAGGATTTGGCGCGCCCTTTAGGTTAATTTTCGCCAATCGTGACGCCGCCGGCGCGTTGGTCGGACGCGCCGCCTGATGCCTCCGCCGACATCGCCGGCCGCACTACTGCCTTTGTGCCCTTGAGGGGCCCCCTGCCGCATAAGGCCCCGCGATCACAAAAATCACGCCGCGGGATGAGCGCCCCGCCGATCGCGGTCGCATCGACGCACTGACCGACAGCAGGAAACGCCTCGCTCGCTCGCACGCGAATTGCACGTCAGCCATGACCTTCTTATTGGGGCTGGAGCCGCGCAAAGCCGATGCCGCCGATCCTTGCTTCCGCTAGAAAAGCTCGCATCCGGCCGCGGGCTATGGCCTCAACCACCGGAGAGACGAAGGAAATGGCCGAACAGCGCGCCGACGCGATCGACGACGGCGGCCAGCAACCGCCGGCTGCGCAGTGGCAACGCACCCTATGGGCGATGGTCGGCATCCAATTCGTCATGACCATGTCGTTTTCGATGCTGACTCCGATCATGCCGCTGTTTTTGCCGGATCTCGGCGTGCAATCGGAAAGTGCGGTCGATTTGTGGGCGGGGATCCTTGCCGGCGTCACCTCGTTTGTCGCGGCGTTCGCGTCACCGTTGTGGGGACGCCTCGCCGACCGGCACGGGCGCAAATTGATGCTGCTCCGGTCGAGCGTTGCTGTCGGGCTGTTTGCCGGGCTGATGGGTGCGGCGAGCAATGTCTGGCAGCTTTTCGCGTTTCGCGCGCTGATGGGGGTCTTTGCCGGTTTTTCGAGCACCGCGATCGCTCTGGTAGCGGGTCAGGCGCCCGAGGACCGCCTCGGCTTCGCGCTCGGCTGGCTCAGCACCGGCCAGCTCGTCGGCTCGCTGGTTGGCCCTTTGCTTGGCGGCGCGCTGGCCGATGTGACCGGCAGCTTCCGCATCCCGTTCTACTGCACTTCGGCGACGATCCTGTTGTCGACGAGCTTTGTCTGGTTCGGCGTCCACGAGCGCTTTGTCCCTGCCCCCCAGGGGCGCGGCCGCCGGGCAATGCTCAGCAGCCTCATCGCGGTGGCGCGCTCGCCGGGGCTGTTGGCATTGTTCTTCGTGCTGTTGATGGCGCAGTTCGGGGTGCGCACGGTGCAGCCGGTGGTAACCTTGTTCGTCAAGCAGATGCTGGGCCCGCGACCCGATATCGCCACGTTGAGCGGCATCGCCTTTTCGATCACCGGGCTCGCCAACGTCGTGGCGGCACCCTTTCTCGGCAACAAGAGCGATGTGATCGGCTATCGCCGGGTGTTGCTGATCGCACTTCTGGGGGCGACGGTCACGACCCTGCCGCAGGCGTTCACCGACAGCTATTGGGTATTCACCGCGCTGCGCTTTGCGGTCGGCCTGTTCATCGGCGGCATCCTGCCGACCGCGAACGCGCTCGTTGGCCGCCTCGTCCCGCGGGCGCAGCGCGGCACGGTTTACGGCATCAGCTCGTCGGCGATGTTTCTCGGCAATTCCCTCGGCCCGCTGAGCGGCGGCGCGGTCGCGGCGGCGTTCGGCCTGCGCTGGGTGTTCCTGGTCACCGGGGCGGTGCTGCTGGCGAACTTGATCTGGGTCTATTACCGGGTTCCGGAATATCGCGAGCCGGAGGCGTGATGCCGGCGCTGCCGAGGACATGGTAAAGCTGACCCTGTTATCCTTAAGGACGTCTTAAATCGCCGGCAGTGAGCAGACCAAAGCCTGAACAGAGAGCTTTTCGGCGAAGACGTTAATAAATCTTAACGCCTTTTGTGTCAAATTTGCGTTGTTTTGAGTCTGTTTGTATCGTAATGTAACCGGTAGCTTTGCTTTTGCCGCCAACGCTGCCGTCCATTCGAATGAGCGGAGCCGGACTTTGACGGAGGGATATAAATGGCAGCGATAAGCTGGAAAAGCGCCGTTTCGGGAAATTGGGCCACTCTCGCGGATTGGAGCACGGGTGCCGCTCCCGTCGCCGGCGCCGCGGTCACGATCGGCGTCACGGGCAGCTACATCGTCTCGGTTACGACGGCCATCGCCGCCGTCGACTCGATTACCCTCAGCGACGCCGCGGCGACCGTGGCTATCGCCGCCCCGGGCGTAACCGAGGCGATCACCGCCGGCTTCACCAACAGCGGCACGGTCACGGCCGACGCCACCGGCGCCGGCGGCACCAGCGTCACGATCGGCACCACGTTATCCAACAGCGGCGTGCTCGATATCGGCAACAGCGGCATCAGCAAAGCCACGACGGTGACGGCGAAGACGCTCGCCAATACCGGCACGATCGACCTGACCGGCGGATCGGCCGCGGCGACGCTCGACATCACCGGAGCAGCACCGGCCAGCGTGACCGGCGATTACGTTCTGCGGGGCGATGCGCTGGTGAATTTTTCCAGCGGCGGCGCCAGCCCGTCGGGCGGCGTCACCTCGATCGCCGGCAATTCCGAGCTGGTTCTCGACGGCGCCCAGTCTCGCGTAGAGCTGAGCGGGGCGGCCGGCAACAGCGGGCTGACAGGGCTTTCCAGCAATGCCGGCACGCTCGCGGTTCAGCTGGGTTCCAAGATCGCCACCGGCGGCGCGTTCACCAACAACGGCTTGATCGAGGTCGACAACGACATCTTCGGCACCGGCGACGCCGGCGGCAGCGGTCTGGCCTTTGGCGGCGCCCTGACCAACAACGGTGATCTCGACATCGGCAACAGCGGGCTTACCACCGCCACCACGGTGACCGCGGCGGCGCTCAGCAACGCCGCGATGGGGACGGTCAACCTGACCGGCGGCACCGCTCAGGCGACACTGGACATCGCCGGGGCCACGCCCCCGACACTGACCGGGTTCTACTATTTGCAGGGCGATGCGCTGCTGGAGTTCGGCAGCGGCCATATCACCGCGATCGCGGCGAACTCCGAGTTGTCGATTGGCGGCCCGGGCGCGCGGGTGGCGCTGAGCACGGCCGCCACGAGCAACAGCGCGCTGACCGCGCTCGCCAGCAACAGCGGCATTCTCGATCTCGACGATACGTCACTTACCACGACCACCGCCTTTACCAACCATAACCAGGTCTCGGTGGCTGGCGGCGCGCTGAACCTCGGCGGGGCGCTGACCAACACCGGCAATTTTTCGATCGACGACAGCAGCCCGACCATCGGCGGGGCGCTGACCAACAGTGGGGATTTGTCGATCGCCGACGGCAACCTGACCATCCATGGGGGGCTGACCAACAGCGGCAGTGGCAGTGTACTGATCGATGGCGGCAGTTCGGCCATCCAAGTCACCGCCAGCGCTCTCAGCAATACCGGGACGATCGATTTGAGCGGCGGCGCCGGCCGGGCAACCTTGGACATCAGCGCGGCGGCGCCCGCGACGTTGAACGGGTTGCTGGGTCTCAGCGGCAATGCGCTAATGGAGTTCGCCAGCGGCGGCATCACGACGATCGCGACCGGCGCCAGCCTGGCTCTTGACGGTCCGCGCGCGCGGGTTGCGCTGAACAGCAACACGACCACCAGCGGCGCGTTGACCGGGCTCAGCCAAAACCACGGCACCCTAGACCTCGCGGATGGTGTTGCGCTCGCCACGACCACCGCCTTGACCAACAACGGCACGCTTGATCTCGACTCGTTCTACTATCAGTCCGATTTTTCCGATGACGGGGGCAGCGCGCTGACTATCGGCGGCGCGCTGACCAACAGCGGTCAAGTTAATATCGGCAACAGCGACATTTTCGCGCCGACAACGGTTACTGCGGCTGGTCTTGCCAACACCGGTGCGATCAACCTGAGCGGCAGCCCCACGGTGCGGGCGAGCCTCGACAGCACCGCCGCGGCGCCGGCGACCTGGACCGGAACCGCAAATCTGTCGGGCGACGCGCTGCTCGAATTCCACAGCGGCGGGATTACCGCAATCGCCAGCGGCGCCGACCTCTCGCTGAATGGCGCCGATGCGCTGGTGGCGTTGAGCACGGCGCTGACCACGAACAGTGCCTTGACCGGCCTCGCCACCAATGCCGGCACTTTGAACCTCGCCGACAGCCCGTTCACCACCACCGTCGCACTGAACAACACTGGGACACTTGAAGTCGATTATTCGTATTACGCTGCCGGCGGTGGCGGCAGCGCTGTATCGATCGGCGGCACCCTGACCAACAGCGGCTTTGTCGAGATCGGCAATACCGCGATCACCAAAGCGACGACGGCGACGGCGAAGGGCCTCGCCAACACCGGCACGATCGACCTGACCGGCGGCGCCGCGATCAGGGCGACCTTGGACAGCACTGCGGCGGCCCCCGCGACCTGGACCGGATCGGCGTTTCTGTCGGGCGACGCGGTGTTGGAGTTTGCCAGCGGCGGGATCACCGCGATCGGCGGCGGCGCTGAACTCTCGCTCAACGGCGTGCTCTCCTGGGTGGCGTTGAGCACCGAGGTCACCGGCAACAGCGCGCTGACGAAGCTCGCCAGCAACGTCGGCACCTTTGCCGCTGACGGGGGTTCCGCGCTGACCACGACGGGCGGCTTTACCAACACCGGCACGCTGGACCTCGATACGACAGGCACTGGCGGCAGCCATCTCGCCGTCGGCGGAACCCTGACCAACATGGGCCTCGTCGAAATCGGCAACAGCACGATCACCGCGGCGGCGACGCTGAGTGCGACGGGTCTCGCCAACAGCGGCACGGTTTCCCTGACCGGCGGTACGGCCCAGGCCAAGCTCAGCGTCACCGGCGCCGCCACCAACACCGACTTCATATCGCTTGCCGACAGCCTGCTGTCGACCACCGCGGGCTTCACCAACAGCGAATCCATCGAGATCGACCTGTTCGGCGGCAGCGGGGGAAGCAGTGTGAAGATTGGCGGGGTTCTGACCAACAACAGCGGCGCCGCCTTCGACATCGGCAACACCGGCATTACCAGGGCGACGACCGTGATGGCCGCCGGGCTGTCCAATACCGGCGCGATCTATCTGACCGGGGCTGCGGCGACCCGGGCCACGTTGGACATTACCGCCGCGGCGCCGGCGACATGGACCGGCACCGCCGATCTCTCGGGCGACGCGTTGCTGGAGTTCGCCAGCGGCGGTATCACCGCTATCGGCAGCGGCGCCGAGCTTTCCCTGAGCGGCGCCGCGGCGCTGGTGGCATCGGGCACCGCGCTGACCACCAACAGCGCGTTGACCGCGCTCGCCAGCAACGGCGGCACTTTCATCCTCGAAAACGGTGCCTCGTTGGCGACCACGGTCGGTTTGACTAACAGCGACTTCCTTGAGGTCGATTCCTTTGGCAGCGCCGGCGGCAGCAGCCTTACGATCGGCGGCGCCCTCACCAACAACAGCTTCGACACGATCGATATCGGCAACTCCAGCCTCAGCAAGGCGACGACGGTGACGGCCGCTTCGGTCGCCAATGCCGGCACTATCGAACTGGCCAGCGGTACGGCGGCGGCGACGCTGAAAGTGACCGGCGCTTTTGGCAGCACCGATTTTGTCGAGATCGACACTTTCGGCGGTGGCGGTAGCGTCCTGACGATCGGCGGCACCCTGACCAACAGTGCGACGTTCGAGATCGGCAACACCAGCCTCACCAAGGCGACGACGGTAACGGCGGCGGGGCTGTCCAATACCGGCACAATCGATCTGACCGGTGGCACCGCGACCAGGGCGACGTTGGACATCACCACGGCGGCTCCGGCGACCTTGGCGGGGACCTATAGTCTCTCCGGCGACGCGCTGCTGGAGTTTGCCAGCGGTGGAATCACCGCGATCGGCAGCGGCGCGAACCTGACGCTGAATGGCGCCAGTGCGCTGGTGGCGTTGAGCACGGCGCTGACCACCGACAGCGCCTTGACCGGGCTCGCCAACAACGACGGCACGTTCAGCCTCGAAAACGGCGCGTCGCTGACGACTACCGTCGCCTTTGCCAACAGCGCAACCATCGAAGTCGATTACTTCGGAAGCAATGGCGGCAGCAGCCTGACGATCGGCGGAGCCCTGACCAACAACAGCTTTGACAGCATCTATATCGGCAACAGCGGCATCACCGCCGCAACCAAGGTGACCGCGGCATCGCTGACCGACAACGGCTCGATCAATATATCCGGCGGGTCGGGGGCCGACACGGGGACACTGACCCTCACCGGCGCCTCATCCGACGCTGGAAGCATTACGGTCAACACCGGCGGAGTTCTGGCGCTCGGCAACACCCTCACCGTATCCGGCAACCTTATCCTCGACGGCGGCGCGGTGTCCGGCGGCGCCCTTGCAACTTCGGGATCGGGTGTGATCGAGACCGGTTTTGACCAACTCGGGACGCTCAACAACTTGACGATCGCTTCCGGTTCGACTTTCACCGCCGAGTTCGACAGCACGCTGATCGCCAAGGGAGTCACGGTCAACGGGTCGCTGACCGGCAGCTCGGCGACTCTCGATTTCGCCAGCACCGGGACCGACAGCCTGACCAATGTCTCGGGTTTTACGACGATCGGGCTCGCCAATGGCGCTGCCAACACCCTGACCTTGGCGACGGCCAATTTCACCGGCACCTCCGGGGTGATCACAGTCAATGACGGCAATTCCGGCAACACGGTCAGCGGCTCGACCTTGACCTCCGGCGACTCGATCACGGTTCATGCCGGGACCGGTGCGGATACGCTGACCGGCGGCGCCGGCAACGACGCGTTCTACGCCGGCGGCGACACCAAGATGACCGGCGGGGGCGGGACCAACCAGTTCATCTTCACCGGGGCGGGAGCCGCCACGAACACGGTCGCCGATTTTGGCGCGTCCTCGACCAACGAGCTGGTGTTCAGCAACTCCGCCTTCAGTCTCGGCCTTACAGGCGGAACCACAACGCCGCAGGCGATCTCGTCGAGCGAGGCGGCAACCCTGTTTACCGCGAACAGCACCGGCGCCTTTGCCAACACCAGCCAGCGCCTCGCCTACGACACGACCAACGGCGAACTGTTCTCCAGCACCGGCGGCAGCGGCGGCGCCTCGCACCTCGTCGCAACCTTGACCAGCGAACCCTCGATCAACACCGCGAACCAGCTGTTCTTCATCAGCTGAACCTCCCGGCATCCGGCCGGCCGCGACGGGGTTCATCGCGAGGAGGTCTCGGTCTATGATCGGCGCCGACCGAAAACCAAATTCGAGGAGGCCGAACCATGGATCAGGACGCGAAGAAGACGGCGTTGCGCATGATCCCTTATGGGATTTACGTGCTGACCGCCGATGACGGCGTCGGCAACGTCGCCGCCGCCACCGTCAATTGGGTGACGCAGACCGCGTTTACCCCGCCGCTCGTCGTGGTCGGGGTCAAGACCGATTCCGGCGCCTATCCGATCGTCAAGAACACCAAGCATTTCACCCTCAACATGCTCGGCAAGGACGCCAAGGGCGTGGCCTTCACCTTTTTCAAGCCGACCAAGCTTGAAGACGGCAAGCTCTCGGGCCAGACGATCCACAAGGGTACGAACGGCCTGCCGATCCTCGACGCGGCATTGGCCGCGGTCGAATGCAAGGTGACGAGCGTTGTCGAGCAGGGCGACCACCACATCGTCGTCGGCGAGGTCGTCGAGGCGCATCTGCCGAAGCCGGTGACCGGCCGCCCCGACGCCGCGATCCTCGAAATGAAGGATCTCGGCGACAACGTGTTCTACGGCGGCTGAGCCCGGCAGCGACCCGAAGTGCGACACGCGTCGAGGTGACGAGACTGCGTCGTCGTGGAGCCTGTCCTCGGGCCGCGCCCGGCGCGGACCCGTGGGCTCCTCGCAATGACAACGCCCCCTCGCGTCATTGCGAGCGAAGCGCGGCAATCTCGCCGACCTCCAAATTTGGAGCGGAGATTTGCTATGGAACAGCCGCAGTCGGCACTGCAATGGCCCGCCGAGGGCAATGCTCGCGTGCCCTACCGGGTGTTTTCCGACCCGGAGATCTACCGCGCGGAATTGGCGCAGATCTTTCTCGGACCGACCTGGCAGTTTTTGACCCTTGCCGGCGAATTGCCCGAGCCCGGCGACTATCTGACGAGTTTTCTCGGCGAGACGCCGGTTATCGTGAGCCGAGGCAATGACGGGGCGCTGCATGCGATGGTCAACCGCTGCGCCCATCGCGGCAATCTCGTCTGCCTGAAGCGGCGCGGGCATGCCGACAATTTGACCTGCGTCTATCACGCCTGGCGCTACGACCTCGAAGGCAACCTCGACAGCGTCGCCTTTCGCCGCGGCATCGCCGGCAAGGGTGGGATGCCGGCAAGCTTCCGCCTTGAAGACCACGGGCTCAAAAAGCTGCGCGTCGATCGGTTCGGCGATTTGGTCTTTGGCACGCTGTCGTCCGATGCGCCGCCGCTCGGCGACTACATCGGCAATCTGATCGGGTCGCGCATTCACCGAGTCTTGCACGGCAAGCCCAAGGTTCTGGGTACGACCTCGCAGATCCTACACAACAACTGGAAGCTCTACTTCGAAAATGTGCGCGACACCTACCACGCGACTTTATTGCACAGCTTTTTCACGACGTTCCGCATCTCGCGGCTGACCTCGGAGGGCGGCGTCGACATCGCCGAGAATGGCGCCCATCACGCAAGCTACACGCGCAACAAAGTCGAGCGCGTCGATGCCGGCGCCTCGGACAAGCTTTATGCCGGCATCCCGTCCTTGCGCGAGAATTTCCGGCTCGCCGATCCCGGTCTTCTGTCGATGACCGAGGAATTCGGCGACGACACGACGACCCAGATCCTGTCGCTGTTCCCGAATTTCGTGCTGCAGCAGATCCAGAACAGCATCGCGTTGCGGCTGGTGTTGCCGAAAGGGCCGGACAAGACCGAATTGCAATGGATCTATCTTGGCTTCGAGGAGGATGACGCCGACCTCGCGGCATTGCGCCTGGCGCAAGCCAATCTCGTCGGGCCGGCGGGCTACGTCTCGATGGAGGATGGCGCGGTCGGCAACTTTATCCAGCGCGCGATCCCCGGGTCGGAGGGCGAATGCTCGGTGCTCGAAATGGGCGGGTTCGACCACGTCTCCGAAGCCAACCGCACCACCGAGGCCTCTGTGCGCGGCTTCTGGCACGCCTATCGCCCGCTGATGGGGTTCTGAGAGGATGGATCTCGCGGCGGTGGTGCGGCGCTTGGAATTGGAGCGGCTCTACGCCGATTACGCCCATTGCCTCGATACCGACGAACTCGAGCGCTGGCCCGATTTCTTCACTGAAGACTGTTTCTACCGCGTCACCTCGGCCGAGAATTATGAGGCGGGCCTGCCGCTCGGGCTGATTTACGCGACCTCGCGCAACATGGTGAAGGATCGGGTCAGCGCCTTGCGCGAGGCCAACATTTACGAGCCGCAGCGCTATCGCCACCTGATCTCGTCGCTGCGGATCGTTGGCGAGACCGCGGGGGCGCTCGACACGCATGCGAACTTTCTAGTCGTGCGGACGATGCAGGATGGCGACATGACAATTTTCGCGGCCGGCCATTATGTCGACCGTGCCGTGCATGACGAGGACGGTTGGAAATTCGCGCGCAAAGAGGTCGTTCTCGACAGCCGCCAGATCGACACCTTGCTGGCGATTCCGATCTGACCGGCGGCGGGCGAGGGCACACTCTTCGCCCGGATGATCGCGGTGAGGCAGGCATGGCGCCGAGAACTTATGCCTATGTAATCGTCGGCGCCGGCTCGGCCGGGTGCACCCTAGCCAACCGCCTTAGCGAAGACGCCTCCGCCTCCGTCCTGCTGCTCGAGGCGGGCGGTTGGGACCGCGACCCGTGGATCAAGATTCCGCTCGGCTGGGGCCGCATCCTGGAGCGACGGCTGCACGACTGGAGATACTTCACCGAACCTGAGACTAACGCCAACTTCCGGCGCATCGAATGCGCCCGCGGCAAGGTCGTCGGCGGCAGCTCGTCAATCAACGCGATGGCCTATGTCCGCGGCAATCGCGGCGACTACGACCGCTGGGCCCGGTTCGGCCTCAAGGGTTGGTCCTATGCCGACGTGCTGCCCTATTTCCGCCGCCAGGAATCTTGGGAGGGCGGCGCCGGCGACTATCGGGGCGGCGACGGGCCGCTGACCGTCGGCACTGCACGTTACGACGACCCGATCATCGACGCCTGCCTTGCCGCCGGTGCTGCGTTGCAGCTGCCGCGCACCGACGACTACAACGGCGCACAGCAGGAAGGACTGGGGCGGATACAACAGACGATCCGCCACGGGCGCCGCTGCAGCGCCGCCGAAGCCTATCTGCGCCCGGCCGTGGCCCGCTCCAACCTGACCGTCGAGACGGGTGCCTTGGCACACCGCATCGTCATCGAGCGCGATCGCGCCGTCGGCGTCGAATACGAGCGCCGCGGCGAAACAATCGTGGCTCGGGCCGAACGCGAAGTCATCCTGTCTGGTGGCGTCATCAACTCGCCGCAACTGTTGATGCTGTCCGGCATTGGCGACCCGGAACGGCTGGCGGAACACGGCATCCCGGTCGCCGCGCCGCTTGCCGGGGTCGGCCAAAACCTGCAGGACCATCTCTCGGTGCTGGCGGATTATGAGCGCCGTGAACCCGGCCCTTTTGTCGCGACGATGCGGCTCGACCGCACGCTCTTGGCGCTCGCCCGTGCCTATTGCTTTGGCACCGGCCCCGCCAGCGAAACGCCGAGCGGGTGGACTGGGTTTGTCAAAACCCGGCCCGAGCTCGAATTGCCCGACATCCAGTTTCTGTTTCGCGCGGTGGCGACCAAGGCCGGACCCTATCTGCCGCCGTTCAAACGCGTTTATGCCGACGGGTTCTCGCTGCGCGCGGTGATGTTGCATCCGGAAAGCCGCGGCGAGATCAAGCTCGCCTCGGCCGACCCGCGCGTTCCGGCCAAAATTCGGCAGAATTTCCTCGCCACCGAAAACGACCGTCGGACCATCCGCGACGGGTTGAAGCTGGTGCGCCGCCTCTGCGCCACCCCGCCGGTCAGCGACTTTGCCGCGCGCGAACTGGCACCGGGGCTCGACGTCGAGAGCGACCAGGCGCTCGATGCTTATATTTGCTCGACAGCGGTGACCGCGCATCATCCGCTCGGAACCTGCAAGATGGGCCTGGACGGCGATCCGATGGCGGTCGTCGACCCCGAATTACGGGTGCGCGGGATCGAGGCTTTGCGCGTCGTCGACGCCTCGGTGATGCCGGACTTGGTTGGCGGCAACATCAACGCCCCGGTGATCATGATCGCCGAGAAGTCCGCCGATATGATCCGCGGCCGCCCACCACTCGCCCCGGCGGATGTCTAGGCAGGCCGTCGCCGTCAGCGGAAGAATTCGACCTTCGCCTCGCGAAACCACAGGAAATTTGCCGGTGCGGCTGAGATTGGCCCGTTGATCGCGAACACCGCGATCTCGAATTTATCGCCTGGAGCCGCGGGGTTGGCGAGCACCAGGCGATGCGGCATGTTGAACCCCTGGATCGTGTGCGGGCTTGGCCGGCCGGCCGCGCGCGGCATTTCTCCATCGACCCAGATTTCAGCGTAGTCGTCGACATTGACCCGCAACACCGTCATTGCCCCGGCGGTGTCGAAACCGGCAGCGTTGACCGGGATCGTCAAGGTCGCGCGGTACCAGAAGAATGACACCATGCCGCCGCCCCGCCTGGCGCCGAGGTCAGAGCCAGCCACTATCGGCCAGGCGGAATCATCGTAGCCGCGCTCCTCGGCATGGGGCTCGATGTCGTAGGTCGTCTTGAATTCCGGCATCGAGTCGGAGAGCGCCGGGCATTCGACAATTTTCGCCTCCATCGCCCGCCACTGTGCGCCGAATACAGCCGACCCGGCATCGGTCATCAGATCGACCACATGCACCGGCGGCACCAAGGGCGCCACAGCCGGGTGCGGCACGAGCAGTGGCGGCCGCGCCGGTGCGAGCGAGTGCGTCGGTCTGATCCTTTTGCTGTCCGCCATTTTCATCTCTCCTTGTCGGATCGCCGACTATAACAGACGCATCTATCGGCGCGACCCCGCGGATCGCGTTTACCGCGAAGGCGAGGCCAAATTGCCGCGCGGTTCGTATTGCCGAACCTGCAACGAGCGCAGGACATAGTCGATGTCGGTTGCTCCGACGACATGCCGGTCGTTGCGGCAAATGCTGGCGTGGATCAAATAAACGTAACCGCCGCCCCAGCGCGGACCGCGCTTTTCCAACGCGAGACAGTCGCCGGACCCGACCGAAAATTCCATCGTGGTCAGATCGCCGCTGGCGACAAAATTGCGCCAACCGTTGCCCTGTCTCGTGGTTTGATTCATGTCGGGAAAGTCTTCGCGTAGATCACCGTAGCCTGCTTCGACATAGCAGCTGCTGTGTTGATGCCCGATGGCGCTCACATAATAAGGATCGAAGATCATGACATCGGCCTCGATCGCCAGATTTCCGAGATTGGTCATGACCAGATCATGAGCAATTCGACAGTTGGACTGTTGAATGCCGGGGAGGACCGGCGTCATGGTTTCCTGAGCTGATCCGGTTTTGCAGCTGCTCGGCGTGCCAGCGATGATCCTTGATATGCCGCACGGAATATTTGGCCACTTATTCTCCTCGACACGGGAATTGCCAAAGTAGGGGGTGAATTTCTTCCACGCGGGAGTGATCGGCGGGGCGGTGACAGTGACCTCCGGCAAGGGCACCGGCTTCTCGTCGGCGGCGACCCGCTGCGCCGAGGCGACGGTCAGGGTCAGAATCGCGGCTATCGCCCAAGAGATTGTCCGCATCGCAAAGCACACCCGTCCAGCGCGTCACGGCACCCAGCGGGCGCGACTTCAAAAATTATACGGATTTGAGGAGCGAGCGTGACCGCATCACGCAGAAATGGGGAGTTCGATGGGCGGCCCGGCTATCTGGACTGTCCTACCGTCTTGCTCTAACCAGTGAGCCTCCTGCAGCGGCGATATGCAGGCGGGAATCGCCTAAAGGGCGGGCGCCGCCCGCTCAGCTGCGCGCGGCTTGCCGGAGAGCAGTCCCGCGGCGCGGCGGGCAGATATGATCTTCGAGGGTAAGATTGACCCTGTCCCCTGAAAACCTTCCGGTGACTCGATAGCCTCGCACATGCCGCGTCCCCACCACGCCGGCCCGCGTCGCTCCCGAGAAGCTCCCGTCGGGCGACAGCGCGAGGTTCTGTAGAGCTACGGTCGAGCGCGCAAGAGAGACGACGCCCGACAAGCGACCTTGCGCATTTGTCAGGCGGACAAGCCAATCGCCGCAGCGCAGGCCCGAGATTGCTCGTCCTTGGACAGTCCAAGTCCCGTCGGAAAGGTGGTTGGTCGCAACGGTTGCCGGCCGCGCCACGGGTGCCAGCGAGACGCCCGCAAGGAAAGCACAGACCGTGAGGGCAGCCGCGAGCTCCCGCTTTGAAGAAACCAAGGCTGCCCCTTTCCGATCGATAAGTGCCGTGCGCCTATACCCAGATACCCGCCGGCAACCTCCTGCCGGTTGGCTAACTGGCGTGCCGGATCGGCGGGCCGTTTACTGGTTTGGCCCCCCCGAGGTTGCCCTCCCGCCGACCGACATCCGGTTCATAGTGGTGGGGTTACCGGATTGTAGCTGGGAGAGTTCCTGACGGTTCAGTTCGTCGGCCCCACTGCCGCCTGATTGTTGTCTCGCCGACTCGACGGCATGCCGCCGGTGATGGGCTCGCGTCGACGAACCCGTGCCCCGGCTCGATGTCGCTCTGCCACCAGCCGACATCCGGTTCATCTGATGCGGAAGCGCCCCTGTGGTTGTGGCGGCCGTTCCGGGTGCTGTAGCTGACGTCGATGACGATGGGCCCGTGCCTCTATCCGAGGTCGCTCTCCCTCCCATCGGCATCCGGTTCATCTCGCTTGGCATCGCCCCAGGCATCGCCGGCATCGTCGTGTTGGTGCCGGGCTGTGCCGTGGACGGCGCCGGCTGCGCCCAGACCGGCACCGAGATCGCTAGTGCGGCAACAGCCGCCACGCCGATCAAGATATGCTTCACGGGTGTAATCCTCCCTATCATCCTAGGAAATTTTACTCAAAAATCTCGTCGAGAGAGAACCACATTTTCGGTTGAGTAAGGGAAACACCTAACAAACTTAACGGTTGTGCACCGGCGAACCTGTTGAGGCGGTCGGTGCGGTCGAAAGCCCGTATTCGAGCGGCACAGCCACGCTCGATATTTCCGGGGGTGCCGAGACCCCCAGCCGCCATAATCGGAGGGAGGTCGAAACCCATCGACCGCCGGGCGATTTTCGCTTTGCTCGAGTGCAAAAACAGCGCCGCAGGAAGCGGCGCTGCACGTGGGCGTTACGGTCGTCGCGGGCTTATTCGGCGGCGGCCTGCAATGTCGAAGGCGGCTCGGCGAGGAGAGCCGCGGCTTCCTTGGCGATGCGCGTGCCCTCGAAGAAACGCGGGTTCTGCGTTCCCCATAGCCGCACCGCGTTGGCAAAAGTAAAGTCGCGGAAGTCGTCTTCGCTCAACAACCCGTCTTCGACCAGCTCATAGGCCTCGGGCACCGGCATCAACATGTCGGGCACGTCGAAATGGCCGATGTCGGAGCTGAAGATCGCGTTGATCCGCGCGCCGAACGGGTTGATCTTGCTGAACGCGACCGCGTTTAGCCGGTCGTCCGACTCGCAGCCGAAATAGTATGGGGTCGCGTAAAGGTCGATCCAGTCCTGCTTTTTGGTGATGTTGCAGGGGGCGTAGTCGTCATGGACCGGGACCCCGCCGTCCATGTGGTCCTCCTCGCGAGCCGGCCAGCCGTCGCGCCTGTCCAATTCCGCGGCGATGTCGCCATAACCGTATTTGTCGACATATTGGCGCAACAGCGGGCGGTCGAGCTTGTCCGGGTGCATGTAGGCGAGCCCCTTGGCGCCGCGCCGTTCCCAGTGCTCGATCAGATCGGCGAACAGCTGGCAGCCCCAGCCGACCCCGCCTTCGAGAAATCCAAAGCGCAGATCCGGGAAGCGGCGAGTGACGCCGCCGAGGAACAACGCCTTGGCGACAGCATGACCGGCGGCGGCAAAATGGCCGATATGGTTGAAGGTAAAGTTCGACGGCGAATTGCGCAGGCCAAAGCTGCGGCCGCCGGTGTGAAAGGTCGGCGCCATCGTCAATTCGCGGCATTTCTGCCAGACCGCGTCGTAATCGTGCTGGCTGTCGATGCCGAGCTGGTCGTAGTTCACCGTAAAGCGGGCGAGCGCCGGGTCGACGTTGTCGGCGATCTTCAGGCGGCGGGCGATGCCGCTGCCGAACATGCCGACCTTGGCGCCCAACTCCTTGGTGACGAATTCGAGCTCGGCGATCGCTTCTTCGGGCGTGTGCATCGGGATCACCGCGGCCGGGGTCAACCGGTCGCCGAGATCGCGGAAATACTCGGAGGTGACGATGTTGAAGCCGCGGATCACGGCGCGCCGCGTCTCGTTATCCGGGATGCGCGGGATGCCGAGCCCGGCGGTCGGGTAGATGATGCCGAAATCGATCCCGAGCTCGTCGAGCCGGTCATACAGCATGCGCGGCATCATCGCGGTCGCGCGGTCACGGGTGTTGGTCGACTGCCGCCCCCAATAGCCTTCCATCGCGACGCCGCGCTGCTGGCGCTCGGCCATCGTCAGGCCGAGCGTATCGGGAATGCGGCGTTGCGCGGCGAGGAACCCGTCCGCCGATTTGTCGCCGGCGACCTGGCGCATCCGCTCGGCAAACACCGGCGTGTATTCGATCCAGTGGCCGTCGCCGTCGATGACCGGATGATTTAGCCGGGAACGGACCTGTTCGGGGCTCGCATGCGCGCTCATTCTTGTCCTCCTCTAGCCGGTAGCAGCGCCGTCCGATAGTCACGCGAAAAACCTAAGCGCACGTGGCGGACAAGTCAAACCAGGGTAGCCGCGGGTAGTGACGCACTTTGAAATCTGAGGTACGCGGAGTCAGGCTTTTGGATTCCCCGACGCGTCTGTAGCAAGCCACCACCATATTCCGACCACGAGAAGCAGGACGAAGATCGCCAGAACGATGGCCCCGCAGCCCCAGCCCATATAAAGGCCACCATTGACGATGGCGCCGATCGTTGACCCAATCATGACGAGGGAGCACGTCCTTTTCGTTTGGCGGGCGCGGTGGGCGCAGCAGATAGCGCTGGTGCGGGAGTTACGTCGATCATCGGAGCGCTGGTCTTAAACCGGGCAAGCAGGGCATCTACCGCCATATTGAACACGCCCTGCGCATGATAAGCGAGATACCGAGCCAACAGCGTTTTGAGCTGGCTCATCTCGTCATCGGTTAGCTTCTCCATTTTTTACCGTCTCCCTCGCCATACTTGCCCTCCTTATATATATGCTTGGCGTTAAGCATCCGTGAAATCGTGTTCTACGACTTCGTCCGGCACAAGAGCCTTAAGAAGCTCACGCCAGCGATCGCTGCGGGGATTTCCGATCGCCTATGGTCGATGGACGATATCGTTGGACTGATCGACTCGGCCGAGAGCGAGCCGACGAAACGCGGTTCTACAAGCCGCGTCAGCCGCAAAAGCGAGCCGCGAATTTCAAAATAAGTCACTACCTAGGCGCGCGCTCATGACGCTGGCACGCGCTGCCGAGCGCTTGCGAAATTCGGGGGTGTACCGCAAAATCGGCGATCGAGCCGGCAATACACCGGCTGCGATGTCTCTCGGTGACATGCGGATGAAGCCTGACTGCCGTCCGATCTTGCTGCATGACGGAGTGGCTGGATGCAATTGGAATAGTCCTTGAGGACACCCGCATAAGATGGCCGGAACCAATCATCGACGCCGCGCGATGAGCGGCGGGCCGGCGATCATCCTCGTCGAGCCGCAGCTCGGCGAGAATATCGGTACCGCGGCGCGGGCGATGTTGAATTGCGCGCTCGGCGATCTGCGCCTGGTTCGGCCGCGCGACGGGTGGCCCTCGAAAAGGGCGGCGGCGGCAGCGAGCGGCGCCGACGCGGTGCTCGACGGCGCGCGGCTCTACCCATCGGTCGCGGCGGCGATCGCCGATCTCGTCCATGTCTACGCTTCGACCGCGCGCGACCGCGGCATGGTTCGGCGCGAAGTGACGCCGCGCCAGGCGGCGGCCGAAATGCGAAACCATCTGGCGGCTGGCGAGGCCTGCGGCATCCTGTTCGGCCCGGAGCGGACCGGATTATTGAACGACGATCTGACCTTGGCCGATACGGTCCTGACGGCGCCGCTCAACCCCGGCTTTTCGTCGTTGAACCTCGCCCAGGCAGTGCTGATCGTTGGCTATGAGTGGTATACCGCGGACGCCCCGGCCGCGCCGGAGACCGTGCACACCGGGCTCAGCCGGCCGGCGATCAAGGCCGAGCTGTTTAACTTTTTCGCGCATCTCGAAGAGGAGCTGGTCAAAAACGGGTTTCTCCGCAATCGCGAAAGCCGCCCGAGCATGGTGCGCAACCTGCGCAGCCTGTTCCAGCGTGCCCACTGCACCGAGCAGGAACTGCGCACTCTGCACGGCGTCGTCACCGCCTTTGCCGGCCCGAGGGAACGCGCCAAGCCGGTGGATTTAGCGAAATTCGACCCCAACGGGACGGCCTGAGAGCTCCCGTCCTCATCAGGCCGGCGAAGGCCGGTGCCATGACAATCGGGGCCCGCACCGGGAAGACGAACAGCGGACGGGACACCACGCCCATCTGCTAAACTGCGCCGAGCGAGAGGAGAAGAAATGCAACTGCACTTGCAGACCTGGCCGGAGGTCGAGACTTATCTTCGGTCGAGCCGCGGCATCATCCTGCCGATCGGCTCGACCGAGCAACATGGGCCGGTCGGGCTGATCGGCACCGACGCGATCTGCGCCGAGATCGTCGCGCGCGGCGTCGGCGACACGGCCGACGCGATGGTCGGGCCGACGATCGGGGTCGGCATGGCGCAGCATCACATGGCCTTCCCCGGTTCGGTCACCTTGCGGCCGAGCACCCTGATCGCGCTGCTGCGCGACATCGTCGAGTCGCTGGCGGTGCACGGCTTTGAGCGCTTCTATTTTGTCAATGCGCATGGCGGCAACATCGCCACCGTCAGCGCCGCCTTTTCGGAAATCTATGCGGCGCGCAGCATGGCGCCCGGGGGCAATGTCGCGCCGATCAAATGCCGGCTGCGAAACTGGTGGCAGGGCGAAGGGGTCGGCCAGATCGCCAAGGAACTCTACGGCGACGCCGAGGGCAGTCATGCGACCCCGAGCGAGGTCGCGATGACCCAGTTCGCTTATCCCGAAGCGATCAAGAAGGCGCCGCTCGATCCGCCGATCGCGCCGCGCGGCGATTTTACCGACGCCGCCGACTACCGCCGCCATTTCCCGGACGGCCGCATCGGCTCGAACCCGGCGTTGGCCACGCCCGAAGCCGGCAAGCGGCTCTACGAAGCCGCCGTCGCCGGTCTCGCCAAGGACTACCAAAGGTGGATGGCTTCGTGAGCGAGAACCCCTAATTCTCCGCGCTGCGACATTGTGGATCGCGCTCCAGGCGTCGAAACCGGGTGCGCACATCGCCTTCGTGATAATTTGCGGCATGCGCTATCGAATTGAGATTCCGCCGCGGAATGCCCTGTTGATCGCCTGCGCCGTGGCGCTGGTCGGCCTCGTCTATGCCGAGGGTTGGATTTGGCCCTTGAAGGCCGCTGCGGTGATGATCCCGGTGTCGTTCCTGGTCGGCTGACCGGGCTAGCGGCGCAGCAACAGCGGGTAGAGGCTGAGCAGCAGCTCGGCCACGATCAGCACTACGATGTACCACTCGACGCGCATGCTGCTGCGCGTCTGCACCAGACTGAGCAAGGTTTCGACCGTGTTCGACACGATGTCGAGCTTGCGGTCGAGCGCGCGATCGCGGTCGCGCAACTCGTATTCGTCGGCAAGGCGCATATAGAGGCGGTCGAGTTCGGGGTGTTCCCACAACAGCTCGGGGGTTTCCGAGGTGCCGACCCGGCCGACCATTTTCTGCTGCATCAACAGCACATCGCCGATGTGGCGCAGCAGCACCTTGCCGGCGACGCCGGCCCGGCCGTTTTCGCGCAGGCTTGCGGCCAACGGCTCGATCCGGTCGAAGAGGTCTCCGATCCGCGTCTCGTAGTAGGAAAGCACGAGGCTCTTGGCGAGGATGTCGGCGACCAGCTGCAGCCGCTCGGTTGAGCGGTCGCGCAGGATGATGTTGCCGGAGGGGTCGACATGCTGGTCGCTGT
>Ga0210386_10001227_pt1 | contig 23073 bp, 20 predicted proteins | sample IncBWH32OmetaG_FD_160091 | JGI IMG/M metagenome (GOLD analysis project Ga0210386, IMG submission 160091) | Forest soil microbial communities from Barre Woods Harvard Forest LTER site, Petersham, Massachusetts, United States - Inc-BW-H-32-O ...
TGTTGACCTGGACTTCGACGTGAAGCCCGGCATCGGATACATCAAACTCTCTGGTTTCAATGAAACGACGGACACGGAACTCTCCGCAGCGCTGAAGGATTTGGACGCCACGAAGTTGGACGGACTCATTCTGGATTTGCGCGGGAATCCGGGCGGCCTGCTGAATGAAGCTGTCGCCGTTTCGGACATGTTCCTGGACAAGAATGAGCTGATCGTGTCGCACCATGGACGCGCGTCCGCCGAACGCCGCTATTACGCGGTGCGCGGCAATCGCGGCGTCACCGTGCCGCTGGTTGTGATCGTCAATGGCGGCTCTGCTTCCGCATCGGAAATCGTGACCGGAGCAATTCAGGATCATGATCGCGGACTTGTGGTGGGCGAGCAGAGCTTCGGCAAGGGCCTGGTGCAAACCGTTTCCGGACTAAGTGAAAATACCGGACTGGCATTGACCACGGCGCGTTACTACACGCCGAGCGGCCGCCTGATCCAGCGCGATTACAAAGATATTTCGCTGTACGATTATCTCTACAACCACAAGAATCCCGCGCCGACAGAAGTGAAATTGACGGACAGCGGACGCCAGGTGACCGGTGGCGGAGGCATTACGCCAGACGTTGTCGTTCAGCCGTTGAAGTACAATCCGTTCCAGGAATCGATCCTGCGTCATGAAGTTTTCTTCGCTTATTCAGGCGGCGTGGGCGGCTTTACCACTTATTTCCTGGGAACGCGGCCGGAAATCACCAAGGATTTTGTGGCGAACGATAGCGTCATGAAAACCTTCCGCGCCTATCTCGACAAGGAAAAAATTCCTTACACGGAAGATGACATCGCGCAAAACCTGCCATGGATCAAGCACGAGATTCGCAAGGAAGCTTTCATCTCCGTGTTTGGATTGACGGAAGGCGCGAAGGTTGACCTTGAGGACGACGTACAGTTGTCGAAGGCCATCGAAACCTTGCCCCAAGCTCGCGCATTGTATGAGAACGCCCGGAAGATCGTGGCACAACGCAACGCGGGAAGCGGGCCACAGCAGCAATAATTGCCGCTCCCATAAACTTTTTTCCATAAATTCGGGGATGCATGTTTGGATTCCTCGTCATACCCTGTTAAAATCTCACGGGTTCATCGTGCGGCATTTCTTTTACGCACCTTGCTGCGGCCTACTTCACCTGCACTGAGAGAACTCGAAGTGTTAGACGCGGGATTTTTCCGCCGCATGCTTCCTTGTCAACGGTTTTCATTTGCTGGAGCGGTATGGTTCTGGGGGCTTAGTTCAGCGGGAGAATAGTTCGTTCGCAACGAACAGACACGGGTTCGATTCCCGTAGCCTCCACCAAATTCTTGCTATAGTTTTAATTGTGTCAACACAGAACGTGTCCAGGTTCAACCTTCAGCATTGATGAAAAGTTACATCCATTCCTCGACGAAACTTCGCTCGATTTTTGTATTCACTATCGTTTTTTTGGCGGCCTCAACAGGTTGCGGCAAGGTGCGTCGATTTATTTCGCGGCATCACGTTGAGCATGTGACTTATCGAAGCGTGACCATCAGTTGGACGCCCGCAAAACCCGAAGTGGCAGGGTACAACGTGTACCGTGATTGGCAGTTTAGCGGGCCCGCCCGATTGACCCCGCAAATCGTGCAAGAAACCCAATTCGTTGATAAGATGGCCATAACGGGCCATACCTACACGTATTACGTGACTTCTGTCAACGCGGCTGGTTTGGAGAGCAAGCCTTCCGAAATCATTACCGTGGTCGTCCCGAAATAGCTCAGTCCTCTTAGAGGAAGACTTGGCCTTAAGTGGCATAGGCTTCAGCCTGTGCGGGGTTAGACCTTGCAAGGCCTAAGAGCGCACAGGTTGAAGCCCCATGCCACTTAACCTGCACACCTGTACTTCATGCCGGTGGCTACGCAGTCTGCAAACGAGGTAAAATGGGGAGATGCCTGTTCGCCTGATTGCGCTTGATATCGATGGGACGCTTCTCGATGAGCACTCCCGCCTCCCCGATGCGAATCGGGATGCTGTAGCCGCAGCTTCTGCGCGAGGAATCGAAATTGCCCTCGTTACAGGGCGCCGTTATGATTTCGCCCTTCCTATTGCGCTGCAGTTCCCTTGCCCGCTGACCATGATTGTGAATAACGGGGCGCTCGTGAAATCCAGCGGCGGAGAGACGCAATTCGTGAACCTGCTGCCCGTCAAAGTCGCGGCGCAAGTTCTGGAAGAGACTGCCGACTACCGGGAAATGGCATCGGTATGCTTTAACCGTCCGCGCGAAAACCAGGTGATCTACGAACACATTGATTATGAAGATCCCTTGCGAGGCGCCTATTTCGCTCGCAACCGCGAATACCTGGGGGAGATGATCCCCTTACATGCCTGCCTCACGGAAGATCCGATCCAGGTGATGTTCACGGGCTATGCGAATCAGGCGCGTGAAGTGGAAACGTACCTTTCTCGTTTGCCGATTGCCTCGGAGTATTCCGTAGCCATGACGGTATATGAATCACGCGACTTTGGCCTGGTGGACGTGATCGCCCGAGGATGCTCCAAAGGCGCGACGCTCGCCGAGTGGGTGTGCAGGCGCGGCTTCGATCGCGAAGATGTTTTGGCTATCGGAGACAACCTGAATGACATGGAGATGCTCCAATATGCGGGGCATCCCGTGGTCATGGGAAACAGCGTGCCTGAGTTGAAAGCGATGGGATGGCATGAAACACTGAGCAACGATGAGTGCGGGGTTGCCGCTGCCATCGAGCGATTTGCATTTGGAAATGCGGTGCTGGAGATGCCGGATTGGAAATGTGCAAAGTGAAGCGGATGGTACAGCGCGGAGCCTGGGTTGCTGGAGCGATCGTCGCGCTTGCGGCGATGGCGCCGTCCGCGCGCGCGGACTACATGGTACTGCAATCCGGCCAGCGCATTCACGTGACGGGTTACGAACGCGTGGGAGACACGGTACGCCTCACGATGTCCGGTGGAACCTTGGAAATTCCCGCCGACTCGGTTGTCAGCGTGGATCCGGAAGATACTTTCCTGCCCGCTAAAATACAGTCGCTTGATGTTCCATTCGCCAATTTCATTTCCGAATCCGCGCGAGTTCACGGCGTAGCCCCTGAGCTCGTCGCCAGCGTGATTGCCGTGGAGTCGAACTTCAACCCCAACGCCGTATCCTGGCGATATGCCCGCGGCCTGATGCAATTAATGCCGCAGACAGCCGCGCGCTTTGGCGTGACCAAAATTTTTGACCCGCAGCAAAATATCGATGCTGGCACGCGCTACCTGAAAGAATTGCTAGTACGTTACAAAGGCGATCTGTCCCTTACGCTCGCCGCCTACAATGCCGGTCCCGAGCGCGTCGAACAATACCGCGCCGTCCCGCCTTACCGCGAAACGCGAGATTACATTCGCCGCGTCACGGAAAAATTCCGCACCGCGTATCACGCCGCCAACCAAATCGCAGACCTGCAGTAGTTTTTAGCGGGATAGGCTTCAGCCTGTCCGGCTTAGATTTCCTTTGGATTAGCGCAAAGGTCAAAAAAAGACAGGCTGAAGCCTGTCCTATTGGGAAGGTGCGGACGGATTATAAATCTGCGGTCCCAGTGGAGTCTGCTGAGGTTGCGATCCGCCGGGGTTATTTGGATCCATGCCAATGTTCCCCGGTGCATTTGTATTCGTTCCGCCAGTGCCGGTAGGATTCGTGCCCGGAGCGCTGCTAGGATTCGTATTCTGGTTCAGAGGCGATTGCCCCGGAATCACGGTCTGCTGCCCTGTGGTGTTAGCGATAAATTCCCATTGCTCATACGTATCGCCTCCCAAATACACTTTCAACGAAGATTTCTTTATCTTGCTGCCTACCCCGGCAATATTTCCGCCCAGCACGGCACCGGTCAAAGGTTGTGGCTGCGATTCCAATGGGTTTCCTGTTGTCCCGTTGCTCGGTGATTGTTGACCGATACCGGTCATGCCAGTCGTGGCAGTCATGCCCGTTGTTTGCTGTGAAGTGGACGCGGACCCTGGCTGACCAAGCGGCTGCGTCCCGCCTCCTGTCAAAAGCGAAAGTCCCTGAACGCCTTGGGGAGAAAGTGCGTTTTGCAGCAAACTGGCTGGACGCAAGCTGCCAATCAGCATCCCATTCGGGCCCATGTAAATAAAGCGCCAGGAACCGTCTTCCTTGTTCATCGGATCTGTATAAGCCTGACGAAGAAAACGCACGCCATTCGTTTGCTTAGTGAGGTCTTCGACCTTGGTGGGATACTTTCCGAACTTCGTGTAATACAGGAGTATGGCGCGCTGATATTGCTGGCCTCGCCAGATCATTTCCGTTTCTTTTTCGCGGCGGCCCTCCGTAAGCAGATTCGGCGCAACGGCCATCGCCGCAATGCTCATGGTAGCCACGAGAAAAACCACCATGAGAAGCGTATAACCCGCCTCCCGGCTTCGTCGCGTGTTTGAAATAGCTCGTTTCATGATCCTAACCGTTCGGAGGCGGTTCCTCCAGAGTGAGGGTCGCGCGACGTCCCGAGGAAACTTCCTCTACATCCGCCGTGGTATTCGTCAGGCGTATCACGCGGAAACGGCCCATGAGCGTGTCGCCTTCTCCCGCAATAATCACATCCTCATTATTCGCGGTCGCAAAAAAAGCACGCCTGTGGCTGCCGCCCATATCGCTGACATATCCGAAATATTTCGCGTCCACCGTAAGCGGCGGAGGGCCCGGGGGGGGGCCTGGCGCAACATTGACAGGCACCTTGGAAACCGGAGGCGGCGGGGGCGGCGGCAGCGTGGCGCTGAAAATACTGCGGTGCACTCCGTTATATTCCAGCTCAAGAAATCGCTTCAAAATGTCGAGGCGCAATGCGGGATTATCGACCGGGACGGGGGTAAATTGCGTATCGAGCGACACCGGCGCCGGAGCCACATCGTCCGAGGACCGCGAACGGACAATATTAAAAGCCGTGCCCGCCAGCACAGCCAGCAGCACTCCGAGAACGATCATTTGGTTTCGACGTGTCATATCAACTGTGTCATCTCAAGTGGTCCGGAAATAAGTCCTTAGCTGCATATTCAAACGAAGTTTCCCCACTGTGCTGGGAGCCAGCGCGAGGCTGTCCAGAACATAAAAATTATCGGAATGTTCCAGCTTGTTCAAGAACTGAACGAGGTTGTCGTAATCTCCCTCGACCGCCGTAGTGATGTCCACCTGCATCAGACCGCGAGCATCGGGCGCATGCTGGTGAAATGAAATCGAATCCGAGCGCAAGCCGGCGGTGCGGGATAAATCTCCCAGATCTTCGCTGATCGCGGAATAACCCGCTCCGGCCGGATGAAAGTGAGTGTTAAAAAATTCGTCCCACTGTTTTTCATCGGCGGGCAATTCCGTGCGGAATCGTTCGAGGCGCGTGTTATCGGCGCGATACTGTTTTTCAAGAAGGGTCAGGCGCGTCAAATCGCTGGTCTGCACGTGCGGCGAATTGTTGAGCTTCCACTGAATGCCGATCAACGCGGCATCGGCTATCAGGATAATGGCCAACGCGGCGCGAATTACATTGTTGCGATGGAGTATGGTTGATTTCATATCAAATCACCGAATACTGCGCCTGCAGCGAGAGCATCACCCGGTCCGTCAGCTCCGGTTTCAAAGGGCGAGATTCGTTTAACAGTTGAATATGCGAAAACTCGGGCGACTTTTCGAGCGCCTTCAGAAATTTTAATTTGCCTTCATCGCTCATCGCGCCCACCAGGAACGTCAGTTGCAAGCTGTCCCCCGCCAATTTCGGCTCAATACTGACCACGCGCACACCCTCGGGCAGAATCCGCTCAAGGTCCATGAAAATCTTGATCCAGGGAAAAGCCCTCTGCTGGATCAGTGAGTTCAAATAAGCGGCGCGCTGGCGGCGAGCAACCGTTCCCGGATTTTCAAAAAATGTGGAAAGCTGCTGGCGCTGCTGCTGCAATCTCGCAATTTGCATCTCGAGCGCATCCTGCTTGGCGCGCAATTCCTTATCGCTTCTCCAGGTCGAATACGAGCGATAAGAGAAAATCAGGAAAGCCAGGATGGCGATCGTGCCGATTACGCCGGCGGCTAGGGCAAAACGCCGGTTGCTCTCCAACGGAGATGTCGAAAGATTTAGACGAACTTTCATTCGCTACCGATGCGCCTTTCTGATTCACTTTTTCCCTGTCAAACTCACGCCCCGCGATTCAGCGTCCAGCCGATCAAAGCATCCATGCCGCGTTCCACCAGCGGATTTTCGTCCGAGCGGATTCTTCCCTCTTCGCTCGCAGCGACCAGAAGTGATTGCACGGGACATTTCAGTTCCTGCTCAAACGGCCCACAAAACTCATCAATGCGGTCCGAAAGCCCCGCAAGGCGTACCTGCGCGATGCCTTCACTCCAGAAATCCTGATAATAGGCGGCCAGAGGATAAATCTCATCCAGCAGCGCTTGCGGCGTCACGGTGCGAGCGTCAGACGGCAGCGTCGTGCAGCGATACCCGCAAAGAATTCCCTCGCGGACAATTGCCGTGGTCAGCGTCGTTCCCGCCACTCGCGCCAGAAGCGCAGGCCTCTCATCCTGCAAGAGTGGGACAGCCGCCAGCGTGGAACTCATGACCACTCCTGGGGCCATTCCAACAGACTCCACCAAAGATTCATATTCGCGCACGATACGCAGACGAGCGAGGCCCGTAACAATATCCACCCCATCATCGCGGGGCGATTGCCGCATGTAAGAGATTACAGTTTCTTCGGCCTCAAAAGGAACGCTCTTTTTCAAGCGCCAGCGAAGGATGGGAATCGCTTCCTCCGACTTGCGCGGAAAGACGTCAAAGTGCAAAACAAAAACGCGAATCACGGAGTCGGGTAGCAGCAGCGCGACATCTTCATCCTTGGCACGCAAACGAGAAAACACGCGGCCCACAGCGGCCCGCACCTCACTCGCGTCGATCAGGTTGGCCTCCACCGCCGTTGGAACAATCGCTCCCGGTGGCAACGGTTCAATTGCAAACCCGTCAAGCCCGGTGCCCGTGCGCGTCCATCGCGCCGCAGCGACGTAGTCCGCGGCAATTTCGCACGCAATTAATGGATGCGGCGTGGAATCCATCCAGCGCGCAAGACGGCGGATAAATCCACTTTGGTAGATTCCCTGCCGGATGCTGTCGCTACTCAATGAATGTCACCTTGTTAATTTCTTTCAGCGTCGTAATGCCCTCGCGCACTTTCGCGAGTGCGGAGTCTCTGAGGAACATCATGCCTTCTTCACCGGCGGCGCGTTTGATCTCGGACGTGGGACGACGGCCAATAATCATTTCGCGAATCCGGTCGGACAAGTCCAGCAACTCTGATATGGCGCTGCGGCCGCGGAAACCCGTGCCCGAACATTCCAGGCAGCCCGCGCCTTCGACGAATTGCACGGAGGCCCATTCGTCGGGATCAAGACCAGAAGCGCGCAGAACTTCCGGCGAATAGCGTACGTTCTTTTTGCAATGGACGCAAACCACGCGAATGAGGCGCTGCGCCAGAATGCAGTTCAATGCGGAAACAAAGTTGTAAGGCTCAACGCCCATGTTGATGAAGCGTCCGATGACGTCCGTCACGTTGTTCGCGTGTACCGTAGTAAAAACCAGGTGGCCCGTGAGCGCGGACTGAATCGCGATTTGCGCGGTTTCGTTGTCGCGAATTTCGCCGACCATGATCTTATCCGGATCATGACGAAGGATGGAACGCAATCCGCGAGCGAACGTCAGCCCCTTCTTTTCGTTTACGGGGATCTGTGTGATTCCGCGGACCTGATATTCGACAGGATCTTCAATCGTGATGATCTTATCTTCGTCGGTCTTAATTTCGTTGATGGCGGCATACAGCGTCGTCGTTTTTCCCGAGCCGGTCGGCCCAGTGACAAGCACCATGCCGTACGGCTCCCGAATATAGCGGCGAAACTTGCGCATTTCGTCCGCTGAAAATCCGACCACATCCAGGCTGAGGTTTTGAAATTTTTCGGACAGCGTTTCCTTGTCCAGCACGCGCAACACGGCATCTTCTCCGTGGCTGGACGGCATGATGGAGACGCGGAAATCGACGAAGCGGCCTTTGTACCGGACACGGAAGCGGCCATCCTGGGGCACGCGGCGTTCCGCGATGTCCAGCTCACTCATGACCTTGATGCGCGAAATAATTGTGGAGAGCCAGTCTTTCGAAATCGGCGCCATGGCGTGCACCAGCACGCCGTCGATGCGGTACTTGACGGCAACTTCGATATCCCGGGCCTCGATGTGAATGTCCGAGGCGCGCCGTTCGAGCGCCGTAAAGATAACAGTGTCCACGAGGCGAACGACGGGGCTGACGGCGGAATCCTGCTGCGTCAAGCTGTCCGCGGAGATGTTCGAATCGGTTTCGTCATCCTCTTCGACCACGGTCAACGTAAAGGCTTCGGTCGCTTGATCGAGAACGCGCTGGGACTGCTCGGTGCGCTTCAGGAGATCACTGATTTGCGTGGGGGTGGCGACTTTCAGGACCAATTTCTTGCCCAGCAGCAGCGGAAGCTCATCGCTGAGCAAAACCTGACTAGGATCCGCCACTGCGATCACCAGGGAGCCTTCATGGGCCTCCATTGGCACAAAGTTGAAGCGGAACATCAACTCGGCAGGAATGCTCCTGAACAGCTCGGGATCAATTCTCTGTTCGAACAAATCGACGAAAGCGCAGCGGTATCGTTGCGCCAGGCGACGCGACTTCTCGCGTTCACTTTGTGGGTCCGATGCTGTGGTTAGTGTTTGATCAATTGTGCTCATAGCTATATGTCCCTACCCCTGGCCCCCAGCCGAAAGGGAGAACATCGGCAAGTAAAGCGCGACCAGGATAAATGCAATTAACACGGCCATGAAGACCAGTATGGCGGGTTCGATAAGGGCCACTAGATTGGCAAGCTGCGTATTTACATCGTCTTCGTAAAACTCAGCTACGCTTGCAAGCATGGCAGAAAGTGATCCGCTAGCTTCTCCGACTTCGATCATTTCCAAAGCGAGATCGGGCACCAATCCCGTCGACGAAAGGCTGCTGTGCAGGGATTGCCCTTCGCGCACGAGTTGCGCGCCACTGGCGATTGCGCCTGAAACCAATCTGCTTTTGATCGCTCCGCCCGCCGTTTCCATGGCCTGGACGAGCGGCGTGCCTCCGGCAAGTAGCGTTGATAGCGTACGGCAGAATTGCGCAAATTGAAATTTCGTAAGCGTTTGGCCGATGATCGGCAGGCGCATGCGGATGCGCTCAAAAGTCAGTCCGCCCTGCGAGGTTTGTGACCACGCAAATAAAGCCGCTATGAGAAAGGCTGTCAAAATGACAGTGCCGATCAGATACGGTCGGTAGGTAACCGTAATCGCAAGAAGGAGTCGCGTGGCCGCGGGCAAATTGATATTCAAATCGTTGTAAAGTCCCGCGAACTTTGGAATTACATACGTTACAAGATACGTCACGATGCCAATGGCGGAACAAACCAGGATAATCGGATAAATAAGTGTTGAGATCAGTTTCTTACGGAACCCGGTCGTAATCTTCTGGTAGGCAATGTAATATTCGAGGACCCCGGAAAGGTTGCCGCTTTTTTCTCCTGCCAGCACGGAAACCGTGTAAACCTTCGGGAATACACCTTGCGCTTCGAGTGCCTCGGAAAGATTGGTTCCTTCCCTGACCTGGCGGCGAACTTCGCCCAGCACAGGCCGCAACTTTTCCGCAGCTGCTCGCTCGGAAAGCAAATCCAAAGCTCTTAAAATTGGGATACCCGCTTTGATCAGCGTGTTGAATTGCTGGTTGAAGACCAGGAAATCATTCCCATCCACTGATTTCTGGCGCTTGCGGCCAAAAAGTTGACCAATGGCCCCGGCGCGAGGCCGAACGTTGTACACAAATAGTCCACGGTCGGAAAGCTTCTGCCGAGCCTCGGACATCGACTGCGCAGGCTCCACATGCAGAAAAACTTTTCCGCTGCCATCGGCCACTTTGCAAACAAACTCAGCCATTGCTTGAGTGTACCTCAACCGCTATAGATGCAGAAAGTCGCCCTCGCGGCAGCGTGCGCTGGGCGGCACCTCGCCATTAACCGGGTCTCACCCATTATAGCGGGGGTTCATGGGCAACACATTTCTATTCTGTGAGCACCGCGTAAATGTCCGATGAAGGGGATTCCGGGGCAAACAAGCCTGCAATCCACTCAAATTGCTTCGCGAACCTTATTGAGGTCCTTCCATGGATGCCCCGTTCACGATGGCAACTCCGTTAGGAACCTGGAACTTGAAGAGGTCAGCTGTTAAAGGAATGTCGGTCCGCCAATTTCCGAAGCGGTATTCCAGGTCGATTCCACCCGGCTGGCGAATTTCTATACGTGCAAGTTCCCCTGAGCTGGTATCGACTTCCAAAAGCACCTCGGTATATGTGTCCTGGGCTGAAGCGTCCTTTTCTCCTTTGGGAATACAGCGGAGCACGGCATGACCTTCTGGAATTCCAGGTTGTGTAGCGAGATCAATCTTACTGCACATTCGCGAAAGATCCGCCTTTCCGGTCAAGAGGGAAAGCGGAGTTCTCCAATCCGAGCTTTCTTTTACAGGAGACTTGGTCACCGTGTGGTCGTATGGGACGTAAAACCATTTGGTCTTGCCGTCCACGAGGAAAAGTTTTTTTTCTGGAGAGTCATATTCCCAACGCATTTGGCCAGGTCGCCGAAAATAAACAGTGCCGGATTCCATCCGCGATTGTTTTTGTCCTTCATTGAATCGCTCGAGAAATACGGCCTGCAGGGTACGTGGACGCCGGTAATGTTCTTCTAAAAGGTGTGCAAGTGATTTTGCCTGATCGGAAGCTTGTGGGGCAGGGGCCTGTGATGAGACAGGAATGTCACATACCGCAGTGGCAAGGAATAGGACAACAAATCCCAGCTTATATTTTAGATTCACCCGGTGAGTATAGCAGGAAGGTACGAATCGAGCGGGGATCACGTCACCGATTACCCTGCCTCGAATTCAATCTTAACTTTGTATTTTAACTAAATGGGTAGATCGGTTGGACCGGCTGTCACGGAAATATTCGATCGAATCACACACGTTTGATCGGTGTAAAAGTGACGCTGGCCTGTAGTTCCAGGGTTTGTCGGATCCGCTGTCACTGTGTATGTAAGCGTATGTCCCAGCGAGTCTGTGGTGATTGGAGTATAGGTAATCAAATAGCCTTGTTTCACTCCACCTGCTAAAACATCATCAATTAGGCCTGCATTATTGAAATCAGGATTGACGCCAGTGCCGGAGAGTTGGACGAGAGTCGTGGTGTAGTTAATTCCATAAGTCGTGGAGTAAAAAAGTTCAGCGGTAGAAATGTCGCGTATGCTGTGCACGGCCGCAGCTTCATTCGCGCGCATTTTGGATTGAATGTAGTTAGGTATCGCGATGGCCGCCACAATCAGGATCACCGCTACGACAATGAGTAGTTCAATCAGGGAGAAGCCTTTGTTCGAGAGCCTCGGGCGCGAATGATCCTCTTTTTTTTGGATGGGGTTCATAGTTTTGTATCTCCGCAATCCTTTTTCCGGGCCAAGCCGTATTGCGCAAGTCTACTCTTTAAAAAATGGGGGAAAGGCCATGGCCTTTCCCCCGTTTCAATCTGATCAGCACTTATCATCCAATCGGGGTGCTGGTTGCACTCGCAGCTGTACCGTCAGTCGTCTGACGAATCACACCGCTCTGGTCCGTGAAGAAATATCGCTGACCAGTCGAGGAGGATTGCGGCTGGGCTGTGATCGAGTATTGCGAGATGACGCCGCTGGAAACCGCGCCCGCTTTGTAAGTGAACGTGTAGCCGCTCTTGGATGGAGTCGTAGAGCCAAGCAGGTTATCAACCAGGTCAGCCGCTGTCGAAGACGGCGTGGTTGCCGGCCCAAGTTGTGACATGTCCGTGCCTGGGTCCGTGCCATAAGTCGTCGAGTAGGAAACGATTGCAGTGTTATACGTGCGCAACGTAGCAACGGCAGACGCTTCGTTGGCAGCCATCTTCGAGCGCAGCAGGTTCGGGATGGCAATCGCCGCAATGATCAAAATGATCGCGACGACGATCAGCAATTCGATGAGTGAGAAACCCTTCTGTTTATTGTTACGCATTCAATGAACTCCTTTTAGCGGTCAACTTCTCAAATTTGGTGAGTCCTGTTACTTTCGCGTTCGGTTGTATAGAAGCAGGTTTGTGCCCATGTCTCGACTGACTTCTGCGCGCCATTCCAAGAGCGCTCAAGCGACTGTTCTTATTAGACTTACCGCTTACGAAGGGAAGGATAATTCTCACCAATTCCAGGCTAATCCAAGAATACTCATCGATTCCTGCCATAATTTGGCGTTGATTCAGCCGTAATATGGCGGTCAATTGAACTCAATGGTTGCCATTCTCTATTTCCGGGATTGTTGAGCAGTGTATATACACAGAAGTGGACTTTGGTCTTGAGGGAACTGTATTGAAATTAAAAACGAGGGAAAAGGACGTTAGTCCTTTTCCCTCATTTTAAATTACCTGCCGACTATCATCCAATCGGGGTGCTGGTTGCACTCGCAGCTGTACCGTCAGTCGTCTGACGAATTACACCGCTCTGGTCCGTGAAGAAATATCGCTGACCAGTCGAGGAGGATTGGGGCTGGGCTGTGATCGAGTATTGCGAGATGACGCCGGCTGAGGAAGCCGTGCCTGCTTTGTAAGTGAACGTGTAACCGCTCTTGGAAGGAGAGGCGGAGCCGAGCAGGTTATCAACCAGGTCAGCCGCCGTCGAAGACGGCGTGGTTGCTGGCCCGAGTGTCGACAGATCCGTGCTTGGGTCCGTGCCATAAGTCGTCGAGTAGGAAACGATTGCAGTGTTATACGTGCGCAAAGAAGCGACAGCAGACGCTTCATTGGCGGCCATCTTCGAGCGCAGGAGGTTCGGGATGGCGATCGCCGCGATGATCAAAATAATCGCGACGACGATCAGCAATTCGATGAGTGAGAAACCCTTCTGTTTGTTACGCATTCAATTACGCTCCTTAAGAATATACTTAATTGATTTCGATTTGTGATCCACACCGGAATTCGCATGGATAAATGCAACCTTCGTGCCAAATGGGCTGAGTCCAATGCGCGATGACAACAATCAGTACAAACCATTCATAACACAAGGGTTACATATCGTCATGCGGCGGCCTTGTAATTGGCAGGCAACATGATCGATTTTCGTTAATTTGATCCTTGACAATTTTCGTCAAATTTCTGAGACACAAGTTGGCTGTGCCGTCATTTTTCGTCACCGGAAACGTCAAATTTGAAAGGTTTGCCGCGATCCACCAGGTAGCATGTCGTTTCTACGGCAACAAAGACCAGCTCCCGGTCGTTTACTACAAAGACAAAGAGCGAGGACGGATTTGGCACGACTCAATTGCTAGTTCCGGGGGTAAAATTTAAACTGAAGATTCCAGATGGAGTTACTTCCGATCTGTTGCAACACAAATTAAGTTCCACTTACAACCCTACAAGATGGTTGACCAAATCAAGCGCCTGCTAAGTTCTCCCCTGTTCATCACGATAACTGCATTTGTTGCGCGCATGGGGATCCTCATCCATTCGTGGAACGTCACGCCTATTCCCACAACGTATTTTTTGCCTTACGGGTACGAACTGGGGGATGTGGCCAAGTCCATTGCGGCGGGCCATGGATTCTCTTCTCCCTTGCGATTTATGGAGACGGGGCCAACGATCTGGTTCACTCCGATCTATCCGTATCTTGTGGCTGGAATATTCAAGATCTGGGGAATTTATACCAACGCGTCCAAGCTCGTGATCATGACACTGAATTGCACGTTCGCGTCGCTGACGATTATTCCAATTTATTGCAGCGCGGAAAGGACATTTGGGAAACGCGTGGCGGTCTGCGCCTCCTGGGCCTGGGTCTTTCTGCCGGCCGCATTATTCTATCCCATCACCTGGGTTTGGGACACGGCCATGGCGGCGCTGTTTTTATCTTTGATTTTCTGGGCGACGCTTGTGGTGTGCGATAAAAAAACGGTTTTGCCGTGGGTTGGTTATGGCGCGCTGTGGGCTACCGGGGGTTTGGTTAATCCGTCAATGCTCTCGCTCTTGCCCTTTCTAGCGGGATGGGCTGTATGGCAAGCGCGCCGGAATTCCACCCAGTGGCCCAAATTTGCCGCCGCAACCCTACTTGTGTTTGCCTTGGGGCTTGTTCCCTGGACCGTGCGCAACTACCGCGTTCTGGGGAAGGCGGTCGTGCTGCGCTCAAATTTCGGGCTGGAATTATGGCTGGGCAATAATCCGGATGTGCCGGATACGTGGTCGCCGTGGAAACATCCGGACGACGATATAAATGAAGCGATCAAGTACAAAAACGTGGGCGAACTCGCCTACATGGCGGAAAAGCAGCATGAAGCGTTCGTATTTATGAGGACCCATCCGTCCGACGCGCTGAATTTCATGTATCGCAGATTTGTGGAGAACTGGCTGGCGATTTCCGACAGCCCGGTTGATTTCTGGGGAAACGCATCACTTTATGTCCGGGCAATTTTCATTCTGAATATATCGGTGTCATTGTCGACGTTACTGGGCGTACTGTTTGCTCATCGTTTCCGGCATCCCCAGGCGTTCCCTTATGCCATGGTGCCCCTTATCTTCCCGATTGTTTTTTACGTGACACATTCCTCGCCGCGATACCGGTTTCCGATGGACCCGATCATGATGATTCTCTCCGCATACGGAATCATCAGCCTCGTTCGACTGCTGGGCGGCAAGTCTGAACAAGCATCGGACTCGATTGCACCCGTCGCTTCCCTGCCCACTACCTGACGATTTATCTCGTACACCAAACTCGATCCAGTGTCGCAGAAGATTAAACAGACTCCTGCCACAGGAATCAGCCGCACATTGTGAGCTATTTCAATACATGACTTCGTGTTTAGGCTCAGCGAGGTTGTAGTGGCACGGCATGCCGTGCCCGTACGGTGTACATGCGACTCACCTGGATGGGCCCATCGATGTTCGGCCAGTTAAATTTACGCCGACTCTGTTTGGGAGAATTGCGGGTTACCGAATGTTGTATTTCTTGGAGTAGTGGCGGAAAGAACGATAGGTCATTTTGAGCAGGTCCGCGGCGCGCGTGCCGACACCGTCACACGCCTCGAGCGCAGTCAAAATATAAGCCCTTTCCATGTCCTGGACGGATTTTTCGAGGTCCATGCCGCCTTCAGGAATTTGATAGTGCCCGTTGCTTGCGGACGAATGGTTATTATTATCGTGCGCCACCCGGCGCTGAACCTTTTCGGGAAGAACAGCCGTCGAGATCATCGTTCCGGTTTCGAGAGCGATCGATCGTTCCATGGTGTTCTCAAGCTCGCGAACGTTACCGGGCCAGTCATAGGCTTCCATCAGAATCATCGCCTCGGGCGTAATGCCCTCCACCGGTTTTTCCATGACTTTGCGGAAACGCTCCAGAAACGATCTGGCCATGAGCGGAATATCCTCGCGGCGTTCCCGCAAGGGCGGCAGGTGAATCGGAATAACGCTCAGGCGGTAAAACAAGTCTTCGCGAAACTCTCCGGAAGCGATAGCCTTATCCAGATCCTTGTTCGTAGCGGCGATTACGCGCACGTCGATTTCAAATTCCTCGGTCGATCCAACCGGGCGAACCTTCCCTTCCTGCAAAACTCGGAATAATTTCACCTGCATCGGCAGGCCCATGTTGCCAATTTCATCCAGGAAAATGGTTCCTCCGTGCGCTCCACGAAATAAACCCTGGCGGTTTTCTGTCGCCCCGGTGAATGCGCCTTTTACGTAACCGAACAATTCGGACTCGAGAAGAGTTTCGGGAAATGCCCCGCAATTGATGGTGATGAAGGGCTCATTGCTGCGAGGACTATTTTCGTGGATGGCGCGAGCGACGAGTTCTTTTCCCGTGCCGGTTTCGCCGGTGATCAGCACGCGACTGGTCTGCGGAGCGACGGTGGTAATCATGTCGAAAATTGCGCGCATCTTCGGGCTATGTCCGATGATGTTGTCCTGGCCGGTCAGGCGTCGCAATTCGCGGCGCAGGTAACCTGCTTCGTGCTTGAGCTTCAGGGTTTCTTCCACCTGGCGAACCGCGCGGCGCAGTTGATCGACAAGATCGTGGTCCTTGATCACATAGCGGTCCGCCCCGGCATTGATGGCGGCGATTGCCGTTTCCATGGTGGGAACGCCCGTGATTAGCATGAAGTAGCTGGAAGGAGAAATTTCCCTGCAGAATTGAAGCAGTTCTACCCCTGTGGTGTCCGGCATCCGGATGTCCGAAATGACGATGTCAAAAATACTGGATTCGAGCTTGCGACGTGCGGCCTCGCCGTTCAGCGCGACTTCAACACGATGCCCTTCTTTGCGAAATGTAATTTCCAGCAGCTCACAAATGGAACGCTCGTCATCCACTACCAGGATATGTGCCATTCAAACGCTTCCTTCCGGCACCTTCGCGTCAATTGCGTATTAGGCGACGCGAGGCAAATCGATTGTAAATTCCGCACCTTTATCTTTTTCAGAAAATACGCTGACACGACCGCTGTGAGCCTGAACGATCTGGTACACGATGGCGAGTCCCAGGCCGGTGCCGCCCACAAAATTGGATTGCAGAGGCTCGAATATTTTTTGGCGCTGCCGTGGATCGAGTCCCATCCCCGTGTCACGAAAACGAATGCGCACCCAGAAGGGCGCAGCTTCCAGGGACACGGTCAGCACTCCGCCATCAGGCATGGCGCGCATGGCATTGTCCGATAAATTCCAGAACACTTGCTTGATGCGATTGCGATCGACGCGGACACGGACCTCTTTGCCCGTAAATGCCCTTTCGATTTTGTACTTTCCATCCACCTGAGGATTGCGCTCCAGAAGCGTGAGAGTCTCATCCAGAATGCTGGAAACATCTTCTTCCGAAAATTCATAAGTTTTCTCGCGCGAATAATTCAGGAATTCGGTAATGATCTTATTCAGGCGCTCGGACTCCCTGCTCACAATTCCGACAAGGTGCTGCTCGTCTTCCTGCAATGGAACAAGCCTGCCCAGTTCTTTTACGGCTCCTGCCATGGCGGTCAGCGGCTGGCGAATTTCATGCGCGATGGCCGCGGAAAGCCGCCCGAGAGCCGCCATACGCTCTTTGGTTGCCACTTCCTGCTCCAGGCGCTTCAGGTCCGTGAGATCCTGGAAATTAAAAACGTAACCGGAAATGCGTCGCTCACCGGTACGTAACGGAGAAACCGATATACCGATAAAACGCTGCTGGCCGTCAGGCGTCATGTAGTCGACTTCACGGCGCTGAGGGAGCTTGCCGTCTTCTGTCATTTCTCCGGGAAGCCAGAACGTGGGCCACAATTTTTGGACGTTGGCTCCTCTCACGGCACGGAATTGACTGCCGATGATTTCTTCTCCAGTACGATTCAGAAGCAGAACTCTGCCCTCCAAATCGGTGGTCAAAAGGCCGCCGCGCATGGAGTGGATAATGTCCTGATTAAATGCCTGCAAGTCCTGCAGTTCTCCGCGCTTCACTTCGAGCTCTTCGCTGTGGCGGCGCAAGGTTTGCGCCAACAAGCTGGAGAGGTAAGCAACGGCCATGAAATAAAATAAATTGCTGAAGATCCAGGTTTGCAGCTGGCGGCTGCTGGGTACGGCAATCTGCATGCGCGGGATAATGTTGTAGTAGATCAACTCTGCCAATCCGCCAATCAATATGAAACTGAACCCTGCCACCATAAAAGTGGCTTTGCGCGAAAACAGGATGCTGGCGACGATGATGGCAAGCGGGTAAAGCCAGATAAAATAACTGTCCTGGGTGCCCGTCAGATAAATCAATCCCGTGACAATGAGCAAATCGAAAGTTAATTGAACACCGGCGTGCCACGTGGCATCGGGCATCCAGCGCGTCAAGATCGAGTAGACGATCGCCATGGTGTACCACAGGATCATCAAAGGGATGAAGAAGCGTGTGGATACTTCGAGCTGACTGGTTTTTCCCAGAACGATGACGAGCGCGAGGAGAAGAGTGATCAGAAAAAAACGGACACGGGAAAGCCATGCGAGCCATGCAGCGACATTTTGTGTCAGTTCCATTCGAGACGTGCTTGTCTACAAGCTACCTTTCCAATGATTGAAACTTCATTCAGGTCTGGGTCTGAAAGAGGTGGAGAGCAGCCGTATTGAGGCTGCCCTCCCGATCTTCGTGAACTTGGAACGCCACACTGGGAACTCCTAGTGTGCTTTGCTCAACTGTCCGATCAGTGAGAACAGTGGCAAGTACATGGATATGACGATGCCGCCGACCACGAGTCCCAAAATGACAATCATCATCGGCTCCAAAGCCGCAAGCAAATCCTTTACTGCAGCATCCACTTCGTCTTCATAAAAATCGGCAACTTTTTGCAGCATGGCATCCATCGCGCCCGTCTGTTCGCCAACCCCGATCATCTGCGTAACCATGCCCGGGAAAACGTTGGTGTCCTTCAACGGATCGGCCAGGTTGCGGCCACCTTCGAGCGCTTTGCGAACTTCCATCAAGGATCTCTCAATCACGGCGTTTCCTGCCGTGCGCGCCGTAATTTCCAATCCTTCGAGGATGGGAACGCCGCTGGAAATCAGCGTGCCAAGCGTGCGGGTGAATCGCGCCACGGCGATTTTCCTGAGTAGCAGTCCCAATATAGGTAATTTGAGCAGCACACTGTCAATGGACATACGTCCGACGGGTGTCTTGTACCAGACCTTTAACCCGATAATGGCCCCGGCAAACGCCACGAGGATAAGAAACCCGAAAATGCTGCCAACGAAATTGCTCAGAGCGATGACGATGCGCGTAGGCAGAGGAAGGTCAACGCCCAAGCCCAGAAACAACGTGGCGAAAATCGGGACCACTTTCCAGAGCAGCAAAATGATGACGCCGGCGGCCACCGATAACACAGCTATCGGATAGACAAGCGCCGACTTCACGGCACGCTTTAACTTCACGTTTTTTTCGATATAGATCGACAGCCGCTGCAAAATGGTATCGAGAATACCGCCCGTTTCCCCAGCTTCCACAAGGTTGACGTAGAGAGCGTCAAAAACCTTTTCGTACTGGCGCATGGCTGCGGAAAGGGTCGAGCCACTTTCCACGGCCGAGCGCGTTCCAGTCAGCACGTTTTGAAAGACTTTGTTTTCCTGTTGCCCGGCCAAAATTTCCAGACACTGGACAAGAGGCAGACCCGCATCGATCATGACCGAGAATTGTCGTGTGAAGACCGCCAACTCCTTGGAATCGACGCCGCCGCCAAATGTCGGCAAGCTAAATTCCTTGCCTTTCTCGGACATTTTGGTGACGTTGATTTGCTGGCGCTTGAGGCTATTGACGAGCTCTGACTTGCTCGTGGCGGCCAACTCACCGCTGACCGTGGCCCCGGCGCGATTGGTACCTCGATAAGTAAAAACCGGCATCGCTCTTTCCTCCTCAGAAATCGTCCAACCCGATATAGATCAAAAGCTTCGAGATGGTTTACCTAAAATTTACGGGCTCCGAATTCCGGCCCGCGTTTAAATATAAAAACTGCAAATGCAAAGCGCCCCCGATATCACCGCCGAACGGGTGCCGCAGGCGCACGCGAGGTGGGTGAAGTCACCCCTCGGTTGATCATGTCCTGCAATTCATCCGGATTCGACGAACGAGACAACGCGACATCCAAAGTAATCAATTTCTGAAAATACGCATTGGCCAAACCCTGGTTAAAGGTCTGCATTCCGGTGGTGCCCGTTCCGGTCTGCATGGCGGAATAAATCTGGTGAATTTTGTCTTCGCGAATCAGGTTGCGGATCGCGGGATTTGGAATCAGCACTTCCATGATCATGGCGCGGCCCCTGCCATCGACTTTGGGAAGGAGGGATTGGCAAAGAACACCTTCGAGCACCATGGAAAGCTGCGCGCGAATTTGCGGCTGCTGGAAGGACGGGAAAACGTCAACGATACGGTTGATCGTGGAGAGTGCAGAATTCGTGTGCAGGGTCGCAAACGTCAAGTGACCCGTTTCAGCGATGCGCAAAGCGGATTCAATGGTTTCGAGGTCGCGCATTTCTCCGATCAATACGACGTCGGGATCTTCGCGGAGCGCGGCGCGCAGCGAGCCGGCAAAAGAATGCGTGTCCGAATTCACTTCGCGCTGGTTCACCAGACACCGTTTGTGGTTATGAAGAAATTCGATCGGATCTTCGATCGTCAGCATGTGCTCATCGCGCTCGCTATTGATCTTGTCCAGCATGGCGGCGAGGGTCGTGGATTTGCCGGAACCGGTCGGCCCTGTAACCAGCACCAGGCCGCGCGGCTTGTCGCACAGACCTTTCACCACAGCGGGCAGACCCAACGCGTCAAAATTCTTAATTTCCCAAGGAATCGTACGAAAGACAGCTCCCACGGCGCCTCTCTGCTGAAAAAGGTTGCCGCGGAAGCGCGCCAAATTTTTCAAACCGAAGGAAAAGTCGAGTTCCAGATTTTCTTCAAAGCGATGCTTTTGCGCATCCGTCAGCACGCTGTAGGCGAGAGCCTTCGTGTCCGCGGCCGTAAGCGGCGCCATGTCCATGGGCTTCAGCTTTCCGTGAACGCGGACTCTGGGAGCGCTATTCGTCGTGATGTGCAGGTCGCTGCCGCCCAGCTCGATCATTTTCTTCAGCAATTCACTTAACGTAATTCCAGGCATCTGTTCACCTTTCCTAAAGCACCGTTTCTCGAACTACTTCTTCAATGGTGGTCATTCCGAGGGCAACCTTCGTAAGCCCGCTGCGGCGAAGCGATAACATGCCGTTGTCTACAGCTTTTTTCTTCAATTCAAGCGCCGACGCGCCGACCAGAATCAGTTCGCGCAATTCGTCGTTGATTTCCATGACTTCATAGAGACCCACGCGGCCTTTGTACCCTGTCTTATTGCAAGTGCCGCAGCCCTTGCCGATAAAAATTTGAGTCTTGGGAATTTCTTCTTCCGTATATCCCGCGTCGAGCATCGCTTGGTGCGGAAGGGGTAAAATTTCTTTGCAGTTCGAGCAGATTCGGCGCACGAGGCGCTGCGCGCAGATCAGGTTGACCGATGTAGCCACAAGGAAAGGTTCAATACCCATGTTCATTAAACGGCTGATGGTGGACGGCGCATCGTTCGTGTGCAAAGTGGATAGAACCAGGTGTCCGGTGAGCGCAGCCTTCACCGCAATTTCCGCCGTTTCGAAGTCGCGAATTTCTCCGACCAGAATGATGTTGGGGTCTTGCCGCAAGAAAGCGCGCAACGCCGCTGCGAAGTTCAGGCCAATCTGGTCTTTCATCTGGACCTGGTTGATTCCCGCCAGCTGGAATTCGACCGGATCTTCCGCCGTCATGATATTGGTTTCAGGAGTATTGAGTCGCGCAATGGACGAATATAGAGTGTTGGTTTTGCCGGAACCGGTGGGACCCGTGACCAGCACCATCCCGTAAGGACGAAGAATAGCTCTCTCGAACTTTGCCAGCGATTCAGGCTCAAAACCGAGCTTGGTCATATCCAGGCGAAGGTTTTCTTTATCCAGCAAGCGCATAACGATTTTTTCGCCATACAGCGCTGGAATCGTGGAAACGCGGAAGTCGAGGTCCTTGATCTTGCCATCTTTGCGGTACTTGATCATGATGCGGCCATCTTGCGGGAGCCGCTTTTCGCTGATGTCCAACTTAGCCATGATCTTGATGCGGCTGATGATCGCATCGCGGAGCTTCATAGGCGGAGTCATCACCGCCTGGAGAATGCCGTCAATTCGGAACCGCACGCGGACTTCTTTTTCGTAAGGCTCGATGTGAATGTCGCTCGCGCCCCGCTTGACCGCGTCCGTCAAGATCAGGTTCACCAGCTTGATGATGGGAGCTTCCTCAGCCGCGCGCTCCAGCTCGGCGAGGTTCATTTCCTGTTCATCGTTGGCGAGTTCCAGGTCCGCCCCATCCTCGCCCGCGAGGTCTTTCATGACCTTGGTCAGCGCTTCTTCGCTCTCCGCTGTACCGTAGAACTTTGAAATCGCTTCTGCTATGGCGGTCTCGGAAGCCACGACCGGTTCCACGTTAAACCCGGTCATAAACTTGATGTCGTCCATCGCGAACACGTTGGTGGGATCGGTCATCGCGATGGTGAGAGTTGATCCAACCCGTGAAAGTGGGACAATCTGATAACGAACCGCTGTGTCCTGAGGGATTAGCTTAATAACGGAAACGTCGACTTCGTAGTACTTCAAATTGATAGAGGGAACACCGTACTGGCGAGAGAGCACCCCGGTGATCTCGTCATCGCTGATGATGCCGAGCTTCATTAAACACGTGCCGAGCCTGCCTCCGCCGGCCTTTTGATGATCCAGGGCCTGCTTAAGCTGGTCGGACGTGATCAAGTTTTCCTTGATCAGTATTTCGCCAAGCCGTGATGACATTGAATGGGGACTCCGCGGGCTTCCACACACCCGGCAAGATTAAAAGTAGCAGAATGCGGTGAGTGACTATGGCCCCATTTTTGCTCGTCGTATTGAAACGGGCACTAAGACCGAACCTGTCCGTTAGTACAGGTGCTTTTCGCGCTCTGGCAGCTTCAAATCTTGACTAGTGGAACGCCCACAGCTATCTTCCGAACAATGAGTAGATTAGGCGCGAAGAAATTAGTGGAAACAAATTTCCGTGCGGGCAAAGATGATTTGCCAGAAGTAGTAACTGCAATGCAGGCTCCTGCACATTCCGACGAATTATTGCGTTACTATGATGCTATGTCCGATGCGCTAGGTCCGATGCGCTGGTGGCCGGCCAAGACACCGTTCGAAGTAATTGTGGGGGCGATCCTGACGCAAAGCACTGCATGGGGAAACGTAGAAATGGCTATCGCCAATCTTCGCGCGGCGAAGCTGCTCACGCCATCGGCCATGCTTCGCGTGCGAACTATCCGCCTCGCCACTCTGATACGACCCTCAGGCTATTTCCGCCAAAAAGCCAAGAAACTGAAAGCGTTTGTGAGGTTTCTGCAAACTGGCTACAAGGATCGCTG
>Ga0210386_10001228_pt1 | contig 23062 bp, 19 predicted proteins | sample IncBWH32OmetaG_FD_160091 | JGI IMG/M metagenome (GOLD analysis project Ga0210386, IMG submission 160091) | Forest soil microbial communities from Barre Woods Harvard Forest LTER site, Petersham, Massachusetts, United States - Inc-BW-H-32-O ...
TTATTTCATTATTTGTTGAAACCGGACCTGCATCAGCTGGTTGGACGATCTATCCTCCTCTCAGTGCATTGCCACAGGCAATACCGGGTTCTGGTTTGGGTATGACTTTATGGTTAAGCAGTATTGCATTGTTTGTTGTATCATCATTACTAGGTGGTTTGAACTACATTGTAACTGTGATTAACTTACGTACAATAGGAATGAAAATGACTCGCCTACCTTTAACTATCTGGGCGCTTCTTATCACCGCAATCCTTGGTGTACTTTCTTTTCCTGTTCTTTTCGGTGCAGCTATCCTGTTAATATTCGATCGTAGCTTTGGTACAAGTTTTTACCTGTCAGATATCTTTATCGGCGGCCAGGCTCTTTCGCAAACAGGTGGTAGCCCAATATTGTTCGAACACTTATTCTGGTTCCTGGGTCACCCTGAGGTTTACATTGTAATTATGCCTGCATTCGGAATCATGTCGGAAATTATAGCCGTATGCGCTCGTAAACCAATTTTCGGTTACCGTGCCATGATCGGGTCTATGCTTTCCATTGCATTCCTTGCATTTATAGTATGGGGTCACCATATGTTCGTAAGCGGTATGAATCCGTTCCTGGGTTCAGTATTCGTATTTACAACATTGCTGATCGCTATACCATCGGCTGTAAAAGCATTTAACTACATTACTACTCTGTGGAAAGGTTCAATTGTATTCAATCCGCAATTATTATTTGTGGTTGGCGCTGTATCAACATTTATATCAGGTGGTTTAACAGGTATCATTCTTGCTGACTCTGCGCTTGATGTGGCTGTTCACGGAACGTACTTTGTAGTAGCTCACTTCCATATAGTAATGGGACTTTCTGCAGTACTTGCTATGTTCGGCGGTGTGTACCACTGGTTCCCTAAAATGTTTGGCCGTATAATGAATAAAAAACTGGCATACTGGCATTTCTGGTTAACCTTTATCTGCGCATATGGTGTGTTCCTTCCAATGCACTTTTTAGGATTAGCAGGTGTACCACGTAGGTATTATACTAACGATGCATATGCACCTTGGGCTAAATTGCAAGACATTAACATTATTGTTACCTGTTTCGCAGTAGTAGGTGTGTTAGCACAGATACTGTTCTTCATTAACTTCTTCTACAGTATGGTTAAGGGTACAAAATCTGATGAGAACCCTTGGAAAGCAAATACACTTGAATGGACAACTCCGATTGTTCCGGGCCACGGAAACTGGGAAGGTGATCTTCCTGTAGTACACCGTTGGGCGTATGACTATAGCAAGCCAGGTAAAAAAACTGATTTTGTTCAACAAACTGTTCCTATGGAAGCAGGCGAGTTGGATGAGGGAGAACATTCCTAAGAGTGTATAAATTACATTGCAAAAAAGAAGGCCCTGAAAGCCTTCTTTTTTGCTTTTGGAGAAAGGATTTTACGGCCTCAGAATATGACCTAAATCGATTTTAATAAGGGTCTCAAGGAAAAATAAACCGATATTTATTTGTTTTTGTCGATCCTATACTTAGATTTGTTTTTACAAACTCATAAAAACATGAAAAAGAATACCCTATTTCGTTTATTATTTGCAGTGTTGGTAGCGGGCGCGTTTGGCAACACTCATGCGCAAACCACATTTTTCTATCAGAACTTTGAAACTACTAAAACAGCTATGCCTGCAGGCTGGTCGCAGCAGTTAACGGCTTCTGCTCCATCAAACAACGGATGGTATTTTAACAATAATATGCCTACCGCAAACAATGGATTAGGCAATTATACCACTCCACATTCTTATTATGCATTTGTGGACGATTGGGATTATAACACTACATATGCAGGAAATAATGATACACTGTATACACCATCAATAAATTGTACAGGTAAATCGCATGTATTTGTTTCTTACGACGCAATGTTTGTAATTAATAACGGATACGAATGGGCTTCGGTTGCAGCATCTATTGACGGTGGTAAAACATGGACAAGTGTAGACACTATTCCATATAGCGATTTAAACCTGGTATGGCAAGATTCAATAATATTCGATATATCTTCAATTGCAGCCAACCAACCAAATGTAAAGCTTGCATTCACCTATTTTGATGGAGAGCCGAATGGGTATGGCCAATATTACCAGGGCGTATGTTTGGCAATAGATAATGTAAATGTATTTACACCGCTTAACTATGATTTAGGCGCTACCAGCTCCACACTTCCGTATGTGATGCAGGTAGGCAAGGGATATAACTTTACCGGAACTGAATTTAATTACGGTGGTGACAGTATTACGTCAATGACAATGAACTATAGCGTAAATGGTGGTGCCGCTCAAATAGATAACATTACAGGTATTACCGGCTTCAATTCACTTACTACTTATAGTTTCACACATAGTGTAACCTTTACGCCATCTTCAGCAGGAATATATTCAGTAAAATTCTGGGCGAATAACCTGAATGGAGCAAATGTTGATCAGCATCATGCAAATGATACGCTTGTGGCTAATTTTCTTGCAATTGACTCTATTCAACCAAAACAGGCTTTGTACGAATTATTGACAGGGCAGTCTTGTCCATATTGCCTGGAATCGGCACCCAATATAGATACTGTGTCTACCAAAAATAAAGCCATTTGTAATGTGCTGGAGTATCACTTAAATACTCCCGGTAATGATTTTATGTATTCAGCCGATTCAGCAGCAGGTGATTCATTAGGCTGGTATCCTTTCTTCTATTATAATGCACAAGGTACGCCACAAGGCCAACTTGATGGTCAACTTGCAGACCCGGACTTACAAAACCCTCCGCCTAATTACACCACGCCTACAGTTGTAAATGAAGTAAACTGGGGTTCAGCATTTAAAATAAGTATTACAAGTTGCACCTACAACTCAACTAACAATACCTATAGTTTAAGTGCAAATGTTAAGGCTTATGGTGGTTTCCCTTCAGGACTTAAGGCTAAAGTTGCTCTTGTTGTGGATTCAATATATTATCCTACCGACTGGAATGACGAAATTCCTAAATCGGGCTTTCAGCCACCTATAGGAACTACAAGTGCAGGCAATGGAGGTGAACCTGATTATTTATATCCGTATGCATTGAAATATACGAATGTTGTAACTGCTTTATTACCTACTGCAAGTGGTACCAGTTTAAATGCGTTTACAACGGGCTCGAGCCAAACAGTTAATGTAAGCTGGGTGAAGAACCATCCTTGGTCGTATGAAGCAAAAACCCATCCGTATGATTCAAGTGCAACTACACATATGGTTATATTTATTCAATCTGATAATGGTATAAGCGCATTAGGTGTTCCTTACCAGGAAGTATTACAATCGGCTTCTGCACCGGTTACTACAATTGTTGGTATTGATGAGTTAAAGAATGGTATTGCATTTAATATGTATCCAAACCCCAGTAATGGTAATACCAATATTGTGTTTGACCTAAGCCAGGACCAGAATGTAAATGTTAGTATTTACAACTTACTGGGCGAGCAGGTATACTCGATAAGTAAAGAAAAAATGGAGGCCGGGCATCAAATGATAACCGTTGCAGGTGGAAACCTTGCTTCGGGCATGTATATGGTTAAACTAACAACCGATAATGCTACTACAACTCAAAAACTTATCATTCAGCAATAAGTAAAACTGTATTAAAGCCCCCAATATACTTGGGGGCTTTAATAATTAAGAGTATATTTGAATGAATAAACCATGACAATGAAAAGAGTATTACTATCTATTGTTGCATCTATTTTTTTCTGCTCAACAGGTTTCAGCCAGTTGAGTATTCAGGACACATCGGGTAATTCAATGACGAATGGAGATACTGTTGTGGTAAGTGGCGTGGCCGGGTCCCAGCTATCTGACAGGTTTTTTATTTTTAATAACGCCCCTTCATGTTCTGTGCAGGTGTTTTGTACCGCTACGGCTATACGAGCAGGTGGATGCACATATAGTATATGTGTTGGAACACTTTGTTATAGCGCGTATGGAGATTCTGTAAACTTTTTATGTGGTAAATTCACAACACCTGCCGGAAAGAATACGAATGCATTATATACAGATTATAACCCGTATAAAGCAGGTGTAACCATAATGAGGTATGATATAAGGAATACCACGGCGGCATCGGACTCAACCTGGTTTTATGTGAAATTTATAGCCAGTCCGGTTGGTGTTGCAACTATTACTGATGCAGCTATTAAGGTTGGCGCTTTATACCCGAATCCTGCAAATAACCAGGTTGGTTTTTCTTATAATTCCGATTCTCCTGCCCAGTTGAGTATATATAATTCATTAGGGCAATTGGTTAAGTTACTGCCATTGCCTGCAAACAAAGAACACATGGATATTAATACTACTGACATGGCTTCCGGTATTTATATATGCAAGGTACAAATTACAGGCGGCGAATCTACTTTCCGCAGGTTAGTAGTATCACACTAATAAACACTATAACCTATTCTATGAAAAAGATACTAATTGCCATTTTTCTTTTTATTGGTGCACATGCATTTGCACAGGGATTAAAAGGTAGAGTGCCCGCTGTTCAGGTAAAAACAGTAGATGGCTCGGCTTTCAGCACCTCGAAATTTTCGAATAATGGTAAGCCAATAATAATTGATTTTTGGGCAACATGGTGTAAGCCTTGTATAGCTGAACTCGATGCTATTTCAGATAATTATGCCGCATGGGCAAAAGAAACTGGAGTTAAAATAATTGCCATTTCAGTAGATGATGCACGTACCATGGCTAAGGTGGCGCCGTTTATTAAACAAAAAGGCTGGACCTACGAATCGTACCTTGATCCTAACCAGGATTTTCAGCGTGCTATGCAGGTTGCAAACTGCCCATGTGTATTTATAATTGATGGTAACGGCCAGATAGTGTGGACACATAATTCATACATGGAGGGCGATGAAGATAAGCTGTACGATGCCCTTAAGAAGATTGCCAAAAAATAAACGCTTACCGAATTAGATTAATGGAGCGATATAAAACTGCAATACTTTTCTTGTTTAGTTGTATTGCAGTCAATGTGTTTGCTCAAACTATAATCGGTTCAAAAATTCCTGCTACTATAATTAAAACAGTAGATGGTAGCCCGTTCAGTACCTCAAAATTTTCAAATAATGGCAAGCCCATTGTAATAGATTTTTGGGCCACATGGTGTGTGCCCTGTGTAAAAGAACTTAATGCCATTGCCGATAAATATGAATACTGGAAAAAAGAAACAGGCGTAAAAATTATAATTGTATCAGTTGACACGGTGCATAACACAAGAACGGTTTCATCATTTGTCAGGAACAAAGGCTGGTTTTATGATGTGTACCTTGACCAGGACGCAGCTTTGCAAAAAGCAATGCAGGTTATGGATACTCCTTGTACATTTGTAATTGACGGAACAGGGAAAGTTGTGTGGATGCATAATGAATACCAGGATGGAGATGAAGACAAGGTATTTGAAGAACTTAAAAAGATAACAGCAAAGTGAAGAAAATACTTTTTCTGAGTGGGTTGTTTTTTTGCTGTGCTGCTATAAGCAATGCACAGGTACTTGGTGAAGGCCAGTTGCACGGTAGTGTTGAGATAGATGCGCAGACCTATAAAGCCGATTCACTTATCGGTGCGCCTTCAGTGCCTGAAAAAATGGGTCTTAATTCATATGCCCAGCTTGATTACACGAATGGAAAAATATCGGCAGGCGTACGTTATGAGGCGTATGAAAATGTATTGGAAGGATATGATGCACGCTATAACGGACAGGGCATTGCATATAAGTATTTGCGGTTTGCCGATTCAACAATGGATATAACAGTTGGAAATTTTTACGAGCAATTTGGCAGCGGGCTAGTTCTGCGTTCTTATTGGAACTATCAACTGGGTGTAGATAATTCCATTGATGGTGCAAGGTTAAAATATAGAATATACAAAGGTATTTCAGTAACGGGTGTTATTGGCCATCAGCGTTACTATTGGGGTGAGGGATCGGGTATAGTGAGGGGTATAGATGGAGAAATAAATTTGAATGAAGTGATACCTTCATGGGATTCGGTGAAGACAAAAATTATTTTAGGTGGCAGCTTTGTAAGTAAGTATCAGGTACCGGATAATACTACGTATAACGTTCCCGCAAATGTGGGTGCTTCCGCAGCGCGGGTATCAGTAAATAATGGCGGCTTTAATTTGTATGGCGAATACGCGTATAAAATAAATGACCCATCGGTTATTAATAATTATATCTATCATCCCGGGCAGGCAATACTAATCCGGACCGGTTATTCTACAAAAGGATTTTCTGTTTCTCTTAGTGGTGAAAGCATTGATAATATGAGTTTCAAATCAGACAGAACTGCTGTAAATAATGATCTGGATATTAATTACCTGCCAACATTATCAAGAGATGAAACATATCAGCTTGCTCAAATATATCCTTACGCAAGCCAGCCCAATGGTGAGGTAGGAGTGGACGGCGAGGTTCGTTATACGCTTCCCAAGGAAAGTGTACTGGGTGGAAAATACGGAACAGAACTTGACGTGGAAATGTCGGCAATAAATGCCTTGGATACAACAAACCTGAATGATATGACTACTACAAGGCAGGAATATTCAGTAAACTATCTTATGCCGAGCAAAGAAATTTACTTCAATAATTTTACCGCTGAACTGAAACATAAATTTTCTCCGACATTCAGAATGATATTGCAATATGCTGACGAAGCATATAATAAAGATGTGATACAAAATGAAGTCGGCTATCAGATCATTCACTGTAACATTGGTGTGTTCGATGGGTACTATAAAATATCTTCATCGCATACCCTGCATTTTGAAGCCCAGGAATTATATACAAAACAAGACCAGGGCTGCTGGGCATTTGGCATGGCCGAAATGAATTTTGGTTCAGACTGGTTTTTGGGTGCACTTGATGAATATAATTATGGAAACCCTGCTCCTGATCTTCAGGTTCACTACTTTACAGTTACAGGTGGGTACACGCGTAATGCATTGCGTGTTACTTTAGGTTATGGCAAAACACGTTCAGGCATATTGTGTGTAGGTGGTGTTTGTCGTTTGGTTCCAGCATCAGATGGATTTACAATTTCAATAACCAATAGTTTCTGATATGAAAGCAAAACACTGGCTCATATTGGTTTCCGTAAGTTTAGTTGTAGCCATTATATCATCGTGCGATAAAATAACTGATCCGATCATTCATCAGAATACATATTCTGCTTTGCCAAACACAGCACCCGATCATGTAACAAAAACAACAGATTCTACCAGTACCAAAGTATTACTCGAAGATTATATGGGACACTTTTGTACCAATTGCCCGGCGGCTGTATCTGCAGCAGAGGCTATTCTTAATGGCCCGAATGGCAACCAGGTAGTGTCAATGGAAGTAAATGTTGGCTTTGATGCTGATACGGCCGGTGGGCCAAGTGCTCCTTTACTGCCTCCGGGCTTGCCCGATACAGCATTTAAGGTGGATTACAGAACAATAGCAGGAACTGATTGGGACAATATGCTTGTAAATAGTACTAACGAAGGTGTTCCGCAGGGAATGGTTGACAGGCTACATGTTGATGCAAATTACGACCAGGATATTCAATACAGCAATTGGGGAACAATCGTAGATTCTATTATTGCAACACCACAACTTGCATCTATTAATATGGTAGATAGTTGCTGGTTGAAACAACAAATATTCGGAACAGCGGTAACGGTTAATTTAAAAACTGCACCAAAATCAGGCTATTCATATTATTTAGAAATGTTGGTAGTAGAAGATAGTGTGGAAGATTGGCAAACAAATGGAGGAAGTGATGTGCAATATTTTGTACATAGGTTTGTGCTCAGGTCTGCTACTAATGGTTCATGGGGCGACCAGCTTACTTTAAGCCAAAACACGCCAATTACAAAATATTATACTTTCACTAATACAAAATTCCGGTTTAACAGCGCCACTATTGCGAATCCGCCACAGGTGCCTGCCCGCTTATGGAATATGGCACATTGCTATGTAATAGCCTTTTTATACCAGCGTAATAATGGCCAAGCTAACGATTATTCGGTATTACAGGCCCAAATACTACATATTTAGGTATGTTTTCAATTAATACTATGGTTATTAAAGTAAAAAGTATGAAAATCAGTATAAACTATTTCAAAAAATAGACTTTCGTGTTTTGCATAAATATCTTTTTCTATATTTGCCAACTCACAATAAAATGTATTATAGAAAGTTAATAACCAAATAAGTAATTATAACCCTTCAAATTAAATAGTTATGGCACAGGAAAAAAAAGGCGGAATACCGTTTTTCGGACTCATTGTAATTGTTGTTGCAATTATAGTAGGCTGGATGATCTACTCATTTGTATTAGGTGCAGGCAGCAACTTTGAAGGTGGCAGCCACGATAACAAACCATTGAATGGAAACCTTTTGGCGACCATGTACAAGGGCGGGTTTATTGTGCCTTTCCTTATAGCTATACTTATTATAGTATTAACTTTTACTCTTGAACGTTTTATTACTATTCAAACTGCAAAGGGTAAAGGTTCTGTTGAAGCATTCATCAGAAACGTTCGTGACCTTGTTTCAAAAGGCGATTTGAATTCTGCAATTGCAGCTTGCGACAAACAAAGAGGTTCTGTAGCTAATGTTATCCGTTCAGGCCTTGTTAAATACCAACAAGTAGAAAACGAATCTGACCTTGAAAAAGAAGAAAAGATCGCTGCTATTCAGAAATCACTTGAAGAGGCTACTGCATTAGAATTACCAATGCTTTCTAAGAACCTGGTTATTATATCTACCTGCGCTTCGGTTTCAACACTTGTTGGACTATTAGGTACAGTACAAGGTATGATCCACGCGTTTTCGGCGCTTGCACAATCAGGTGCTCCTGACGCTATTGGTTTGGCAAATGGTATTTCTGAAGCGCTTGTTAATACCTTCTTAGGAATTTTGGCAGCTGCCTTAGGTATCATATTCTATAACCTGTTCAACAGCCTTATCGATTCTCTTACATTCGGTATGGATGAAGCCGGTTTCAGTATTGTTCAGACCTATTCAGCTACTCACAAGAAATAGTTAACCATACTAGAACTAAGGTATGCCAAAGATAAAGCTTCCTCGAAGCAGTCCTTCTATTGATATGACGCCCATGGTTGATCTGGCGTTCTTGCTGGTGACGTTTTTCATGCTCACTACCAAGTTCAGGCCTGAAGAAGCGGTAACGGTAACTATACCGGCATCTGTTTCTACAACCAAGCTACCCGATAACGTTATCACTGTATCAATTGATAGCGGAGGCCGTGTGTTCTATGATATGGAAAGTAAGGATGTGCGTATGGAATTGTTCAAGGACATGGCTGGCAGGTACAAGGTAACTATCAGCACGGAAGATGAACAACGTTTTTCAATATGTGGTGCATTTGGCCAACCAATGGCTAATATGGTAAAGTATGTTGAAGCAGGTGAAGCAGAGCGTAAGCCGATGAACCAGGCTTCAGGCGGTATACCAATTGATAGTGCTAAAGGCGACGAACTGGCGGATTGGGTTAACCTGAGTATATTGGCGGATGCTACTATACAGGCAAATAAAATTGCAGCCGGGCAGAAAGATGCCAAGCGTGCTGCCTTTGCTATTAAGGCAGATAAAAATGCAAAATATAAAGTGGTAAAACAGGTTATTGATATATGTCAAAAACAAGGTGTATCACATTTTGAGTTGATAACAACAGTAAGTTCAAGACCTAAAACGTAATACAGAAGCAATAGAATAAAATGGCAGATGTAGACTCAGGCGGCGGTAGTGGTGGTGGACACGGAAAACACCAGAAAAAGAGAGCTAAAAAGCTATCTACTAAGTTGGATATGACCCCAATGGTGGATCTTGGCTTCCTTCTTCTGACTTTTTTCATGCTTACTACAACTTTTAATAAACCGAAAGTTATCGGACTTACTCCTCCTGTAAAAGATACTTCACACGTAAAAGTTGATACCACATCACTAACAGTTATATTGAGTGGTAACAATAAAGTATACTATTACCAGGGGCTTTTGGCTGAAAGTTCTGATAAGAATAATATCAGCCTTACTGATTTTTCAGCAAAAGGAATTCGTCAGGTGATATTAGGTAAGAACGTATTTGTATCGGACCTGATAAAGGATGCAAAGGCAAAGCATGATGCAGGTAAGATATCTGATTCAATATATGATAGGATAAAGGACAGTGCAGAAGGTAAAAAGAAAGCATTGTTCGTAATTATCAAGACAGATTCAGTGGCAAAATACGTGAATGTTGTTAGTATGCTTGATGAAATGGATATTTGCAATGTAGGTAAGTATTCACTTATTGATGCTACCAAAGGTGAAATAGATATGATCAGGGACTATAATCAAAAGAATAACATCAAATAAACGCCATGGCAGAAAAGACAAGCGGCAGATGGGATGATGTTACGAGTTACGGTCGTAATGAAATTGTTTTTGAAGGCAAGAACAAAGCGTATGGCGCGTATTTCGTAAGGCGCAAGTACCAGAATATTCTGCTTCTTGCATTTGGTATTGCTGTTGGCGCTATGGTATTGGGTATTACTACCCCTATGATATTAGCAGAATTAAAGAAAAATGCGGGTAAAACAGTAGATAAAAAAATTGATGTGGTTCTTTCGGCTCCGCCTCCTGTTAATCCGGTTAAGCCGCCGCCACCACCACCACCACCGCCACCGCCACCAAAAATATTGGTTAACCAGTTAAAGGTTGTTCCGCCATTAGTGGTAAAGCATGTGGATGATACTATTCCTCCGCCAACAGTTCACCAACAAATGGCAACAAACGTGGGTGTAGTAAACCAAAAAGGTAAGGATACTGTACTTGCTCCAATAGCGAATAACGTAATCGGCGATGCGAATGCTAACCAGGTATTTACTATAGTACAACAAATGCCTGCATTCCCTGGCGACGTAAATAAATATTTGAGCGAACACATTAACTATCCTGAAGTAGAAAGAGAAGCGCAGATAACGGGTACGGTATATGTAAACTTTATTGTTGAAAAAGACGGTTCTATTTCTAATGTAAAAGTATTGAAAGGTGTTGCCGGTGGCCCTGGTCTTGATAAGGAGGCTGTAAAAGTTATATCAGCTATGCCAAAATGGTCGGTTGGTATGCAAAACGGACACGCAGTACGGGTATCTTACAACATACCTATACGTTTCGTACTCAATTAATTTAGTATGGCAAACGGACGTTCACCGCTGCAGAACATTTTAATGTTTGTTGGCGGAATAAATTCATTCCTGTATATAGCAATCGGTATACTTTTTCTGTTAGGGAAAATAACCTTGGGATTGGACGTTACCCTTGCGAAATTGTTAGGTGGCGCAGTGCTTGCTTATGGCCTGTTCAGACTATATTTGTTCTATCAGCGTTATAAGAGAATGCGCGAAGAAGAATAAAGGCGTGTTATGATACAATTTAAACCTGCATATTTACTACTGTTGGCTGCACTTGTTGTTGGCTGTGGACAAAACCCAAACTCGCCTACCGATACTGCAACTTCAGGCTCTATTCATATTGTTGCTGATGATGCATTTAAGCCATTGGTTGATGCTGAAATAAAGGTATTTACATCGCTATATAAAGATGCCCACGTACAGGTTAAGTATGAAACGGAGGATTCAGTATTTAAAGACCTATTGGCATCTGATTCTGTAAGGTTTGCTGTGGCTGCACGTAAACTCACAAAAGACGAAGAAGAATATTTCCATTCAAAGACATATTACCCGGAACAGGTTAAAATAGCTACTGATGCTATGGCGTTGATAGTGAACAATGATAACCCTGATTCATTATTAACCATGGATAAGGTAACGGCCATTTTTAACGGGCAGGATAGCACCTGGAAGGATGTAGATAGCAGATCGAAGCTTGGCAAAATATCAGTGGTTTTTGATCATGAGAATTCAAGTAATTCACGTTATATCAGAGACAGTATTATTCATGGTAAAAAATTTCCCGCATATTGCTTTGCTGTTCATACCAATGAACAGGTTATAGAATACGTAAATAAAAATCCGGGGGCCATGGGTGTTATAAGTGCAAACTGGATAAGTGATAATTACGATTCAACAGTAATGCGATTTCTGCAACAGGTTAGGGTAGTAGGTATTTCTAAAAAGGAAAGCACCAATATAAATGACTATTACCAGCCTTACCTGGCCTACCTGAAAGCGGGTGATTATTCGTTGAGCAGGGGCGTATATGTAATTAAGCGTGAGGCGAGAACAGGGCTTGGCAGTGGCTTTTTAGCTTTTATAACAGCTGATAAAGGCCAACGCATTGTATTCAGAGCTGGTCTTTTGCCTGCAACTGTGCCTACCGAAATAATAAAGTACTAAGGTCTGTGTTGTAACCCTTAACACTGCCAGTTTAACAAATCTTTTTACCTTTGAACTCTATCAAATTAAGTGCCATGAAAGGAAACCACGGTAAAAAAACCGCGATGCTTGTAACAAGTATGTTAGTTGCTGTAATGTCAATGGGGCAAAACCTGCAACAGTCTATTCAGTTAACCAAAAATGAACAGTTTGAAAAGGCTGATAGGGCCTTCAAAAGCCTTATAAATGCTAAGCCTGATAATGGTGATAATTATTTTTACGAGGGAGAGAATTTCTTTGCCTGGGGTAAAATGGATTCTGCGGAAGCTGCTTATACAAAGGGAATTAAAATGAATGCTACGGCACCATTGAATTATGCAGGACTTGGAAAGGTTAGATTGTATCAGGGCCAGGATGCATCGGATAATTTTTATAAAGCAAAAACATTATCTAAATCAAAAGATGCTACAGTACTTGCAAAAATTGCAGAAGCATATACAGGGGCCACACCTCCTAACCGCGATCTTAAACAAGCATTAGATCTTTTGAGCCAGGCCGTTCAGCTCGATTCTAAAAATGCTGATATATATATTGACCTTGGTGATGCACAATGGGCATCAGACCCAACCAATGCATCCAATGCAATTGCATCGTATGAAAAAGCATTGAAATTAGATTCAAAGAATGTTATTGCTATTTTGCGTGAGGGCATGATATATCAAAGCGCAGCAAACTGGGATCTGTCATTCCAATATTATCAAAAAGCATCACAGTTAGATTCTACCTTTGCACCTGCATATCGCCAAAAGGCTGAAATGCTTGCCGCTTCGGGCCGTGCTGATGATGCAGTTGCACAATACAAAAAATATCTTGCGTTAAATGATGCATTAAGTGCACGCTCCAGGTATGGTAAGTTTTTGTTTCTTGCAAAGAAATATGACGATGCTATAACTGAAATACAAAAGGTTATTGCAAAAGATTCTTCTGACCCGGTATTATATCGCATACTTGCATATTCACAATTCGAAAAGAAGGATTATAAGAATGGATTGGTTAGTATAACCAAGTTCTTTGCAAAAGCAGCTAACAGTAATACCAAAATGTTGGCATCAGATTATACGTATTATGGAAGGATACTGAATAAGAATGGTCAGGATTCTTTAGCCATTGTTAAAATGAGTCAGGGTGCTACCATGTTAATTTCACAGGGCGCCAGCAACGATGCATCCGACATTTATTACCAGATGGGTACTATAGATTACCTCGATAATAATTGCAGCGGAGCTATGATGTATTTTAATAAACGCATTCAAACTAACCCGAACGATGTGAATACATACTACTATTTGGGTAAAGCAGCCTACGATTGTAAAAACTACCAGGCTGCAGATAGCGCTTTTTCATCGGTTATTGCGAAAAGAAGTGATCTGTTGATAGGATACCAATGGAAAGCTTATGCGGAAGAAGCCATTGACTCGAATTGCGAAACAGGACTGGCTATACCTATATGTAACCAGTACATTCAAAAGATAGGAGCAGACACTATTAAGAATAAAGACGGACTTATTGCTTCTTTCAGTTACCTGGGACGTTGTTCTATAGCAAAAAAAGATATGGAAGGCGCTAAGGTGTGGTTTAAAAGGATACAAGGATTGGATCCTGCAAATGCTCAGGCCAAATTGTTCTTTGATAGCTTAAGGCAGCCTGTTAAAAAACCGGAGGGTAAGAAATAATAAATAAAAAGGCACTATAATTCAATTAAAAAACCCACCATTGGTGGGTTTTTTAATTAATAATATGATCAGATGTTTTATTGTTTTTTAGAATAGTAGTAGTGAGTTCTTATCAGGTCAGGGGTCTGGTACTCGAGTTCCATATAATTATCTGATAAGCTCATGATGGTAAACATCATTTTATCTTTCCCATCTCCTGTAAGGGTATTAATTATTTTAGGGCTCCAGCCTATCCACCATTTACCTGTTTTTACCGCGCCTTCCATTGTTAAAAACAATGTGCTGTCGGCTAAAAGGGTAATGCCATCACTTTGTTCTTTAGCTGTTGCCGGCTTTGGAACACCAAAATTCTCAATGGTGTCAAGCTTCCATGGCTTGCAGAGCATTTTCATTTTTTCAGGAGACATAGCAGGTTTTTTGGTCGCAGTTTTAGCAATTTTCTGCTGCGCAAATGCACCCATTGTAATAGTCAGACAAATTGCTGAAATGAACAAAGTTTTTTTCATTGTAAATAATATTATTTAATGTAAACTTTTACGAACTGGAATGTTTCATACTTCACCTGGTCGGCTGCATCACCATCATACTTAGGCCCATTTACAGAATGATCTGATGTAAAGGTGATCTTCGACATATCAACTTTCTTTTCCTTCAAAGCCTTTTCAATTTTCCACTGGCAGTCACTCGCCCTGCGGCCGGCCAACACATTGTTACTGCGTTTAAATATATTTCCCGTTGGTACTTTAGATGCGCTTCCGCTGATTGAAACGGTCACAGCACCATTACCGGCTTTTGCAGCTACTTTATCAATAAAGGTCATGAAATCAGCGTCAGAAGTATTTACCTTGTCGATGTTATAGGCAAAGTAACGGGTAAAGTCAGCATCAGATTTAGGCATGCTGGCCGTATCCTTACTGTATTTCGATTGTTTGCTCTTTCTATCAGGGTCGTTAACAGCAAGTGCCTCCAGGCTTCCCAAGTCAAGGGGCAGGTTTCCGAAATAGAAGATATTTTTCTTCTTATTGTCATCATTCCTAACTATGCGCTCATCTTTATCCGCCAGGTAAAGAACTTTGTTCTTTTTCAACTGTGAATCTGAGGCATCGACTTTTAACAAGTTATTACTGCCAGCAGCAAGTTGCCTGAATGTAAAGTAACCATCTTTATCGGTAACAGTTGTAGCAATTACAGAATCTTTATCGTTTACCAACTGCACAGTTAAACTAGGTGCAGGTTTCTTGTTCTCATCAAGTATTTGTCCGGGCATATCTTTTTTAGCCGCTGATGCTACTACCGGTGCAACTTTCTTACGGCCTTCAAGTACATTGGTTGTATCGCCAAGTGTTATGTTGGTGCGGAAAAATGAACGGGAAAGGTTAATGTAAGAACTATCGGCTGGTAAAAAGAAATCCTGGTCGTATACTTTCTTTCCTTGTGCTGATATTACAACTCTATAGGTATCATTCGGCCTTAACACCTGCAAGAACTTACCGGTCCTCGGGTTAACCTTGGTTTTTAGCCGGGTTGTGTCGCCCTTAACTAAACCTGTAGTTACTAGTACATCGGTAGGTATTGGTGAGCCATCAGGAGTTCTTATATATCCTACCAGCACTGCTACAGGTTGAACTTTAATCGGAACATTGAACAGCACTTCGTAGATATCATTTTCCCCATAGCCTCCGGGTCTAACTGAAGAGTAATACGCTCTTCTGCCATCTGCTGAAAGTGTAAAATAAATATCATCATCGGGTGTGTTTATAGGAGCACCCATATTTTTTGGCTCATCAAATTGTCCCTGTTTGTTTAACCGTGTAGTGAATACATCATACCCTCCCATGGAGTTATGACCTTTTGAACTGAAAAACATGGTTGAATCATCGGGGTGAATGTATGGCGCTTCCTCGTCGTACTTTGTATTAATGGTGGGGCCAAGGTTAACCGGGTTGGCCCATTTACCATTATCCTGTAAAGCAATCTTATAAATATCAAGTCCACCTAGTCCTCCGGGGCGGTCGCTAACAAAATAGAGTGTTTGCGCATCAGGACTTAAACAAGCGCTTTTTTCCTGCGAAGTTGTATTAACCACACCTGTATTAGCCGAATCTATAAGCGCCGGGTATGTCCATTTACTGCCTCTGTTATAGCTTACAAAAAGATTACCATCTCCCTGTTCATCATCTTTATATGCAATCAGTATTTGTCCGTCAGGTGAAATGGAAGATGTTGCTTCGTTGCCTGATGTATTTACCGGAGCACCTATGTTTTTAGCTGTTGTCCAACCACCGCTCTTTTTAGCGTATGATATCCAGATATCTTCAAAGTAGTTTCCATAAATATCTTTGAGAGAATCGCCGTAAGGCCTTTTAGATGTAAACAAAAGCTGTTGCTCATCTGCAGTCAGTACAGGGCAATAATCAGGGTATTTACTGTTGATGCTATCTCCGATATTAATAACCTTACAATCTACCGGTGATTGGATAAGTATCTTGCCATTATTGCAACATTGTATCCAATAATCAATATCATCCTGGCGTGAGTCTTTTTTGTTCAATAATTTCTTGAACTTATTAAAATTCTCGATCGCATTATCGAACTGATAATTCAGATGCTGGGCACGTGCAAGGTAGTAATATGTAGGCGGCGGCGCACTCTTTTCGTAAGGGTCATCGGGAATGTATTTTGGCGTAACTTTTTTTGCCGCTTTTTCAAGATAAGGAAGCCCTTCAGCTTTATGTGCAGATGTTTGCAGGTAAAGCATCCCTATATTATAAGCAACATTTGCATTGCTGGTATCGAGCGAATACAGGTAAAGGAAGGTGTGTAAAGCTGAATCGGTGTAATTTTCACCCGCCATTTCGTTAGCGTCAGTAAACAGTTTTCTATAACTGTCTTTTGACTTGCTGGTTGTCGAATTTTGTTTCTTTTGAGCAGAAACACTAACTGAAATAATGCAGATTAGGGAGAAAATGGCTGCGCTTTTGCAAATACGCATAGAAAAGTAGGGTTTTTTACTCAAGGTGTTGGAGTTATCAATTAAAGCTATCAAAAGTAAAATTTTTTTTCTATAAAATAACATTAGACCTAATTATTAGATGTTTTATCGCAGAATTGGCTGCATTATGATAATTTGTGTTTCTTTTGCGTGTCTAAGGTCTTTTCTCATGTTTGTATAAATTAATACCCTTAAGCGATGTTATTGATAGCAGATAGCGGTTCTACTAAAACATCATGGAGGTTAGTAGATGAAAACAAAAAAATAAGCCATTTTCTTACCGAAGGGCTTAATCCTTATTTTAAATCACAAGGTGAGATAGTAGAAGAAATAAAATCAGATCTTATACCGCATTTCCCAAAAGGTACTAAAGTATCGAAGATATATTTTTATGGCGCAGGCTGTTCAAGCAGCGGTAAGTGCGACATGGTAAAAGGAGCATTTGCACAATGCTTTCCGGATGCCATGACAACTGTTAACCATGATATTCTGGCAGCAGCAAGGGCAACATGTGCTCATTCCGAGGGAATTGTTTGTATTTTAGGTACCGGTTCCAATTCATGCCTGTACAATGGAAAGAATATTGTAAATGTAATTGGAGGCCTGGGTTATATACTGGGTGATGAAGGTAGCGGCTCGCACCTGGGAAAGAACCTGATAGAAGCCTACCTGAACCATGAACTGCCTGACCAGTTACGAAAAGAATTTGATGATACCTATCACCTTACGAAAGAAGAAATAGAGAAACGTGTATACGAAAAGCCACAAGCCAACAGATTTTTAGCTTCATTCAGCAGATTTATAGGTGAGCATAAAAATGACCCTTATCTGTCTAAGTTAATTGAATCGTGCCTGGATAGTTTTATTGAAAAACATGTTTGCAGGTATGAATCATACGATAAAAAGCCTATCCATTTTGTTGGCTCGATAGCTAACTATTATGCTGATTTTCTGCGTAATGTGTCAAAAAGACGAAATATTTCAATAGGAAAGATACTCCCTTACCCTATCGAAGAACTTACCTTGTTCCACCTGGCGGCCGAATAGCCGAATAAGGGTGAGATTATACCCTTATTCTGCATTTTAGGACTATATTTTAATATAATTCAGACCTAATGTTGTGAAGGGAGGACAACAAATTAATATTTTTCTATATTTGCCGACCCAAATAAAGAAAAAATGCAAAACAAAGGTATTATTAGGTTATTCGCTATTTTATTAGCTCTTGCGTGTGTTTACTATTTCTCATTTACATATTTCTCGGCAAAAACAGAGGATGCAGCTAAAGAGTATGCTCAGAATTATATAAAGCGCGCTGGCGCCCAGAAGCTTGCTGACAAATTCGCAAAAGGCGATTCAGCCCGTAAAAGAAGTTTTCTTGACTCTTTACAGGTATCGGCAAATGACGGATACCTTGACTCAATAAAGAATAAGCCTGTTTACGACATGCTTATTACTCAGTACACCTATGAAGAGTGTAAAGAAAAAAGTATCAACCTTGGGCTTGACCTTAGAGGTGGTATGAACGTTACACTGGAAATTTCAGAAGCAGATATTATAAAAAAGATGTCGGATAATAATGCCGATCCATTATTTAAAAAGGCTTTGGATGCTGCAACACAGGACCACATGAGTTCTACAAAAGATGTGGTTGACCTGTTCGGTGAAGAGTTTCAAAAGTTAAACCCGAATGGTAAACTGGCAACTTATTTTCAAACCATTGAGCTAAAAGATTTTATTACCTACAATAGTACGAACGATGAAGTTATTGCTCTCATTAAAAGTCGTGTAAAGGATGCTATTGCCACTGCACAGCAAACCTTACGTGCACGTATCGATAAATTTGGTGTAGCTCAGCCTAACATACAATTACTACCGGGTTCTGGCCGTATTTTAATTGAATTGCCAGGTATAAGTGATAAAGAAAGGGTACGGAAATTATTACAGGGATCTGCAGATCTTGAATTCTGGACAACATATAATGAAGGAGAAGTTGCTGCCTCTATGGATTTAATGGATAAAACCTTAGCAAGTTTACTTGCGAATCCATTAAAGGATAGTGCATCAGCAAAAAAAGATTCAAATGGTGTTGCAGTAAAAGACTCAGCAAAACCTGCCAAGGATTCTGCTAATAGTATTAGTAATATGCTTGCACATGCTACTGACACAGCAGCTAAAAACAAGCTTGCAAAGACAGACTCAAATAAAGCAGTTAATTCTAAATTAAGCCCCTTACTTAGTTTATTACGTAGCAGCCGTTTAGATCCTAATCGTCCTGAACTTGGCTATGCTAAGGCTGAAGATACAGCTAAGGTTGGAGCATACCTGCGCATTCCGCAAGTACGAGCAAGATTTTATTCTTCAAAATCTAAATTTATTTGGGTGCGTCCTTCTAAAGATATAAGTACAACCGCCGGCGCTAATCCTAATGACGATCAGTTTAAATATGGCCTTATCGCTATAAAGGTTACAAACCCTAATGGAAAAGCTCCTTTATCAGGTGATATTATTACCGATGCAAAGCCTGAATACGAACAGCAGGGGCAAGGACATCCGCAAATTGCGATGACCATGACACCACAAGCTGCTATTGATTGGGCAAGAATAACAAAAGAAAACAAGGGAAGATGTATAGCTATTGTATTAGATGATCTTGCATATTCAGCACCGGTTGTAGAAAATGAAATTACTGGAGGCCGTTCATCAATTACCGGAAACTTTACACCTAAGGAAGCGCAGGATCTTTCAAATATTTTAAAAGCGGGTCGTTTACCTGCACCTGCTCATATTGTATCGGAAAGTTTCGTAGGTCCTACGTTGGGTAAAGAATCTATACGTTCAGGACTCATTTCATTTGTAGTAGCGCTTTTATTAGTGCTTGTATTTATGGCGCTCTATTATAGCCAGGCTGGCCGTGTAGCCGATGCTGCCATGTTAATTAACGTATTCTTTGTATTGGGTGTTCTGTCATCACTTGGTGCAGTACTAACACTACCGGGTATAGCAGGTATAGTGCTTACTATAGCCATGTCGGTTGATGCGAATATTCTGATATTTGAACGGGTACGTGAAGAATTGGCATTAGGCAAAACATTAGCAAATGCTATAAAAGATGGTTTTGGTTTTGCTAAATACTCAATTATAGATGCGAATGCAACAACCTTTATTTTAGGTATAATACTGTATGCTTATGGTACAGGCCCTATTCAAGGTTTTGCCACAACCCTTATCATTGGTATTCCTACATCATTATTTACTGCCATATTCATTACAAGGTTAATGTTCGAGCGCAGGCTTAGCCAGGGCAAGACTATTTCGTTCGATACACCTATGACACGTAATGCATTCCGTAATATCAATATTAACTTCGTTAAGCGCAGGCATTTGTACTATGTTATTTCCGGTACTATTTTGTTGGGCGGTTTAATATCTTTCTTTGCAAAGGGATATGATATGGGTGTTGACTTTAAAGGTGGCCGTACATATATAGTGCGTTTTGCAACTGCACCAACTGTTGAGTCGGTTAGTAAAGTACTTACTCCTCAATTTGGTGGTACAGCTCCTACAGTTACCACATACGGTACCAGCGAGCAGGTTAAGATTACAACTGTCTATAAGATCGAAGACCCTTCAAAAACAGCTGAAAGTGAAGTTGAGGCTGCAATGAAGACAGGCTTAAATACACTGAACAATAAGTATGAGATAACCAGTTCTCAGTTAGTGGGTGAAGCAGTATCGCAGGACATCAAATCAAAAGCGGTATGGTCGGTATTATTTGCTTGTTTACTTATGTTCATATTCATCTTCATTCGTTTCCGCGGATGGCAGTATGGCTTGGGCGCGGTTGTGGCACTGTTCCACGATGCACTTATGATTATGGCAGCGTTTACCATATTTAAGGGAGTGCTTCCTTTCTCATTAGAAGTGAACCAGGACTTTATTGCAGCTATATTGACCGTAATGAGTTACTCGATGAATGACACTGTAGTTGTGTTCGATAGGATCCGTGAATACCTGAACGTGCGCCATAAACGTGAAATTGCACAAGGTGAAGATAAAACCGAGGTTATTAACTACGCGCTGAATGCTACATTGAGCCGTACCATTAATACATCATTAAGTATATTCTTCGTTATACTGGCTATATTCATATTTGGAGGAACAACTATTAAAGGATTTGCTTTTGCATTGCTGATCGGTATCATTGTAGGTACCTATTCATCAATCTGTATTGCAACTCCTATTGTTATAGATTTCGACAAAAGGAAAAAGAAAGAGCAACCTGCAGCAGCGTTGGCTAAGTAGAATACTTAATTTTGAATTTTAAATGCTTAATTAAGGATTTAAGCTTTATAATACTTAGTTTGTGTGTTAATTTAAAATTCAACATTTAAAATTCAACATTAATATGTTGTTGTTTCTTGATTTCAGCGGAGGAGAATTCCTGCTAATAGCCATAGTGTTTCTTGTATTCTTCGGCTCTAAAAGCATTCCCGATATAGCCCAAAAACTAGGTAAGGCCATGCGTGAATTTCGTGAGGCAGCCGGTGCAGTGCAGCGCGACATACAGGACAGTACAGGTATGAACGAAATAAAAGAAACACTGAACCCTTCGCCCGATAATAAATCCATTCAAGAGCCCATGGTAAAACCACCTGAGGCGGTTACACCCAAACCTGAAGAACAAAAAAATGCGGGCAATCAGGCAGAGCAGCCTCTATAAGAGCTGAATAGCGAATAACGATTAACGAATTTCGATTTCAGAAGTAAATACCTTGTAAAAGATGTTTGCTTACCCCTTATTCCGTATCCCTTAACCCTAAAAATTGCATACTTATCCCTTACTCCTTATTACTTACCCCTATAAAATAGTATCTTTGTAGTGTACTCGCTATATGCATGGGGCCGACAGGTTTTGACAGCAGGTAGAAAGAGTATGTAAGCATGCCGAGCTTCGTGAATATTGCTCGAAAATCTCAGTTCTCACAATTACAGAAGGCGAATCTAATTACGCCCTAGCTGCTTAATCCAGAAGGATTCTAGCAACTATGTTTCCCGGGAAGCCCCTCCAGCCGGCGTCCCGCAAGAAGCATCGAAAATGGCAGGATAGCTTGAGTACTGTTCCGATACCCGAGCGAAACTAAGGAACTAAGGTGGTAATAGCTCTGTCTTTTAGCGGTTGCCACACTAAAATTAAATAGGGCTAAGCGTGTAGAAAGCATATTGTTTCCTTGTTTGGACGAGGGTTCGAATCCCTCCGGCTCCACATTGAAAAATTAAACTTAATTTTGATTGTATAAATTTTAGAACATGGCGAGAGGCAGAAATAATTATAATAGAAAGCCTGCAAAGAAAAGGCCAGCTGGGAAAAAATATACCAATAAGCCTACCTATAAAAAAGCAAGGCCAAGACCAAAGAAAAAGCAGGATGATTGTTTCATAACTACCGCTTGCGTAGAATATTATAATCTTCCCGATGATTGTATGCAGCTTTCAACCTTACGTATGTTTAGGGACACCTATTTGAGGCAGACGGATAATGGAAGAAAATTAGTTGAAGCATATTACAAAGTTGCACCTAGGCTAGTCGCAAAATTGAAAACTGATCCCGAGAAAGAGGCTCTATTTACATCCATTTTCAATAATATTAACGTTGCATGTCATTTGATAAAGAATAATGACTATCCAAAAGCGCAGGATATTTATACTGAGGTGGTTCTTTCATTACAAAAAAGATTTTCCTGATGTCGGTTAGTGCCAATACGTTATTCCATTTTACACGCCAGGAGAATTTACTAAAGATTATAGACGGGCAACATTTTTACCCTAACTATTCCAAAGAGCATTTTATTAATGTGATTCCTGACGATAGTATATATGAAATATCATATATTCCAATGATTAGTTTTTGCGATTTGAAATTAACGCAATTGTCAAACCCTATATTT
>Ga0210386_10001230_pt1 | contig 22986 bp, 27 predicted proteins | sample IncBWH32OmetaG_FD_160091 | JGI IMG/M metagenome (GOLD analysis project Ga0210386, IMG submission 160091) | Forest soil microbial communities from Barre Woods Harvard Forest LTER site, Petersham, Massachusetts, United States - Inc-BW-H-32-O ...
AGCGCGCCGTACGCCCGCGCGTGAACCAGAGCTCTTCCAACCTCCCCGGCACCGAGGGCCAGCTCGGCGGCGTGATCGAGCGCGAGGGGCCGGTGCACATCTCCAACGTGATGCTGCTCGACGCGAAGGGCGCCCCGACGCGCGTGCGCATCGAGCGCGCCAGCGGCAAGCGCGTGCGCGTCGCCAAGCGCACCGGCGCGGAGCTCGACTGACGATGGCCTCCGCGACCGCCGACGCCCCGCCAGCGCGACTGAAGACGCGCTACTTCGAGGAGATTCGCCCGGCGTTGATCGAGCGCTTCGGCTACTCCTCGGCGATGCAGGCGCCGCGTCTGGAGAAGGTGACGCTGAACATGGGCGTCGGCATGGCCAAGCAGGACTCGAAAGTGCTGAAGGCCGCGACCGAGCAGCTCGCGACGATCGCCGGCCAGCAGCCGAGCGTGCGGCGCGCGCGCAAGTCGATCGCCGCGTTCAAACTGCGCGAGGGCATGCCGGTCGGCGTCGCCGTGACGCTTCGCGGCGAGCGCGCGTACGAGTTCCTCGACCGCCTCGTCTCGATCGCGATCCCGCGGATTCGCGACTTCCGCGGTCTGAACCCGCGCTCGTTCGATCACCGCGGCAACTACTCGATGGGCGTTCGCGAGCAGATCATCTTCCCCGAGATCGACTACGACGCGATCGACCAGGTTCGCGGCCTCGACATCACGATCACGACGTCCGCGCAGTCCGACGTCGAGGCCTACGCGCTGCTCGCCGCGCTCGGCATGCCGTTCTCGGCGCACGGTCGCCCGAAGGGCTACGACCCCGAGGCCGACGCCGCAGCCGAGGCCGAGCACGCGTCCGCCCAGGCAGCTGAAGCCGCCGCAGAGCCCGCGGTCGAGCCGGTGGCCGTGGTCGAGGCCGAGCCCGAGCCGGCCGCCGAGGCCGCGTCGAGCGAGGAGTCGGAGGCGAGCGAGGAGTCGGAGGCCGCGCCCGAGGTTCAGACGGCCGCCGAGCCCAAAGCCGCCGCGGAGCCCGACGGCGCCGCCGAGGACGCGACGGAGGCAAGCGCCGAGCAGGCATCGGACTCAAACGAGCAGCAGGCGGATGACACCGCCGAGAAAGAGAGCGGCGACTGATGGCCAAGACCTCGCTGCGCGTCAAGCAGACGCGCAAACCGAAATACAAGACGCAGGCCTATACTCGGTGCAACCGCTGCGGGCGTCCGCGCGCGGTGTACCGCAAGTTCGGGCTGTGCCGCATCTGTCTTCGCGAGCTGGCTCACAACGGCCAGATCCCCGGGATGACGAAGTCCTCCTGGTAGCCCGACTGCACGACCTTCTTTCTGAGCAAACAGCCATGTCCATGACCGATCCGATCGCCGACTTCTTGACGCGCGTGCGCAATGCGATTCACGCCGCGCACGAGACCGTCGAGATCCCGGCCTCGAAACTGAAGAGCGAGCTCGCGCGAATCCTCGCCGAGCAGGGCTACATCGACTCGTACTCGGTGATCTCCGAGCCGGACGGCGGCGCCGGGCAGCTGATCCAGATTCGCCTGAAGTACACCGACGACCGCCGCTCGGCGATCTCCGGCCTGCGGCGTGTCTCGCGGCCCGGACGGCGCACGTACGTCGACGCAAAACACATCCCGAAGGTGCTCGGCGGCATGGGCACCGCGATCGTCTCGACCTCGCATGGCGTGATGACCGGCCACGACGCTCGCTCTGCGGGCGTCGGCGGCGAGGTTCTCGCGCAGGTTTGGTGAGCTGGGCATGTCGCGGATCGGCAGACAACCAATCGCGGTCCCGAGCGGCGTGACCGTCGCGATCGAGCCCGGCGAGGTCCGTGTGAACGGCCCCAAGGGAGAACTCTCCGAGCGCATCCCGCGCGACATCGAGGTCAAGCAGGACGGCGAGCAGCTGCTCGTCACGCGTCCGACCGACCGCGGCGAACACCGCGCGCTGCACGGCCTGACGCGTTCGCTCGTCGCGAACATGGTGCAGGGAGTCACGGCCGGATACGAGAAGCGCCTGGAGATCCAGGGCGTCGGCTACCGCGCGCAGCTGAAGGGCAAGAACCTCGAGCTCGCGGTCGGCTACTCGCATCCGGTGCCGATCCCGGCGCCGGACGGGATCGAATTCGAAGTGCCGCAGCCGACGCGCGTCGTCGTCAAAGGCATTTCCAAGCAGCTCGTCGGCGAGACGGCCGCGATCATCCGCAAGCAGCGCCCGCCGGAGCCGTACAAGGGCAAGGGCATCCGCTACGAGGGCGAGTATGTGCAAAGGAAGGTCGGCAAGCGCGCATGACCGTGCTGACGAAGCCTCAGAGCCGGCTCAAACGGCGCCGGCGTGTCCGCGCGAAGATCACAGGCACGGCTGAGCGGCCGCGGGTCTCGGTGTTTCGCTCCAACCAGGGCATCTGCGCGCAGCTGATCGACGACGTCTCCGGCCACACGATCGCGGCTGTCAACTGGTATGAGCCAGACCTGCGCGGACTGGCCAAGCCGGAGCGCACGAAGCGCGCCGGCGAGCAGCTCGCCGAGCGCGCGAAGGCGGCGGGTGTCGCGCAGGCCGTGTTCGACCGCGGCGGCTACCGCTACCACGGCCACGTGCGCGCGTTCGCCGAGGCGATCCGCGAGGGCGGGATCAGCGTCTAGCGGCGGCTCCGCGCGCGACCGCTACCCTCTCAAACGCCATGAGCACCGCTTCCGACCGATCAGTCAGCTCCGCCGGCCTCGACCTGCAGGAGCGCGTCGTCGAGATCAACCGCGTCGCGAAGGTCGTCAAGGGCGGCCGGCGCTTCTCGTTCACCGCGCTCGTCGTCGTCGGCGACGAGCGCGAAGTCGTCGGCGTCGGCTACGGCAAGGCGAACGAGGTCCCGCTGGCGATCCAAAAGGGCGTCGAGCGCGCGAAGAAGGACCTGTTCCGCGTGCCGAAGCACGGCAGCACGATCACGCACCAGACGACGGGCGTCTTCGGCGCCGGACGCGTGTTCCTGAAGCCGGCGTCGCCCGGAACCGGCGTGATCGCGGGCGGCGGCGTGCGCGCGGTGCTCGAGCTCGCGGGCATCCACGACATCCTCTCCAAGAGCCTCGGCACGCAAAACCCGATCAACCTCGTCAAGGCGACCGTCGCCGGCCTGCGCGGCCTGCGCACGCCCGCGGAGGTCGGCGAGCTGCGCGGCCTGTCGGTCAACAGCGTGCTCGGCCTCGGCGGCGAGACGGCCAACGGCGGCGCCGCCAGCGTCGAGGAGTCGGCGAACGGCGTATCCGCCGACGGCGAGCTCGCCGGCGAGTCGCAGAGCGCTCCCGAGCCGGAGGCGGCCGCGGCGACTGCGAACGGCGGGGCGTCTTCCTGATGGCCGTGCTGAGCGTCACGCAACTGCGCTCGCGCAACGGCGCGAACAAGAAACAGCTCGACACGCTGCGCTCGCTCGGCTTGCGTCGAATCGGACACACGGTCGAGGTCAAGGACTCAGAGCAGGCGCGAGGAATGCTGCACGCCGTGCGCCACCTGATCGACGTTCACGAGGGCAAGTCGTGAGCCCGGCCGACAGCGAGAAGCAGGAGCGCATCGGCCTGCACTCGCTCGCCCCGGCGCCCGGCAGCCGCCGGCCGCGCAAGCGCCTCGGGCGCGGCGAAGGCTCGGGCACGGGCAAGACGTCCGGCCGTGGCCAGAAGGGCGCCGGCTCGCGCTCGGGCTCCAAGCGCCGCGCGCGCTTCGAGGGCGGCCAGATGCCGATCCACATGCGCATGCGAAAGCTGCGCGGGCCGCACATGAAGAAGTCGATGCCGTTCGAGCCGTTCCGCACGCACTCCCAGCCGGTCAACCTCGCCGCGCTCGAGCAGCGCTTCGACGCCGGCACGGAGGTGACGATCGAGCTGATGCAGGCGAACGGCCTGGGCAAGCGCAAGGACGTTCCGATCAAGGTGCTCGCCAAGGGCGAGCTGAGCAAGGCGTTGACCGTTCACGCACACGCCTTCAGCGCCGGCGCGCGCGAGCGCATCGAGGCCGCCGGCGGAGCCTGCAAGCTCGTCGAGCGCTAGCCGCCCGCGGCCGTGCGGGCCGCGGCGCCGATAGTCACATCCAGCTGAGGCGCATCGACTAGAATCGGCCGCTCCGCGGGAGCGAGCGCAGCGACGCTCTGAGCCGCGGACCCAAGCCATGCTCTCGACGATTCTCAACGCGTTCCAGGTTGCGGAGATCCGCAAGAAGATCGCCTTCACGGCGGGGATGCTGCTGATCTACCGGCTCGGCTCGCATATCCCCGTGCCGGGCGTGAACCTCAGCGCCGTCAACAACATCCAGAAGGAGTTCGGCGGGTCGAACATCCTCGGCCTGCTCAACCTGTTCTCCGGCGGCGGCCTCTCGCGGATCGCGCTGTTCGCGCTCGGGATCATGCCGTACATCACGGCGTCGATCATCCTGCAGCTGCTGCAGGTCGCCGTGCCTTCGCTCGAAAAGCTCTCCAAGGAAGGCGAGGTCGGCCAGGCGCGGATCACGCAGTACACGCGCTACCTGACCGTCGGCCTCGCGTTCGCACAGTCGATCGGGTACGTCTTCCTGTTCCACACGCTGCAGGCGAAAGCCGGCGAATCGGTCGTCACGCACTTCGACGCGCCGCACATCTTCCTGATCGTCGTCTGCCTGACGACCGGCTGCGTGATGCTGATGTGGATCGGCGAGCTGATCACGCAGCGCGGCATCGGCAACGGCATCTCGCTGCTGATCTTCGCGTCGATCGTCGCGCGGCTCCCAGGCGGGATCCAGACGTGGTGGACCTCGCAGGACCAGGTCTTCAAGGTGATGATGCCGTTCCTCGTGCTCGCGGTCGTCGCCGGGATCGTGTTCGTGCAGGAAGGGCAGCGGCGAATCCCGGTGCAGTACGCCAAGCGCGTGATCGGGCGGCGGATGACCGAAGGCGGGCAGACGTACTTGCCGCTGCGCGTGAACATGGCCGGCGTGATCCCGGTGATCTTCGCCGCGAGCATCATGGCGTTCCCGCCGACCGTCGGCCAGCTGATCAAAACGCACTGGGGCCAGCAGCTGTCGGACTTCTTCTCGCCGAACAGCTGGCACTACGTGATCGGCGAGTCGATCTTCATCCTGCTGTTCACGTACTTCTACACGGCCGTCACGTTCAACCCGGTCGACCAGGCCGACAACCTGAAGAAGTACGGCGGCTTCATTCCCGGTGTGCGTCCCGGTCGCCCGACGGCCGAATTCCTCGACCGGATCCTCGCCCGGCTGACGTTCCCCGGCGCGCTGTTCCTCGCCGCCGTCGCCGCGCTGCCGACGATCCTGATCGCGCGCACGCACCAGAACATCCCGCTCGGCGGCACCTCGATCTTGATCGTGATCGGCGTCGCGCTCGAAACGATGAAGCAGCTCGAGGCGCAGCTGATGATGCGAAGTTACGAGGGCTTCTTGAAGTAGCCGGCGGGCAGCGCAGGTAGGTAGGCTGCCTTCCGACTTGTCCGAACTCAACCTGATTCTGCTCGGACCGCCGGGCGCCGGGAAGGGGACGCAGGCGGACCGCCTGCGCGACGACTTCGCGATTCCGCACATCTCGACCGGCGACATGTTGCGCTCGGAGGTCGTCGCCGGCAGCGAGCTCGGCCGCGAGGCCAAGCGCTATATGGACTCAGGCGATCTCGTGCCCGACGACGTGATCGTCGGGATGATCGTCAAGCGCGTCGAAGACGCCGACGCGCGCGACGGCTTCCTGCTCGACGGCTTCCCGCGCAACGCCGAGCAGGCCGAAGCGCTGGCGCGCGCGCTCGCCGGCCTGCGGCGCCGGCTGACCGCGGCGCTGCTGATCGAGGCGCCCGACGACGAGCTCGTGCGACGGCTCGCCGGGCGCCGCGTGTGTGTGAAGAACCCGAGCCACATCTACCACGTCGAGTTCGACCCGCCTAAGCACGAGGGCGTCTGCGACCAAGACGGCTCGCGCCTGATCCAGCGCGACGACGACAAGGAGGAGACGATCCGCCACCGCCTGGACGTCTACCACTCGCAGACCGAGCCGCTGATCGAGCACTACGACGAGCAGGGGCTGCTGCGCCGCTTCGACGGCACGCGCGAGCCGGACGAGGTGCACGCGCGGATCCGCGCGGTGATCGCGGCGCTGCGCCTGGAAGGCCCCTGAGCTCGCGCCGCACGCCGCGGCCGGCCGAGCGGCGTCAGGTCGCAAGCTAAGCTCCGCGGGTGATCATCAAGAAGTCGCCGGAGGAGATCGAGAAGATGCAGCGCGCCGGCGCGATCCTCGTCGCGGCGATGGACGACATCGAGTCGCGGATCGCCCCGGGCGTCAGCACCGAGGAGCTCGACGAGGCCGCCGAGTGCTTCATCCGCGCGCGCGGCGCCGTGCCTACGTTCAAGGGTTATCGCGGCTTTCCCGGGTCGATCTGCGCCTCGCCGAACGCGATGATCGTGCACGGGATCCCCGGGCCGTACAAGCTCATGCCGGGCGACATCATCTCGATCGACATGGGCGTCACGCTCGACGGCTGGGTCGCCGACGCGGCGCGGACGTTCGGCGTACAGGAGATCGCGGCGCAGGCGCAAAACCTGCTGAGCGCGACCGAGCGGTCGTTGCACGCCGGCGTCGCCGAGTGCCGCGCGGGCAACCGCATGGGCGACATGTCGAGCGCGATCCAGCGCGTCGCCGAGTCCGCCGGGCTGTCGGTCGTGCGCTCGCTCGTCGGTCACGGGATCGGGCGCAGCATGCACGAGGACCCGCAGGTGCCCAACTACGGAAGGCCCGGCAAGGGGCCGCTGCTGCAGGAGGGCATGGTGCTCGCGGTCGAGCCGATGACGACCGCCGGGCGCGCGAACGTCCGCGTCGCGGGCGACGGGTGGGCGATCTTCTCCGAGGACGGCTCGCCCGCGGCGCACTTCGAGTTCACGGTCGCGATCACCGGCGACGGACCGAAGGTGCTGACGCCGTGGCATCTGCCGCCGCTCGAGCGCGAGCTCGACTCGACGCCGCAGACCGCCGCAAGGCAATAGGAGTTGCTACCATCAGGTGCCGTGCTCTAATGAGGACGTACGTCCTCACGAGCAACTCCTCGACCAGGTAGCGGCGGCCGCAACGGCAGCCAGAGCCCGGTCGCCGGAACAAGCGCCGAAAGGGATCATGAAGGTAAGACCGTCGGTCAAGCCGATGTGCGAGAAATGCAAGATCATCCGTCGCCACGGGGTGGTGCTAGTGATCTGCCAGAACAAGCGCCACAAGCAGCGCCAGGGATGAGCGAAGCGAATCCGGTCAAGCGAGCCGTGAAGGCGAGCCTCGTCATCAGGACGCGCAGCCGGATGCTGCGCGAGGGTGTTCGCTGATGGCTCGTATCGCAGGCGTCAACCTGCCCCTCAACAAGCGCTCGGAGATCGGGCTGACCTACATCTACGGGATCGGCCGCGCGACGTCGAACAAGGTTCTCGCGCAGGTTGGCGTCAGCCCGGATACGTACGTGCGCGACCTGACCGAGGACGAGGTCGCGAAGCTGCGCGACGCGATCGACGAGAACCTGACGGTCGAGGGCGACCTGCGGCGCGAGCGCTCGCAGGACATCAAACGGCTGCAAGAGATCGGCTGCTATCGCGGGCTGCGCCACCGCCGCGGCCTGCCGGTGCGCGGGCAGAAGACGAAGACGAACGCGCGCACGCGCAAGGGCCCGAAGCGGATGCAGGTCGCCGGCAAGAAGAAAGCCGGCAAGAAGTAATGCCGCCCGCTCCCAAACGCGCGCGCGGCCGGCGCAAGGTCAAAAAGAACATCCCCGTCGGCCAGGCGCACATCAAGACGTCGTTCAACAACACGATCGTCTCGCTGACCGACACGACGGGCAACGTGATCGCGTGGGAGTCGGCCGGCGGCGCCGGCTTCAAGGGCTCGCGCAAGTCGACGCCGTTCGCCGCGCAGGTGACGGCCGACGCGGCCGCGCGCAAGGGCCTCGAGCAGGGGCTGCAGAAGGTCGAGGTCTATGTCAAGGGGCCGGGCTCCGGTCGCGAGACGGCGATCCGCTCGCTGCAGGCCGCCGGCCTCGAGGTGACCGGCGTCAAGGACGTCACGCCGCAGGCCCACAACGGCTGCCGTCCGAGAAAGCGCAGGCGCGTCTGATGGCACGCGACACGGGCGCGCAGTGCAAGCAGTGCCGGCGCGAGGGGCAGAAGCTGTTCCTCAAGGGCGAGCGCTGCCTGACGGACAAGTGCGGCGTCGAGCGCCGCTCCTACCCGCCGGGCGAGCACGGCCGCGGTCGTCTGAAACAGAGCGAGTACCGCGTGCAGCTGCGCGAGAAGCAGAAGGCGCGCCGCTACTACGGCGTGCTCGAGAAGCAGTTCGCCGGCTACTACCAAAAGGCCTCACGCCAGCCAGGCATCACCGGCGAGAACCTGCTCGCGCTGCTCGAGTGCCGTCTCGACAATGTCCTCGTGCGCCTCGGCTTCGCGGCCTCGCGCCGCCAGGCGCGCCAGCTGATCCGCCACGGCCATTGGACGGTCAACGGCCGGCGGGTGAACATCCCCAGCTATCAGGTGAGGGCGGGCGACGTGATCGCGATCAAGGCGAGCACGCCGGCAACGCAGGTCGTCAGGGACGCGACCGAGCTCACCGGACAGATCCCCGCGTGGCTTCAGGCCGACCACGAGTCGCTCACGGCCAAGGTGCTGCGCAAGCCGGAGCGACGCGAGGTCGCCGCGCCGGTGCAGGAGCAGCTCATCGTCGAGCTGTACTCGAAGTAGCAGGTACTTCAAGGCGCCGGGCCCGAGATGGGCGGCGCTTCCGAGCCGGCCGTCGAAGCGACGCCGGTGCGACATCAAAACGACGTTAGGACCCTCATGCTCGACTTCCAAATTCCCCGGATCACAAGCGAGTCCGTGGAGCAGAACCGCGGCACGTTCACGATCGAGCCGCTCGACCGCGGGTTCGGCTACACGTTCGGCAACTCGCTGCGACGTGTGCTGCTGTCCTCGCTCTCGGGAGCGGCTGTCACCAGCGTTCGCATCGAGGGCGTTGCGCACGAGTTCTCGACGATCAACGGCGTCAAGGAGGACGTGACCGACATCGTGCTCAACCTGAAGGGCGTCGTCTGCCGGATGCACTCCGACGCGAGCGAGGTTGAGGCGCCGCTCGTCGTGACCGGCCCCGGCGAGATCACCGCGAAGGACATCGACTTGCCGGCCGGCGTCGAGATCCTCAACCCAGACGTGCACATCGCGACGCTCGAGAAGAAAACGAAGCTCGAGCTGTATATGACGATCGGTCGCGGCCGCGGCTATCGCCCGGCGGAGGAGAACAAGTCGGCCGACCAGCCGATCGGCGTGATCCCGATCGACTCGATCTTCTCGCCGGTGCGCCGCGTCGCGTACGCCGTCGAGCAGGCGCGCGTCGGCCAGAAGACCGACTTCGACAAGCTGACGCTCGACATCGAGACCGACGGATCGATCGACCCGCAGGCGGCGCTGCGCGAGGCCGCCGAGCTGCTGATCAGCCAGCTCGCGATCTTCACCGACGCCGACCGCATCCAGGAGCTGCGCGCGACGCCCGGCGGCCAGCTCGACGGCCACGGCCTGGCGGTTGGCGCCGGCGGTCAGCCGGCGGCGCTGCAGGGCGAGGAGTGGAGCATCCTGATCGAGGAGCTCGAGCTCGGCGTGCGCTCGTACAACTGCCTCAAGCGCGCCGGCATTCAGACGGTCGGTGACCTGATCTCGAAGTCCGAGGCCGAGCTCAACGCGATCCCGAACTTCGGCAAGAAGTCGATCGACGAGGTGATCGAAACGCTGCACGCGCGCGGCCTCAATCTCCGCCAGGACTGAGAAAGCGCCCGCGGCCGACTAGACTTTCGCTCCGCTCATGCGACACCAGAAGACACGCAACAAGCTCAGTCGCGACAGCGCGCATCGCAAGGCGCTGCTGATGAACCTGAGCAAGGAGATCATCGAGCACGAGCGGATCAAGACGACCGAGGCGAAGGCGAAGGCCGTCAAGCCGCAGATCGAGAAGCTGATCACGCTGGCGAAGAAGGGCGACCTGCACGCGCGCCGGCAGGCGCTGTCGACGCTCTCGCAGGACAAGTTCGCCGTGCACAAGCTGTTCGAGGACCTCGCACCGCGCTACGCCGAGCGCCCGGGCGGCTACACGCGGATTCTCAAGCTCGGCCCGCGTCGCAGCGACGCGACCGAGATGGTCTTCATCGAGCTCGTCTGAAAGCGGTCGCTCGCGGCTCGGGCTGCGCGTGCGAGCGAGCGGATCGGCGGCGGCGCGAGATGGTCACGAAGCTGACGCTCGAGTACGATGGCGCCGGCTTCGCCGGCTGGGGGCGTCAGCCGGAGTTGCGAACGGTGCAGGACGTGCTCGAGCGCGCGCTGCGGACCGTGCTCGGCGAGACGGCCACCGACGGCGCGCCGCTCAGGCTGAGCGTCGCCGGACGCACCGACCGCGGCGTGCACGCGTGGGGCCAGGTCGCGAGCTACCGACACGAGGCCGTCGACCCGCTGCGCCTCAACGGCCTGCTCGACAACGACGTCGCGGTGCTCGCGGCCGAGCCGATGCGCGATGACTTCGACGCGCGTCGCGATGCGCGCAGCCGCACGTACTGCTACCGCGTGCTCGCGCGTCGCGCGCGCAGCGTGTTCGAGCGCGATACGGCGTTCTGGATCGCCGGCGAGCTGGACAGGGAGCTGCTCGGCGAGTGCGCGCGGCTGCTGCGCGGCAAGCATGACTTCACGGCGTTCACGCCGAGCGAGACCGAGCACAAGCGGTTCCAGTGTGACGTCGAGCGCGCCGAATGGCTCGTCGACGGCGACCTGCTGTCGTTTTGGATCGAAGCCGACATGTTCCTGCGCCACATGAACCGCGTGCTAGTCGGGACGATGCTCGACGTCGCCGCCGGCCTGCGCACGGTCGAGGAGTTCGCGGCGCTGCTCGATGGGCGCCGACGCGCGGAGGCGGGGCGTACCGCGCCGGCGCGCGGGCTGGCGCTCGCGAGTGTTGCCTACGAGTGATCGCGCGAGCGCGCGAGCCGAGCCTGCCCCTATGCTGGACGAGAAGCGATGCTCAACGTGCTGCTGACAAACGACGACGGGATCGAGGCCGACGGGCTGCAGTGCCTGCGGGTCGCGCTGGCTGGCGTCGAGGGCGTCAACCTGGCCGTGATCGCGCCCGACGGCAACCGCTCGGCGATGGCGCGCTCGATCACGACGCGCCGGCCGCTGTGGGTCGAGAAGGTGCCGTTCTCAGACGGCTCGACCGGCTACTCGACCGACGGCACGCCGGTCGACTGCGTGCGCCTGGCGAGCCTCGGCCTGATCGAGGGGTTCGCGGCGGATCTCGTGGTCGCGGGCATCAACCACGGCGCGAACCTCGGCGATGACATCACCTACTCGGGGACGGTCGCGGCGGCGCTCGAGGGCGTCGTGCTCGGGCTGCCGTCGATCGCCGTCTCGCAGCAGTCGCGCGCACGCGCGCTCGACTACCGCTTCGACGGTGGCTTCGGGTTCGAGGTTGCGGCGCGGTTCGTCGCGCGGATGGTCGAGCGGATCGAGGACGTGCCGCTGCCGGCGCGCACGCTGCTGAACGTCAACGTCCCGGCGGGCGAGCCGAACGGCGTGGAGGTCGCGAGCCTCGGCAAGCGGATCTACCGCGACGAGCTGAAGCTCGAGCACGAGGAGGAGCGCGGCCGGCGCTACTGGATCTACGGCTCGGACCCCGGCTTCCACGACGATCCGGGGACCGACCTGGCGGCGGTCGCCGCGGGACGCGTCGCGGTGACGCCGATCCACTTCGATCTGACCGACCGGCCGGGTCTCGACGCGCTGCGGCGCTATGACTTGGAGGCGCTGCTCGCGCCGCCGGTCGCGGATCGGCCGACGCCCGAGGCGCCGTGAGCAGAGCGACGGGCGCGCGAGGCGGCGCACGCAGCGCCGCGCCGGCGGCGGCCGACGCCGAGACGACTAGCGCCGAGCGAGCGGCGCGGGCGCAGGAGTTGCGCGAGCTGCTCGAGCACCATGCGCGCCGCTACTACGTCCTCGACGACCCGGAGATCGGCGATGACGAGTACGACGCGCTGCTCGACGAGCTGCGCGCGATCGAGCGCGAGCGCCCGGAGCTCGTCACGCCGGACTCGCCGACGCAGCGTGTCGGCGGCGAGCCGGTCAGCCGCTTGGAGAAAGTCGAGCACCTCGAGCCGATGCTGTCGCTCGGCAACGTGCGCTCGGAGGAGGAGCTGCGCGCGTGGGTCGAGCGGATGCGCAACCACCTCGCGCGCGAGGGAATCGACGCGCCGCAGTTCCAGTACGTCGTCGAGCCGAAGATCGATGGCCTCGCGATCAGCCTCGTCTATCGCGACGGCGCGCTGCAGCGCGGCGCGACGCGCGGCAACGGTGAGATCGGCGAGGACGTGACGCACAACCTGCGCACGATCGCCGCGATCCCGCTGCGCGTGACAGACGCGCCGTCGCTGGTCGAGGTGCGCGGCGAGGTGTACATGTCGCTCGCCGACTTCACAGCGCTCAACGAGCGGCGCGCGGAAGCCGGCGAGTCGACGTTCATGAACCCGCGCAACTCGGCGGCGGGAACCGTGCGCCAGCTCGACCCGGCCGACGCAGCGAAGCGGCCGCTGTCGATCTGGTGCTACCAGGTCGGCGTCACCGACGGGCTTTCGTTCGAGCGTCACTCGCAGGCGCTGCAGTGGCTGCGCGAGCACGGCTTCCGCGTCAACGCCGACATCAAGCTGCTGGCGAGCGAGGACGAGGTGATCGCGCAGTGCGTGCAGTGGCAGCAGCGCCGCGGCGAGCTCGACTTCGAGATCGACGGCGCCGTCGTCAAGGTCGACGACCTGCGGCTGCAGCGCCGCCTCGGCGCGGTCGGGCGCGAGCCGCGTTGGGCGGTCGCGTGGAAGTTCCCGCCGACGACGGCCGTGACGAGGCTGGAGAAGGTGATGTGGAACGTCGGCAAGTTCGGCGACATGCGCCCGTACGCTGTGCTCGCGCCTGTGACGGTCGGCGGCGTGACGATCGGGATGGCGACGCTGCACAACGAGGAGGACCTCGCGCGCAAGGACATTCGCGCGGGCGAGGACGTGATCGTGCTGCGCGCCGGCGACGTGATCCCGCAGGTCGTCTCGCCGGCGCCGCACGTCGTCGAGCGGAAGGGCCGCGCGCGCCGTCCGCGGCCGCCGAAGCGCTGTCCGTTTTGCGACACGCCGACGATCAAGACCGAGGGGGCGGTCTTCACGAAGTGCCCGAACCCGGTGTGCCCGGGCCGCGCGTGGCAGCTGCTCAAGCACTTCGTCTCGCGCGGTGCGATGGACATCGACGGGCTCGGCGAGAAGCAGGTCGCGACGCTGCAGGAGCGCGGCATCGTGAGGACGGCCGGCGACTTCTACCGCCTGACGGAGGAGCAGCTCGTCGAGCTCGACGGCTTCGGCGAGATCTCCGCGCACAACCTGCTCGCGGCGCTCGAGCGCTCGAAGAAGCGCCCGTTCGCGCGCGTGCTGTTCGCGCTCGGCATCGAGGAGGTCGGCGAGGTGACCGGGCGCAACCTCGCGCAGCGATTCCGCGAGATCGACGCGCTGCTGACGGCGAGCCCGGAAGAGATCGAGCAGACGCCGGGTGTCGGCGAGAAGATGGCCGCGCTGATCGCGACGCAGCTGGCGGACGAGCGGATGCGCGCGCTGATCGCCGACCTGCGCGAGCTCGGGCTGCGCTTCGCCGAGGAGGGGCCGGCGCCGTCGGAGGGACCGCTGGCGGACAAGACGCTCGTCCTCACAGGCACGATGCCGGAGTGGTCGCGCGAGCACGCGACAGAGCGCATCATCGCCGCCGGCGGCCGCGTGACGAGCTCGGTGTCGAAGAAGACCGACTATCTCGTCGCCGGCGAGAGCGCCGGGTCGAAGCTTCAGAAGGCCGAGCGCCTCGGCGTGCCGGTGCTCGACGAAGCGGGGCTGCGCGAGCTGCTAGGACGGTGACGCGCGCCGCGGCGACGCGACGGCTGCCCGACCGCCTACCAGTTGCCGCTGGCGTTGCAGCCGCCCTTGCCGGACGGGCTGCATTCGCGTTTGACTTCGCCGTTTTCGCTTTTGAGTTTGTAGACGTCTTTGCTGCCGACGGCTTCCGATTCGATCGTGAAGTTCGTCGACGTCAGGCTGGCGGGTTCTTTGGCGATCGCGGTCGATTTGTCCTTCAACGTCGGCTCGATCGCCTGCAGCTTCGCGAGCGTCGCGCCTTCGTAGCTGCCGCTGTTTTCGAGCGCGTACATTTTCATCGTCGTCTGCAGCGTTCCCACCTGCGTCTTCGCGGCGGCGTCGTTGGCCTTGGTTGTCTGGCTGAGGAACGCGGGGATCGCGACCGCCGCGAGGATGCCGATGATCAGGATCACGACGAGCAGCTCGATCAGCGTGAAGCCTGATTGACTCTTCAGCCGGATCAGCGCTCCGGACTCGCTCTTGAAGCGGATCAACGCCGCGGGCTGGTCCCTGACGTGCGTCAGCGACGCGGACCGGTCGTTGAGGCGCATCAGCGCCGTGGACTCGCTCTTGACGCGCGACAGCGCCCGATAGAACATGCGGACGTATCGGCGTCCCGCGGTGAACCTTTAGCGACCTAGCCGCTTCGCCTGCGGTGCGGCCGCTCTAGTAGTCGGCGACTGTGATCGTCATGTGGTCTTGGATCACGTGCGCGAGTTCGGTCGAGATGCCGTCGTCGAAGAACGCGAACGCGAGCAGATCGCCGCTCGCGGCGTTGCAGTAGCCGACGAGGTTCGAGAAGCCGGTCAGCGTGCCCGTCTTGCCTTGGCAGCGCCCGGAGGCGCCGGTTCCGCGCATGCGGTGCGCGAGCGTGCCGGTGTGCCCGGCGATCGCCATGCTGTTGCGCAGCAGCGTCCCGAGCGGCGTCGGCTGTACGCCGACGAGCAGATCGGCGACTTCGTAGACCGACGTGTGATCGGATTCGGAGAGGCCGGAGCCGTCGACGACATGCGGGTGGATGCCGAGCAGCGAGGCGATCGTCTGGCTGACGACGGACGCCCCGGCGGCCGTCGTGCCGCCGCCGCCGGCCGCGACACCGAGGTCCTTGACGAGCGTCTCCGCGAAGAAGTTGTCTGACGGCGGCAGCATCAGCCCGAGCAGCTGCTCGACCGTCGGCGAGGCGACCTGCGCGAGCGGCGTCGCGCCGGGCGGGGCGCTCGCGGCGCCGCTCGAGCCGCGGATGCTGATGCCGTCGTTCTTCAACGCCGCCCACAGCTTGCGCGCGGCGTACGCCGCCGGCGCGTGCGCGCCGCGTTCGGAGCCGCTCGCGCCGCGGTCGAACGCGAGCGCCGAGAGCGTGCCTTCGAGGAACGGGTCGAAGCGGTAGTTGCTCGAAGGCTCGCCGCGCAGCGAGTCGAAGAACGACTCATCGCCGTAGACCGATCCGCGCACGGCGTGGATGCCGTCGGCGCCGACGAGCTGCGTGACGAGCGTCGAGAGGCTCGCGCCGACGCCGCCGTAGTGGCTGGCGATGAACGGCGTGTCGCCGAACGTCGGATCGCCGCCGCCGTGCAGGTAGAGGTCGCCTTCCCAGACGCCGTTCGGCCCGAGCTGGCCCGTTCCGAGCACGGTCGTCGATAGGCGCGCCGTCGGCCCGAGCCGCTCGAGCGCGGTCGTCGCCGTGTAGAGCTTCTCGACCGACGCCGGCGGGCGTCGCGCGGTCGCGCGGTCGGAGTACAGCGCTTGTTTCGTCGTGATGTCGTAGACATACGCGCTCGAATGCGCGCCGGCGATTCGCATCTGGCCGCCGAGGTCGCTCTGCAGGCCGGCGAGGCTGCCCGGCTGTGCTGTCGCGCCGGCCGGAACGGCGAGCACGATCGAGACGGCGAGCAGCGCCATTGAGATGGCGAGCACCGCCGCGCGGCGCGCAAGTGTCTTGTAAAGCGGTCCGGCGTGCGAAATATCGAGTTTTCGCGGCACTCGTCCCTTAGAATCAACGACGATGGGCAAGGTCGTCAAGCTGGAACCGACGGATCAGGCCAAGGTTGCGGCCAAGCGTAGACGGGCGGCCAAGCAGCACGAGGCGCGCGGCGTCGGACGCACCGCGTCGATCGATCGGCGACGCCGGCCGCGACGCCACAAGACGGCGCTCGTGCTCGGCGGCGGCGGCTTCACCGGCGGCGTGTATGAGATCGGCGCGCTGCGCGCGCTCGACCTGCTTGCGGTCAACAGCAGCGTCAACCAGTTCGACGTCTATGTCGGCACGTCGGCCGGCGCGTTCATCGCCGCGCTCTGCGCCAACGGCGTGACGCCGGAGGAGATGATGCGTGTCGTCACCAAGCAGGGCAAACCGCCGTTCAAAGACGTCGACCTCGGCGACCTGCTGCGCCCGAACCTGCTCGAGTTCGTGCGCAAGGGCGCCGCGCTGCCGCTGCGCACGCTATCGCTCGCTCGCCAGCTGGTCACGCAGCGCGGCGGCATCTCCGCGCTCGACCTGCTGCTCGGCTTCGCCGAGGGGCTGCCGTCGGGCGCGTACACCGGCGCCGGCATCGAGCGCTACCTGCACCAGGTGCTGAGCGAGCCCGGCCGTACCGATGACTTCAACGAGCTCGCGTGCGAGCTCTACATCACCGCGACCGACCTCGACACGTGCGAGCGCGTCGTGTTCGGCGTCGACGAGCAAGAAAGCGTGCCGATCTCGACCGCCGTGCGCGCGTCAGGCGCGCTGCCGATGGTCTATGCGCCGGTGCGCGTCAACGATCGTGAGCTGATCGACGGCGGGATGGTCTCGACGACGAACCTCGACATCGCCGTCGAGGCCGGCGCGAAGCTCGTCGTCGTGATCAACCCGATCGTGCCGTTCGTCAACGACTTCGCCGAGCACGTCCGCACGCTGCACGGCACGCGCCCGCGCCGCGTGTCGGACATGGGCTTTCCGCAGATCGGCTACCAGGCGTTCAAGCTCGTCGCGCACCAGCGACTGCACGAACTAGCGAAGACGTGGGAGAGCCGCTACCCGGGAGTCGACATCGTGCTGATCGAGCCCGAACCGACCGACGAACTGATGTTCCAGACGTCGATGATGAACTTCGCCTCGCGCGTCGAGATCGCGCGCCACGGCTTCGAGTCGGTGACGAAGCACCTCGCCGAGCAGTACGAGCATTACCAGGAGGTCGCCGAGCGCCACGAACTCGAGATCTCGGGCAAGCGCGTGCGCAAGGTCGTCGAGCACTTCGACGCCGAGCCCGAACAGGTCAGCGCTTGGCGCAAGATTCTCGAAGGGACGACCGGGACCCTTCTGAGGCAGTCGGGCTCGGGCTAGAGCGCTTTGTCGATCGCGCTCAACACACGCGCGGTCGCGGCCGGCTTGTGGATCGCGATGCGGACGTGCTGCGGCTCGCCGAGCGCGTCGCCTTCGGCGACGAGCACGCCTGAGAGCGCGAGGCGCGCGGCGAGCTCGCCGCCGCTCAGCTCGGGATGGGCGGCCCAGACGAAGTTCGCCTGACTGTCGGCGACCTCGAAGCCGCGCTCGCGCAAGCCGGCGATCAGGCGCGGGCGCTCCTCGCAGATCGTCTCGACGTGGCGCTCGAGCAGGTTCGAGCACGTGCGCAGCGCCTCGAGCGCGCCCGCCTGCGAGACCTCCGAGACGCCGAGGTCGGGGTCGAGCTCGGCCATCAGCTCCTGCGAGCGCGGCCCGCCGATCGCGTAGCCGACGCGCAGGCCGGCGAGGCCCCACGCCTTCGAGAAGCTGCGGAAGACGAGCAGGCGCGGGTGGCGCTCGAGCAGCTTCAGCGAGACGTCGGTCGACTGCTGATCGACGAACTCGACGAGCGCCTCGTCGAGCAGCACTGCCACGGTCTCCGGCAGGCCGGCGAGCAGGCGTTCGAGCTCGCCGGCCGCGACCAGCTCGCCGGTCGGGTCGTTTGGGTTGGCGAGCGCGATCACGCGCGTCGCCGGGTCCTGCGCGGCCTCGAGCAGCGCGTCGACGCCGCCCGTCACGGGCGCCGCCTGGCCGTGCGCGCGGCGCGCCATGATCGGGTACAGCGGGTACGACGGCCACGAGGTGAGCAGCCGCTGCCCCGGCTCGATCAGCGCGCGCGTGGCCGAGCTGAGCAGCTCGGCGGCGCCGTTGCCGAGCACGAGCCGGCCCGGGTCGACGCCGAGCCGCGCGGCGAGCTCGTTGCGCAGCTCCGAGCCGCGCAGGTGCGGGTAGCGGTGCAGCCCGCGCCGGGCGACGAACGTGATCGCGTTGACGATCCGCGGGTTCGGCAGCTCGGGCCACGTCGTCTGGGAGAGATCGAGCGTGTCGACGCGCGTGAGCGCTTTGCGGCGCCGCTCGGCGGCCTCCTCGCGCAGGCCGGCGTTGATCTCCTCCTCGGTCATCCCCTCGAACTGCTTGTAGTAGTCGAGCAGGCTCATCATCGCTCCGTTCTAAGCGCGGCTCGCGTGCCCGTTGCGCCGCGTGCGCCGACGCGTGCTCACTAGTGGCCGTTGCCCGGCATCGTCAGTGAGCCGGGGCCGTGGATGACGACGAACCAGAACGCGAACACGAGCGCGCAGACGGCCGCCGTCGCGCCGAACACGCGCCCGAGCGCGCCCGAGCGCTGGTCGTGGCCAGCGGCGCGGCGCACGAGGATCCACGCGTGGTCGAGGCGCCGCAGCAGCGACAGCGTGCCGAACAACAGCGGGAAGAGCGCGAGGAACGCGACGAGGATGCCGATGCCGACGCTGCCCGAGAGGTAGTCGACCTGCGAGCCGACCCACAGGCACGCGAGCGGGATCGGTCCCCAGCAGAGCAGGCTGAGCACGATGATCCCGGCAAACAGCATGTTCGCGAACGAGCTGTCGATGCGCTGGCGTGAGTCGCTGCCGCGCTCAGGCAACGCCCGGTAGCGGATCGGCGCCGTGCCGGGCCTGCGCCCGACGAACAGGCCTCCGTTGTCGCTCGGGTCGGTGCGCATCGATACGTATGTTCGCAGCTAAACGCGTCGCTGCGGGCCGCAGTCCAGCGCGGGGCGCTGATCGTGCTCGACGTGTTGCTGCGCGCGGCGCGCGTCAGCCGTTGTACAGGCGGTCGAACAGCTCGGCGTATTTCTCGTTGACGACGTTGCGCTTGACCTTCAGCGTCGGCGTCAGCTCGCCCGTCGCCTGCGAGAGGTCGTGGTCGAGGATCGCGAACTTCTTGACCTGCTCGACCTGCGCGTATTTGGCGTTCGCGCGGTCGAGCTCGGCCTGGATCGCCGCGCGTACCTCAGGGTGCTCGGCGAGCGAGGCGATGTCGCTCGGCAGGTCGCGCTCGCTCGCGAACTGTGGCATCTCTTCCTCGTCGAGCGTGATCAGCACGACCGGGTACGGGCGCTGGTCGCCGTGCATCACGGCCTGCGAGATCCAGCGGCACTGCTTGAGGTCGTTCTCGATGTTCGCCGGCGTCAGGTTCTTGCCGCCGGCCGTGATGATGATGTCCTTCTTGCGGCCCGTGATCGACAGGTAGCCGTCGTCGTCGACCGACCCGAGATCGCCCGTGTGCAGCCAACCGTCCTCGACGGCGCCGAAACTCGCGTCGGCGTTGTTGTGGTAGCCGTCGAAGATGTTCGGCCCTTTGACCAAGATCTCGCCGTCGTCGGCGATCTTCAGCTCGACGCCGGGCAGCGCGCGCCCGACGGTGCCGAAGCGGTGGTTCTCGACCGTCGACGTCGTTGCCGCCGTCGCCGTCTCGGTCATCCCGTAGCCCTCGAGCACCGGCACGCCGCACGCCCAGAAGAATTCGAGGATCGCTTTGGCGATCGGCGCCGCGCCGCTCGTCGCGTGGCGGACTCTGCCGCCGAAGATCGCGCGTACCGTCGCGAACAGCTCCGCGTCGGCTTCGTCGAACGGCTTCTGCAGCTCCTCCGGGACCGCTTCGCCGCGGTTGATCATGTCGCGCACCTTCACGCCGAGCTCGATCGCGGCCTTCGCGCGTGCCTGCTCCTCCGGCGGCTTCGCCTGGATCGCGCCCTGCGCGAGCGTGTAGATCTTCTCGAACACGCGCGGCACGGACGGCAGGTACGTCGGTTTGACTTCCATCAGCTCCGGCACGATCTGCTTCGTGTCGCCGCCGAAGTACGCGAGCGTGCCGCCGAGGTCGAACACCGCGAGCTGGATCAACAGCGCGAACGAGTGCGCGAGCGGAAGGTAGAGGTAGATCACCTCGTCGTTCTGGATCTCGCCGGCCTCGCTGACCATGTCGACGATCGCGCGGTAGTTGCCGTGCGTCAGCACGCAGCCCTTCGGCGGGCCGGTCGTGCCGGACGTGTAGATGAACGTGAACGGGTCCTCCGGACGTACAGCCGCGCGGCGCGCCTCGAGCTCCTCGGCGCCGTGCGCGCGCCCGCGCTCACGAACCTCGTCGAGTGAGATCGCTGCGAGCGCCTTGACTGCATCGGGCTGACCGGAGGCGACGCCGGCGTCGTTCGGTGGGTCGATCACGATGATCGTGCGAAGGCCCGGCACCTGCTCGCGGATCGCAGCGATCTTCTCGAGCTGCTCTTCGTTCTCGCAGACGATCGCGCACGCGTCGGAATCGGAGATCACCCACAGGCACTCCTCGGGAGAATTGGTCTGATAGATCGGCACGACGACCGCGCCGGCCGACGTCGCGCCCATGTCGGCGTACGACCACTCCGGACGCGTGTTGGCGAGGATGCACAGCCGCTCGCCCGGCTCGATCCCGAGGTCGATCAGACCGAGGCCGATCTCCTGGACGACCTCGGCGAGCTGCGTGTAGCTGATGTCCTGCCACACGCCGTCGTGCTTGTAGCGGATCGCAGGGTTCTCGCCGTGCGCGGTGGCAGCGCACGGGATCAGGTCTGCGATCGTTCGCGAACCTGTTGCCGACCCCGTGGTCGACGCCATCGCGGTGGCCTCCATCGGGAACTCTCCTCTTCGTCTCGGTCTCTGTTGCCGGCTGATCGCCCCATGCCGGTCGCTCAGCTCATGTTAGAGCGCGACCGCGCAATTTGCGAGCGCGCCGACGGCCGCCGCGGCTCAGATCGGGTTGGGCACGTCGAGGAACACATGGCGCACGCCGAAGCGCTGCGCGAGGTGCTCGCCGAGCGCGCGAACGCCGAGCGTCTCCGTCGCGTAGTGGCCGGCCGCGACGTAGTGGATGCGCAGCTCGCGCGCCTGCGCCATCACGCGCTCGGTCGGCTCGCCCGTGAGGAACGCGTCGGCGCCGGCCGCGACCGCGTCGGCGAGATACTCCGAGCCGCCGCCCGAGACGATCGCAACGCGACGCACGCGCGCCGGGCCCGCCTCGAACACGAGCGGCTCGCGCTCGGTCAGCTCACGCACGCGCGCGAACAGCTCGGCCGACGCGACCCCGTCGCCCGCGAGCTGCGCGACGAAGCCGATCGGCTCGCCGCGGTGGCGCGCGAACGGCTCGATCGCTTCGGCGCCGAGCGCGCGCGCCAGCAACGCGTTGTTGCCGAGCTGCGGATGCGCGTCGAGCGGCAGGTGGTACGCCGCGAGCGCGATGTCCGCTTCAAACAAGACCTTCAGGCGGCGCCTGAGCTGCGCGTCGATCGGCCCCAGGCCCGAGCCCCAGAAGAGGCCGTGGTGCACGACCAACAGCTGAGCGCGCTCTGCCGCCGCACGCTCGAACAGCTCGAGCTGCGCCGACACGCCCGTCGCGACCGTCTCGACCTCCGACGCGCCCGGGACCTGCAGCCCGTTCGGGCCGTAGTCCTCGAAGCGCGCCGGTTCGAGCAGCGCGTCCAACTCGGCGAGCATCGCGGTCGTGGCGGCGGGCATCGCGCGACCATAGCTGGCGCTCGAGATGCGCGTGGCGCGTGCGGGCACGGACGCGCGCGACAACGGCGCGTGCGGGGACCCGCTGCGGGATACGCGTGCGCCTGCAACTGTATGTACGACTGCTGTATGGAATACTGACCGCGCGTCGGGGCGTGGCGCAGCCTGGTAGCGCGCGCCGTTCGGGTCGGCGAGGTCCCCGGTTCGAATCCGGGCGCCCCGATATTCCGTAGGTTCTGCGAACAGCTGCGAATACAGGCGAACAGCCGCGAAAACCTTGCTGGTTGCCGGGGCGCTATTCGCGGGTGTTCGGGGATGTTCGTGGGGATTGGGACCGCAGAGGGACCGCAGGAGCGGCCGAAACGGACCGCAGAGGGATCGCAGCCTGACTCGCCCGTCCGCCCTAAAGGCGTGCATCCCTTGAGCCTCGCTACTCCCCGGGGGCACTGCCCGTCCATGCGTTTCTCCTCGACCGCGCTCAGGCGCTGGGATCGACGGCGCGCCTCCCTCGGGTCAGGGCCGACGACGATCTCCGCCTCGTAGTAGGCCGCGACCACTAGCTTGTCGTCGCTCGCGCCCGCGAGCGCAGCGATTGCGACGCTCGCGTCGAGAACGATCAGCCGCGCCACTGGGCGCGGAGCTCGCCGAGGTAGCCGGAGGGGTACGCGGAGCTGTCGAGCTTGCCGATTGCTGCGAGTAGGCGGGCGCGCCGACCGGCACGCTCCTGCTGATGGGCCGGCGCACAGAGCAGCTCGTGACGGACCGCCGTGCGGATCAGCTCGGCCTGGCTGGTGCCGCGCTCCTTCGCCGCTTGCTTGATCCTCTTGTGCAGCTCATCCGGAAAGTAAATCGTCGTTTTGACCACGGATTGACGGTACCGCGCTGGGCATGGTGTCTGCTGATATCGCCGTTGGGAGGCAGAGTCATCGCCGAGGCCGCAACTCGCGGTCGTCTCGCCTGCCCGCCGACGGACGTGATTTGGACCGCGATCGGACCGCAGACCGCCCAAAACCCGCATCAGAGCGCCAAGCTTTACCGTTCGCCCCGATATTTCGAGTTGTCTGCGAGGCGACGCGAATTACCGCGAACACAGGCGAAGTCCCGAAGAACGCTGGGATCGGCGTCGGCCGTTTCGCTCGGGTTGCGCTTTCCCTGGTCGCAGCCCACGTAAATCCCCGCAGCGCGAGCGCGGGCCCCCCTAGTCTCCGCAGCAAATGCAGCGGGCCTCGGTGCGCTCCGAGCGTCTGTCAGTCCGAGGAATGAG
>Ga0210386_10001231_pt1 | contig 22982 bp, 18 predicted proteins | sample IncBWH32OmetaG_FD_160091 | JGI IMG/M metagenome (GOLD analysis project Ga0210386, IMG submission 160091) | Forest soil microbial communities from Barre Woods Harvard Forest LTER site, Petersham, Massachusetts, United States - Inc-BW-H-32-O ...
TGATTACGCCGTCGCTTGAAGAGATGGTGCACGTTGCGCGCGAGATGGAGCGTCTGCACTTCAAGGTGCCGCTGCTGATCGGTGGAGCGACAACGAGCCGGGCCCACACAGCGGTGAAGATTGCACCGTATTACAGCGAGCCCGTCATCCACATTATCGATGCCAGTCGAGCTGTCCCAGCGACGACAAGCCTGCTGAGCGACGATGGCAGGGCAGAGTTTGTGGCGCAGCATCGCGCGGAGTACGAGTCGGTTCGCAAGGCGCATGCGGTACCGAAGCAGAAGACCATTGCACTGCAAGAGGCGCGCGCACGGCGGACTCCGATCGAGTGGCGCGCCGAAGATATTCCGACTCCGGGATTTACGGGTGTGCGCGTGCTGGATGAATTTCCGCTGGCGACGTTGCGTGAGTATATCGACTGGACGCCATTCTTCCACACGTGGGAGCTGAAAGGCGTGTATCCGCGCATTCTCGACGATGAGAAACAAGGAGAGCAGGCGCGGCAGATCTTTACAGAAGCGAATGTGCTGCTGGACAAAATCATCGAGAGGAAACTGCTGACGGCGCGGGGCGTTTATGGGTTATTTCCAGCGGCGGCGGTGTGCGATGACGTTGAACTCTTCACAGATGAGACACGCGCGAGAAGACTGGAGACCCTGCACTTTCTGCGACAGCAGGCGAATCGCGAGGGCAGCGAGCCATGCCGGTCGCTGGCCGATTTCGTTGCGCCGAAGGCAACGGATCTGCGCGATCACATCGGAGCGTTTGCGGTGACGACCGGGATTGGGTTGAAGGCGCTGACGGATGGTTTCCGCGCTGAGCACGACGACTACAACGCCATCATGGCGGAGGCGATTGCCGACCGGCTGGCCGAGGCGTTTGCCGAGTGTCTTCACAAGCGGGTGCGCGATGAGTGGGGCTATGGGCGGTCGGAGACTTTCAGCCCGGCGGAACTGATTCAGGAAAAATATCGAGGTATCCGTCCGGCGCCGGGATATCCGGCGTGCCCCGACCATACCGAAAAAGGCACCATCTGGCGCTTGCTTGATGTGGAAGCGAAGACTGAAATTCGTATTACGGAGTCGTTCGCCATGTGGCCGGGATCGAGCGTGAGCGGGCTCTATTTTGCGCATCCTGAGTCGCGCTATTTTTCGCTGGGGAAGATCGATCGCGAACAGGTGGCGGATTATGCGGAACGCAAAGGGATGAGCGTGGCCGAGACAGAGCGCTGGCTTGCGCCGAATCTTAATTACGATTCCGGACGGTGACAATTCGATGCAATGGGTGCCTGACCCTTCTCGACGCCGCGAGCGCTTCTTTTTCGGACGTTTATGATGTTCAAGGCAAGCGATTATTTTCAAAGCGACGGTTATGGACCGGCGTCAAGGCCGAGTTTTCCGGAACGATTGTGCCCAAAGTCACATCCAGACATGCTTGCCATGATTGACCCTACCTGACGTTGAATGCTTTGATGTTGGGCGGCGAGGGAATGTCCGCCGCTCCGTTGTCAGATGGGAGAGCTTACGTGCGGATGAGGGTTGAAATGTTCACGGCTTTGGTTCTTGCGAGTGCGTTGATTTGTGGATGCGGCAATGGCAGCAGCGGAAGCACGGGAACAAATCCGCCGCCCGCGACCCAGGCGGCAGCCCCGACGGTCAGCACATCGAATGCGCAGAGTGGGGCGGTGATTGCGACCCTGGCTACAACGACTTCCGGGGCCACCATTTACTACACATTGGATGGAACCACCCCGACCAATACGTCGCAGGTGTATCAGGCGCCGTTTCTTGTCGCCTCGAACCTGACGGTGAAAGCTATTGCGTCAGATCCACCAGGCTACTTGAACAGCAATGTCACCAGCCAGGCTTTCACGCCGAACATCGCATCGGGGACGCTGGTATGGAGCGACGAGTTTTCGAACTCCGGAACCACCAGTGCGCTGCCCAATTCGAAGATATGGGCGTATGACACGGGGTACCAGTGCTGCGGAAACAACGAACAGGAGATCTATTGCGCAGCGGGGTCGGCGACTTCCCCGTGCGATCCGAACAGTCCGAACGCGTATCTCGATACGACGGGGATTCTGCACATCACGGCGCGCAACCCTACGGGGACAACCTATACTTCGGCGCGACTGAAGACCGAGGGGCAGTTCAGCTTCCAATACGGCCGCATCGAGGCGCGCATGCTGCTGCCGGAAAGCCAGGGCATGTGGCCGGCGTTCTGGCTGCTGGGGAACAACATCATCACGCTGAGCTGGCCGGCTTGTGGCGAACTGGACGTGATGGAACACATCGACGGCAGCAATCCTCCTGCCTATGTGGGAGCCACGCCTCCGGGCTACGACTGGATCGCGGGATCGGTGCACGGCGGTACAACGGCTGCCCATGCGGATGGAACGCAGCAGTATCATCCGACCGGCTTCTCGGCTGCTGCGTGGCATACCTACGGCATGATCTGGAGCAAGGGGCAGGTGGAGTATTACGTTGATGATCCGAGCAACGTGTATGCGACCTTCACGCCGGCGAATTTTCCGGGTACATGGCCGTTCGATCAGGGTCCGCAGTTCATCCTTCTGAACCTGGCGGTCGGCGGCAGCTGGCCGGGGAATGTGGGCGCTACGACGGTCTTTCCGGGGGATATGCAGGTCGATTACGTGAGGATTTATACGAACTGAGCTACGGAGTGAACCCCAGGTCTCAAAAGCGAGACCTGGGGCGCCCGGCCCTGCTCCTTCCATCTTGAGGGTAAGAGCCAGAGCCCTTCCGCCCACCAATTCATCCATTCAAACGGGCTTGTGTGCTGTTCGCTGTCGAGTCACTTGCGGCCCAACCCGGCCTGTGATACAAACTAAATATTCAAGTTTGCCCCCAAAGGGCAAGCCTGAGTTTCATGCAGAGTGGCTGAGGGACGAGCCCTGTGACGCCACGACAACCTGCCCGCGCAAAACGGGAGTATGGTGTCAACTCTTGCCCGGAGACGGGGAACATGAGATTCGGGGGTTGCTTCAGCACCCTTTGCTTTAGCAGCTTCGCAGGCAGTTTCGAGTCAGTTCACGTTCACTCTTTTTCGGGCTAGTCACGCGCTCGAGCTCCTTGTGTCACTCGCGCACTGCGAGGGACCTTTGACGACTGCGTATTGGTTGCGATGTCGGGAATGCGGCAAGACCTATGGTCATCAGCCGCTTTCCATCTGCGATGAGTGTTTTTCCCCGCTCGAAGTGACCTACGACTTTGAGTATGCCCGCACCCGTTTTACCCGCGAAACAATCTCCCAAGGCCCGCTGGACATGTGGCGTTATCGCGCGCTGCTGCCGGTTGCGGACAGCTACGTTCCGCAGACGCCTTCAGGTCTGACGCCGCTGGTGAAAGCGCCGCGGCTTGGCGCGCAATTCGGTGCACGCAATCTGTACATCAAGAACGATGCCGTCTGCATGCCTACGTTGAGCTTCAAGGATCGCGTGGTGGCGGTGGCACTGGCCAACGCACAGGACTTCGGCTTCGATACGGTCGGCTGCTCGTCGACTGGCAATCTGGCCAACGCAGTGGCGGCGCATGCGGCGCGGCTGGGACTGAAGACATTCATCCTGGTGCCCGCTGACCTGGAGCCGGCGAAGATTCTCAACACACAGGTCTACGGTGCGACGCTGGTGCGCGTCGAGGGCAACTACGACCACGTGAATCGGCTGTGCTCGCAGATTGCAGATCGGTATAACTGGGGATTTGTGAATGTGAACCTGCGACCCTACTATGCCGAGGGATCGAAGACGGTGGGGTTTGAGATTGCCGAGCAGCTTGGATGGCGGCTACCGGACAACGTGGTGGTACCGATGGCGGGCGGTTCGCTGATTACGAAGATCAAAAAGGCATTCAATGAACTCATCCAGCTTGGCCTGGTGGACGAGAAGCCAGTGCGGTTCTTTGGCGCGCAGGCTACGGGATGCTCGCCGATTGCGAAGGCGGTGAAGGGCGGGACCGATGTGATCGAGCCGCAGCGGCCAAACACGATTGCGCGGTCGCTGGCGATCGGCAATCCAGCGGACGGCATGTATGCGGCGCGGGTGATTCGCGGGACCGGCGGCTGGGCTGAAGATGTCTCGGATGTCGAGATAGTGTCGGCGATCCAGGAACTTGCGGAGACCGAGGGCATCTTTACGGAGACGGCGGGTGGCGTGACGACGGCAGTGACGGCGCGGTTGTATGCACATAAGCGGATCAAGCCGGAGGAGTTGACGGTTACATGCATCACCGGCAACGGATTGAAGACGACCGATTGCCTGAGCGGAGCGTACGCAGAGAGCGCGGCGATCCGTCCGCGGCTGACGGACTTTGAGAACTTCGTGGAAGAGCGCAACGCAGCAAACCAGGGACTTAGCCTGGCGGGAGAAAGCTATGCCGGTTAGAGTCTTGTTACCGAATGCATTTCAGAAACACACCAACAACGTGCGCGAGATCTCAAGCACAGCGTCGAATCTTCCTGAACTCGTGACCGATATCGAAGGCCGCTTTCCAGCGCTTCGGCAGCATCTGCGTGGAGAGGATGGGCAGATTCGGAGGTTTATCAATTTCTATGTCAACGAAGAAGATATCCGTTTTCTCGGCAACGACAAATACAGCTTTCAGGAAGGTGACGAGGTTCTGGTGATACCTTCAATCGCCGGAGGTTGAGAGCGGCGTGATGAGGGCAGCTGCTCTAATCCGTGATGATGTGCAGCGCGACAATGAAGAGGATCCCTCCAGCCGCTAGCGTTGCGCCGGCAATCAACAACATTGCAGCGTGCGCGCGGATAACACCAGACATCTGGATGGCAGCGCTGCGAAGAGCCTGATCGCGGCGCCATGCGCGTGCCAGGGTTGTCAACCCGATTGCCAGCACGGCTAAGGGAAGCGCGATCAACGACACCCACAATCCAAGATGCGGGCTGGCGGCAAACCAGTCCACGATGAGCTGCGCGGTGTGCGCGGGTTCAAATTGCAGCGGCTGAATGTTGCGCGCAAACAGCGCAGTCATAAACAGCATCGCGGGGAAAACGAGCAGCAGTTCGAGGGCGGCGAGGGAGCGGCGAATCGTCTTCATGGATTTACTTTGTACTGCAAAGTAAAACTTTTTGCAATAAGAAAGTGAGATAGATCACATTTCACAAATCTTCCCGGCGTGTTGGTTGATATTCCTCAGGGGTTAAAACCCACTGTCTCTTGGATCCATTTCGGCACGACTGAAGTGGTGCCCTGACACAGAGCCCATTTATGAAATACGCTCAGGGAGAACTCGCCCTCAAAGGCAGTATTCTTAGTTCTCTTTTACCTGAGAGCAACAATTTATTTGCATTTCCTTTGCACTGGGTTCATTCTCCTCTTACAATTTCTGGCGGATACTACTCCCGTGATAGCGCAAGCAGGGCAGAAGGCTCCGTTCGCACTTTTACCTCAGACCACCCCAGCGGTGGAAGCTCCCCAATTCATTTCCCATACAGCCAGTCCTGTCTCTCCGGAGAAGGTGCGCCTCCATGCGGAGGTGGGCCGCTACCGGCTGCGACTGGCACAGGGCTTTGAGGATCGCGAAGCCGCGTGCCGGTTGCGTTTCAAGGTTTTCAATATCGAGTTGGGCGAGGGGCTCAAGAGATCGTACGAGACGGGAATTGATACCGATCACTTTGACGTCTTCTGCGAGCATCTGCTGGTCGAAGATAAGGCCGATGGACGGGTCGTCGGGACTTATCGCATGCAATCGGGAAGTACCGCCGCAATGAACCTGGGCTATTATTCGGAACAGGAATTCGAATTTGCCCCTTATGAGCCGTTGCGGCGCGACATACTCGAGTTAGGCAGGGCATCGATCGACCGCGAGCACCGAACCCCTGAAGTACTTACGTTGTTATGGCGGGGCATTGCGCAGTATGCTAACGAGATGGGGCTTCGTTATTTGATAGGTTGCTCTTCCTTGAATTCCAAGGATCCGGCAGAGGGCTGGCAGATGTATGGCGAGCTGGAGCGCTATCGGGTTTCGCCGGAATTTGAGACATTGCCGACTTCCCCGTACGAATGTCCCAGCGAGCAGCAGGGGCGGGATACGCAGATATCGTTAGACCCAGAAAATCCTGCCGTGCCGACTAAGGTTCCCAAGTTATTGAAGACCTACCTTACCATCGGTGCGCGCATCTGCGCTCCACCGGCGTGGGACCGCGAGTTTGGCACGATCGATTTTCTTACGTTGCTCGATTTAAAAATGCTTTCCTCGGCTGCGCGCAACCGTTTTCTTGCGCCACTAACACAATGAGCCTGCGGATCATCCGGCGCGCTGCGGCGCTGTTTTTTGCACTTTCTGTAAGCATTCTCCGCTTGGGGCTGATGCGCTTGTGGGGTCCTTTCACCTTGGAGCGGCGCGCCGTCTGGATTCAATCTACCGCCCGGATTGTGATGTCCAGTTTGGGAATCCGCGCCAGGATTATTGGCCGCCCGCCCACCCGCGGTCTGCTTGTCTCAAACCACCTTAGCCACCTCGACATCGCCATTTACGCTGCGACGATGCCCTGCAGCATGGTAGCGAAGGCCGAAGTCGGCAGTTGGCCCGTATTTGGCATGATGGCCCGTGCCAGCGGAGCGCTTTTCGTCGACCGGTCGAGCCGAGCCAGCGCAATTGCGGTGACGGAACAGATAGCAGAAAGGCTAAAGGGGCCGTTCCCAGTCCTGTTCTTCCCGGAAGGCACGAGCACCGACGGCAGCGAAGTACTGCGCTTTCACTCGAGACTTTTCACTCCCGCGGTTGAAGCCAAGGCACCGGTGACAGCGGCCGCAATACGCTACGTGATCGAAGGCGGGACGCCGGAACGGGAGCTGTGCTGGTTCGGAGACGCGCTGCTGCTGCCCCATCTTTGGAAGGCACTGGGCGTGGGAGGTTTCTACGCCGAGGTTCACTTCGGCGAGGCGAAGGTTTATCCCCATCGCCGCGTCGCTGCCGATCAAACCCGCGCCGAGATTGCCGCTATGCGCGACGGTTCGCATGAGCGCGAGGAAGCAGAGATGCTCCAGACGGCGTAATTCTCAAAATCAACCTTGCAGTTTCAGGCGCCGGCCGCCGGGGGTGCTGTCGATCCGCGGACGACGAGGCTTGTCGATACAAGAAACTCGCGTTGCAGTCCTGTTTTGCCGGGCTCTTCTCCATGCTGGCGGAGCGCATCGAATGCAGCTCGAGCCAGATCGGAGCGGGAGAGACGGATGGTGGTGAGAGGCGGTAGCGTGAATTCTGCGAAATCAATGTCGTCGAGGCCGATGACGGACAAATCCTGAGGCACACGCAGACCCTGCAGGTAGGCGGCGCGCAATACGCCGATGGCTGTCATGTCATTCGAACATATAATCGCCGTCGGCCGAGCGTTGAGGTCCAGCAACTTACCGAATCCGACGACGCCGCCCTTCAGTGTGTGATCGCACTCGATCATCCATTTCTTCTGGATGGGCAATTTGCTTTGCTGCATCGCGGTCTGAAATTCGTTCTGCCGGGTGATGGCAGAATGCAGTTTGTGCGGTCCGGCGAGGAAGCCGATCTTGCGATGCCCAAGGGCGGCGAGGTGCTCGACGGCCGCGCGAATACCGGTGCTGTAATCGAGGACGATGGTGCTGGCTTTGGGCTCCGCGAGCTTGAACTCGGCAAGAACTACGGGCACATCGTGAAAAGACAATTGGTCGAGCACGGGCTCTTCTTCGCCGAAGGTCATGACGGCGACGCCTTCCACCTTGCGCTCGAGCATGCGGCGCACGCAGGTGGTCAACACGGCTGGATCGCTGTTGGAGGAACTGACCAGGATTTCGTAGCCGTGGGCAACGGCAATCTCTTCGAAGCTCTGGATGAGTTCAGGGAAGAACGGGTTGGTGATGTTCTCAACAATGATTCCGAAGAGGCGGCTGCGCCCGGAGACCAGCGTGCGCGCGTGGGTGTTGGGAAAATAATTTAATTGCTCGATCGCCTGCCAGACGCGCTTGGAGAGTTTCTCGCTGACGACGGGTGAGCCGTTGATCGTTCGAGAGACGGTGGCGATGGAGACTTTGGCCAACGCGGCCACGGCCCGTATGTCGGGAGTCTTATCGGCGCCTTTGCGACTTCCTCTTCGAGCCACGAGCGAATCCTAAGTACAGTCGAAAGTAAATGCGGATTGAACTTCCATCATAGCGCCGGGTGCTGATCCGGGACGAATCAAGGCATGAGGACTTAAATGTAGTTCAAGATTTGTCAGAGATCATGAGGCGCAGATCGCGCAGATTGTGACCGGTGGGACCAGTGACAACCGTATCGCCGAGTGCCGTAAACAACGGACAGGCGTTGAACGCGCGCAGTGACTCTTCCGGCTCGAATCCAAACGCAACCGCACGCGATACGGTCGTGGGATCGGCAATGGCTCCTGCATTCGGGGTGTTGCCGTCGATGCCGTCGGAGCCAGCGCTGAGGACCGTGAGCATCTCGCCGGGATGATGGGCAAGCTCAAGCGCGCAGGCCAGGGCGAATTGCTGGTTTCTGCCTCCGGCGCCGGGGTTGCGATTCAGCGCGACAGTCACCTCGCCGCCGGAGATGAGGCAGAAGCGCCGATGAAGCGCGCGCAGGTCGTGGAAGCGGTCGAGCAGGTAGCGGGCTGCATCCGCATAGTCCCAATCGTCGCAGGAGTTGTCGACCGCGACGAAATAGCCGGCTTTTTGCGCCAGAGCGCGGGCACTTTCGACGAGGTCGTGGCTCGACAGCAGCAGTTCGAAGACCGAGTCGCGAAAGGCTTCGTCTTCGCCGGTGAGGTTGACGGCGGAGGTGAATCGGCGCGCCGGCTGCGCATCCGGCCGCTGGAACCTGGCAAGAAACGGCGGCCGCCAACTCTTGTTGCCGGGGGACTCGGGAAGGTCTCCACGCTCGAAGAAGGCGCGCACTGCGGGAGGGAACTTTGCGGCGAGAGCGTACTTTTCGATGATTTCGTGAACCTCGTCGACGGTAGAGTGGTCTGGCGAGGTCGGTCCCGAAGACAATGCGTCGAGTGTCCGCAGGGGTACGTCGGGCAACAGGAAGGAAACCTTCATGGCCTCTGGCGCGGCAATCGCAAGGCGGCCGCCCTTGACGGCGCTGAAGTGTTTGCGGAGGGTGTTGATCTCGTTGATGGGAGCACCTGAGCCAACCAGGGCTTCGTGAAATGCGATGGTGTCGTCGAGCCCGATGTGCGGATCGAGGGGCAAGTCGAACATGGCGGAGCCACCGCCGGAGATGAGGAAAAAGACCAGGGTGTCTTTCTTCGCCTTCTTCAGCATGGCAAGGGCGGCTCGTGCAGCGGTGAACGACTCCTCGTTCGGCAGGGGGTGACCGCCTTCGAAATAACGGAATCGCCAGTTGCGCCTCTTCGGCAAGTACTTGGTGCAGCAGATGCCGCGAAGGCCCTTGCGGCGATTCATGCGGTCGAGCAGAATCTCGAGCATGGGGCCGGCAGCTTTACCGATCGCAATGACGAAGATGCGCTTGAATTGGGAAAGATTGATGACATCGGGTCCGCTGCCGTCAGGGATGAGACGCCTAAGCGTGTTGCCTTCGAAGCGGATTCGTCGATCGAAGGCGGACTCGATATTGGATGCCTCGAGCGCGCCGGCGAAGAACTCAGTGGCACGGGCGTGGAGAAAATCGAGAGCGGTTTCGCTGGCTGGCGTCATTGCACCTGCTCCTTCAGCCAACCTGCGAGTGCCCGTTGCATCGGTTCGAGCTGACCTGTAAAGAAGTGATCGGCGCCGGGAACGAGCACCACGTGTTTTGGATTGGATGCGTTCTCAACCACCTGCAGCAAGTCCTCCCGCGGGGCGAAGGAGTCATGATCGCCACTTAGAAATAGCTTAGGCAGGGAGCATGCCGCGAGGACCGGATATTGGTAGCTTCGTCCGAATCCCTGGGTTGGAAGTCCCAAGCCAATCAATGCGCGAAGACCGCTTCTTCGCACGATCTGCGGGTCTGTCCCGCAAGAGGCCGCAATTGCCATCGCCGCGCCAAAGCTGAAGCCAACTAAAACGACGGGCAGTTTATATTCGGCCTGGAGCCAGTCGAGTGCAGCGGTTACATCGGCCGACTCGGCACGGCCATCGTGTTGGCCCTCGCTTAGCCCTGTGCCACGAAAGTTGAAGCGCAGCACCGGCCAGCGGAAGCCCCACTCAAGCGCATTCAGCACCTTCATGGCATGATAGACCACCTTGTTGTGCATGGTGCCCCCGCCCAGAGGGTGTGGATGACAGACAAGTCCGACGCACGGCGAAGCGGGCGCGCCTTCGTTCAACAGCGCCTCCAGGCGGCCTGCGGGACCGCGCAAATCAACGGTGCGCAGGGAAGGTCTTTCCGAACTCGTTTCGGATTCAGACAAGGCGACTGCTGAGATCATTCCAAGGGCTATTTTACGCTGCTTTCGTGGGGCCGCGCTCGGCTGGTCCGTGCCAGTCAGAATCGAGACGGCGTTAGCCCGCGTTGCAACCTGGCCAGCCCGGGTCTGGTGATGGCGGCTTCGTTTGGATGCGCACAGGCGGGAGTCGCCGACTACGATATTCTGGCTCCACTATGCCCGAATTCCTGGCGCACGAATTTTTGCCCCTTGATCCAGTCCGCTTCACGCAACAGCTTTGCGAAATTGAATCCACGACCTATAACGAGGGCCGGGTAGGCGATTTTCTTGCGGATTTTCTGGCGGCTCGGGACTGGGCAGTGGAGAAAACACCCGTGCCGCAACCGGACGAGAGTGGCGAAGGAAGCGCGCGCTGGAATGTTTACGGAGGAATTGAGGGGCAGACTCCCGACCTGGTCTTTTCAACCCACATGGATACCGTGCCCCCGTATATTCCGTTCAGCGAGGATGCGGACTTCATGTATGGCCGCGGGGTTTCGGATGCGAAGGGCATTATCGCCGCGCAGGTGGCTGCGGCGGAGGCTTTGCGAGCGGAGGGATTTAGGATCGGCGTTTTGTTTGTGAGCGGCGAAGAGCGTGACTCTGCCGGTGCGAAAGTGGCGAATGATGCACCGAAGGGAAACCGCTTCCTGATCAATGGCGAGCCAACCGATAATCGCCTCGCACTGGCTTCGAAGGGAACATTGCGCGCGGTGTTCAAAGCAGCGGGGAAGATGGCGCATTCGGCCTATCCTGAACTTGGTGACAGCGCGGTTCACAAGCTTGTCGAGGTGCTGGCGCGCCTGCTGAAACTGGAATTGCCGGTGACGGAAGATGTGGGACCGAGCACACTGAACATCGGGCAGATCCATGGCGGATACGCGCCTAACGTGATTGCCGACAAGGCAGAGGCACAGGTACTGGTGAGGCTGGTGAGCGATTCGGAGCCGGTTCGCGCGGCCTTGAGGGATGCCGCACGGGATATGGCTGAGGTTGATTTTACGCTGGAGATTCCGTTCATGCGGCTGCGTGCGGTGGAGGGTCTGCCTACGATGATCGCAAAATTCACCACCGACATTCCGCAGCTTTCAAACTGGGGTGAGCCGCTGCTGCTGGGGCCGGGTTCGATTCATGTTGCGCATACACCTTACGAGAAGCTGGCGAAGAAAGAACTGAAAGAAGCTATCGAGTTGTATATTCGGGTCGCGAAGCAGTTGCTGGCCTGATTGGCCGCATCGAATGCCGAAAGACCGCATCCAATCAATGACCAAAACAGATTTCAATGTGAAGGAGATTTCATTATGAGCACTGGTATCTATGACATTCCCGTAAGCAGGATAACCGGCGAAGATGCATCACTTGCTGAGTTCAAGGGCAAGGTTCTGCTGGTCGTGAATGTCGCATCGAAGTGCGGTCTTACGCCGCAGTATGAAGGGCTGGAGAGCCTGTACGAGCAATACCGGGGACAGGGACTTGTGGTGACGGGATTTCCGGCGAACAACTTCAAGAGCCAGGAACCTGGTTCGAACGAAGAGATTCAATCGTTCTGCACGACGAATTTTGGTGTGAAGTTTCCGATGTTCGGCAAGATCAGCGTGGCGGGCGATGACAAACATCCGCTGTACAAGGTGCTCACGACTGCGCAGCCCAAGGCGACAAGCGTCGCAGAAGTGCCGTTTCGCGAGAAGTTGAAGGGCTATGGAATTGAGACCAATGCGGATCCCGAGGTGCTTTGGAATTTCGAGAAGTTCCTGGTTAGCCGCGATGGCCAAGTGGTTAAGCGCTTCTCGCCGGACACGCTGCCGGACGCACCGGAATTGGTCGCCGCGATCAAAGAGGAATTGGCGAAGGAGTAGGGGCGGCGGACCGTACCGTGCCGCCGCTTATGAATTAATCCTGGGCTGCGACTGGGAAGAATATCCGAAAGACGGTGCCGAAACCTGAGCGGGTGCGCACGGCTACGCGCGCATCATGCTTGTCGAGGATTCCCTTCGAGACCCAAAGTCCCAGTCCGGTGCCGGCTTCGCCTTTGGTCGTGACGAAGGGGTGGAAGAGGCGCTCGAACATGTAGCGATCCATGCCTGATCCGGTGTCGGCGATCGTGACCGACACACCTTGCTGCCCGGTGCAGGCCTGCGCGGATCGCACTACGAGGACGAGGCGCCCTCTTTCTGGAAGCGCATCGAGAGCATTTGAAACGAGATTGGTGAAGACCTGCTGGATTTCTCCCGGCTGGCACAGGACGGCGGGCGCAGAGCGATAGCGTCGTTCAACAGAGATATTGCGAAGGCGGATGGCAGGGTCGTGGAAGTAAATGACCGAATCGATGAGTTCATCGAGCGCGGTGAAGGTGGGCGCAGTGCGCTGGCGGTAGAACTTGAGGCTGCGCGCCGTGATGTGCGAGAGCCGCTGCAGCTCCTTGTCGGCAATTTCGAGCAAATCCTTTGAGCTGGATGAAAGCCCGATATCACTCTTGGCCAGGAAGAGCAAGTTGGTGACGGCTTCAAGCGGATTGTTGATTTCGTGCGCGATGCTTGCGGCAAGGCGGCCGGCGGCAGCCAGTTGCTCAGAGCGTCGCAGAGCCTGCTCGGCCTTGCGAGCCTCGGTGGTGTTGCGGCAATAAAGAATGATGCCCTCGCCGGGCTGCGGATAAACGTAGAACTGAAACCAGGTCTCGTTCCCGGGGACAGCGAAAAACTGCTCGAATTCCACGGGAACGCGAGCTTCCATGGCACGGCGGATATTTGATTCGACTTCGCTTCCGATCAAGTCAGGATACAGATCCCAGAGATGCGCGCCCATGTGTGGCTTGCCTGAAAAGGCGGCGAGTTGCTGCGCGGCAGAATTCATATAGCTAATGCGGTATTCGCGATCCATGGTGCAGAAGGCGATGGGTACATGCTCCAGCGCCTCGCCGGCAAACTGGCGCGCGCGGTTGATCTCCAGTGTCAGGGCAGCGTTCTGCTCGGCAGCCTCGCGGCGCATCCGTGCCATCTTCAATTGCGCTTCGACGCGCGCAATCAGCTCCCGGGCCGTGAACGGTTTGGTCAGGTAGTCGTCGGCGCCGGCTTCCACGCCTTCTATGCGCGCCTCTTCGCCGGCACGCGCGGAAAGCATGATGATGGGGATGGTGGCTGTCGCAGGATTCCGCCGCAGCACGGAAAGCAATTCAAAGCCATCCATCTCCGGCATCATGACGTCGGTCAGGACGAGAGCGGGAGGCCTGCGATGGATTTCTTCCAATGCCAGGTTTCCGTTTCCGGCCGTGACAACTTCAAAGCGCCCCGCCAGCAGCGAGCGGACATACTCGCGCATATCCGCGTTGTCGTCCACAAGAAGCACGTGTGGCTTGCCCGCGGAGGTTGCACGTTGCGACTCATCGTCCTGGTCGCCCGGAACGGAGCCGGCGATCTGGCTTCTTAACTGCTCGTGCCCCGGCATCCAGCCGAGAGCTTCCTGCACATAGGCCACCGCTGATCCCTGCACGACGAGCGGGCTGCTGGCATCCCTTGCTATCTGGCCGTGCGTAAGATGCTCGTGTCCGAAGGGCAGGCGAACGAGGAAGGTCGTGCCCTCGTCCAGCTTGCTATCAACAGAGATGGAGCCGCCATGCATTTCAACGAGTTCGTGTACGAGCGCGAGGCCGATGCCGCTCCCTTCGTGACTCCGGCGGCGCGCACCTTCAATGCGTCTGAAGCGCTCAAACAGATGGGGCAGTTCGTCTTTCGGCACGCCCGTGCCGGTATCGCGCACGCTAAGTTGCGCGCCGGTTTCGTCAGTGGAGACGGAAACTTGAATCTCGCCATCGAAGGTTGCCTTTAACGCGTTGGAGAGTAGGTTCAGCACGATCTTTTCCCACATCTCGCGATCAACGTACACCGGCTCAGGCAACGGGGGACATTTGACGATCAGCTTCAGGCCTGCACGCTCCACGGCTGAGCGGAAGACACTGGCAAGTTGTGTCGTGAGCAGCGAGAGGTCCGTTGGCTGGTAAGTGGCGCGCATGCGGCCGACCTCGATGCGCACGAAATCAAGCAGGCCGTTCACCAGCTTGAGCAATCGCAGAGCGTTCCGGTGCAGCATCTCCAGCGACTCGGGAGAGGGCGGGACCTGGCTCAGCAGGGCATCCTCAATGGGGCCCAGGATGAGGGTGAGCGGGGTACGCAGTTCGTGGCTTACGTTGCTGAAGAATGCGGTCTTGGCGCGGTCGAGGTCAGTCAATTCCTCCGCGCGCTTTTTTTCCGATTCATATGCTTCAGCATTGGCGATGCTGGCGGCAATCTGGCCCGCAGCCAAATCGAGAAAGCCGGCATAGCTTGCATCAAATTGACGGTAGGGGTTCAGCGCCGCGATGAAAACGCCTGCAGGCTTCTCCTGCCCGCGTCTGAAGATGGGTACCAGGCGGACCTGGCTTGGGGGCTTGTTCCAGACACCTGCAGGCAAATCCGGGAACAGATCGCCCAGCCGGTCGATGGTCATGGCTCGGTTGGCAGTGAAGAGAATATCAACAGGCCATGGACCGCTGAGGGATTCGGCGTCAATCTCGCGCGGCGCGGCGGGATGGCTCGGTTCAATGCCGGTTTGCGCAACCAGCGAGAGAGTCGGGCAGCCGGGCTTGAAGCAATAGACCAGAGCAAAGGGAATATCCTTCTGATCTGACAGGCCGCGCTCAATTGCCTTGAAGACCTCCTCGCTGGTGTTGGCATTGACGAGTGCACCGGCCAGTGTGCTGAGCGAGGTCAGCTGACGCTCTCCGCGCACGCGCTGGGTGTCCTCCATGACGACGCAGAGCATTCCCTCGATCTGGTCGTTGGCTCCGGCAAGAGGACTGTAGGAGAAGGTGTGATACGTCTCTTCCGGGAACCCGCTGCGTTCAAGGATGAGGCCCAATGTCTCATCCCATGACGCTTCTCCCGTTTTCATCACCCGCTCAACGCGCGGACCAATGTCGGACCAAATCTCATGCCAAACTACCCGTGCGGGCTTTCCCAGAGCCCAGGGATGTTTCTTGCCCAGGGTGACGCGAGCGTACGCATCGTTGTACAGGAAGGTGAGCTCCGGTCCCCAGGCCATCCACATCGGGAAGCGCGATGTGACCAGGATGCGCACCGCTGCCTTGAGGCTGTCGGGCCACGCAGCCACATGGCCGAGCGGAGTTGTCGCCCAATCGTAGGAGCTGATCAACTGATTCATTGAGGGGTGTTGCATGGTTCCCGTATGCCCGTCTGGCTGGGGTATGTCTTTCTGCATCGGGTCCTCACTGGCTTTCATAAACCCCACAAGTCCCTTCAGGATCGGACGTTCGGGTAAGGAAAAGAGAATTGAGAACTATTGGCGTGGCTCTGAATTGTTCTCTGCGAATTTAGTTTCAGATGACAGTTAGATGCGCCAGCATTTTCCTCTGTTGCTTATACCTTTGAGCAAGATATGGACCAAATTGAAGCATCGGGTATCGGCGATCATATCCGGCAGAGTGGCAGGGCAAGCCGATGCCCGTGTATTCTCGGCGCATGTCCGTTGAGCAAACTTCGACGTCTTCGGCCGCCAATCAATTGGAAACAGCTTCATCTTCCTATCTGCGTTCGGCACGGTATCAGCCGGTGCATTGGCACCCCTGGGGCGAGACTGCATTCTCGCGCGCTCAAGCGGAGAACAAGCCAATTCTTCTCGATATTGGAGCGGTTTGGTGCCACTGGTGTCACGTGATGGACCGCGAGTCCTATGAGGATCCGGAGATCGCGCGCATCATCAACGACCATTTCATTGCTGTAAAAGTCGACCGCGATGAACGCCCCGACGTGGATACGCGCTACCAGGCGGCCGTTTCAGCAATCAGCCAACAGGGCGGCTGGCCGTTGACTGCGTTTCTTACGCCGGATGGCAAACCCTACTTCGGCGGAACCTATTTCCCGCGCGATGATCGGTATGGTCGTCCGGGATTCGGCCGGGTGCTCCTGACCATGTCGCAGGTGTGGCGGGAGCGGCGTGACGAAGCGCTGGAATCCGCTGCAAGCGTGATGTCGGCCATCGAACACAACGAGAGCTTTGCAGCGCGCGGCGGAGATCTGGATCTGAATCTGGCGCTGGTCGACAAGATCGCGGCGTCGGCGGTCATGCAGTTTGATTCGCGCAACGGCGGCTTCGGTTCGCAGCCCAAGTTTCCGCATCCGTCGATTCTGGATTTGCTGCTCGAGGTTGCGCTCAATCGCGGCAATGCGCAGGCGCAACAGGCTTTCACCGTTACCCTGGAGCGAATGGCGCAAGGCGGCGTGTACGACCAGCTCGCCGGAGGCTTTCACCGCTACAGCGTGGACGAGCGCTGGGTGGTGCCGCACTTCGAAAAGATGATTTACGACAATACCGAGCTGCTGCGAAATTATGTGCACGGCTACCAGAGCTTCGTGCGCGCAGACTTCCGGCGGACCGCCGAAGAGATCATTGCCTGGCTTGATGCCGTCATGACCGATCGCGCGCGGGGCGGGTTCTATGCGTCGCAGGATGCCGATATCAATCTGGATGACGATGGCGACCACTTTACGTGGACGCTCGATGAGGCACGCTTCGTACTGGACGCGAACGAACTTGCGACGGCCTCGCTCTACTGGGACATCGGTGAACTCGGCGACATGCATCACAATCCAGCGAAGAATGTGCTCCATCGCAAGTTCACGGTTGAGGAAGTCGCAGTTCAGTGCGGCCGATCGGCCGAAGAAACGCGACAGCTTCTCAACTCGGCGAAGGCGAAGATGCTCGCAGCGCGAGTACAGCGTCCCACGCCGTTTATTGATCGCACACTGTACACGGGTTGGAACGCGATGGCCGTTAGTGCGTACCTCGAGGCCGCTCGTGTGTTGCGCGCGGAGTCTCCTCGCGTGTTCGCCTTGCAGACGCTGAACCGCATTCTCGCGGAAGCTTGGGATGGCGCGGAGTCGCTTCAGCACGTGATTGCGTATGGCGAATCGGGCAGCGATACGCCCGCGGAAAAGGTTGCTGGTACGCTCGACGATTACGCCATGACCGTGCATGCATGCATTGATGGCTGGATCGCAAGCGGCGAGATGCGCTACTACGAGGCGGCCGTAAAGCTGGCCGACGCCATGATCGCGAAGTTCTATGACCGCACAGCGAGCGCATTCTTTGACACTGAGTCCGGGACGGATGGCGCCATTTTGCTGGGTGCGCTTACCGCCAGACGGAAGCCCCTGCAGGATTCGCCTACGCCTGCGGGCAATCCCACCTCTGCCGCTGCTTTGCTGCGCCTGGAGGAATTGAGCGGGCACAAGGAGTATCGCGAGATTGCGGAGGATACGCTCGAATCCTTTGCCGGCATCGTGGAGCATTTCGGTCTTTATGCCGGGAGCTACGGGCTGGCGCTGGAGCGATTGCTGGTTGATCCCATTCAAGTAGTTGTGGTGGGTGGCGGGGCCGAGGCGGATCAGCTTGAAACCCTGGCGATGGCTCGTTTCGCCATCAACAAAACGGTCGTTCGGCTTGCGCCTGAGAAACTGACCGAAGGTGGTTTGCCCGATGCTCTAGCCGAGACGGTGCTGCAGGTACCCAAGCCCGCGGGCAAGGCGGCCTGGGCTCTGGTTTGCCGAGGGCGGACGTGCCTGCCGCCGGTCACGGATCCCGAAGCTCTGCTGGAGGCCGTCGGATAGCCGCTCAGTCCCACCCCACAACTTTCATCCGGCGCTGAAGGGATTCGACTCCTGCGGCTTGATTGTGGTTGGATCGCGCTTTGGTTCTGGTGAGGGCGCATTGCCTGGTCGTGGAGCTGAATCCGAGCTGCCGGTGTAGACCCGATACGGGTCGCCAGGGAGCATATGGTTTTCCTCAAGCGCCAACCGGACGCGGCGCCGAAACTCCCGGATCGGGCCATATTGCTGCGTGGCGCGGGTTTTGAAGACGACGGGGAAGATGAGTTCGGAGCCTTTTAACGCATCCACGCCGAGCACCTGCGGATCGGTGATGAACAGGTCTTTGAATTCCTCGCTGTTGCGGATCTCCATTGCAATGTTCTTAAGCAACTCCATGACTTTGTCGGGGTTCGCAGAGAAGTCGACGCTAATGTTGACCGTGGCCGCCGAGTAGTCGGCGCTCTGATTCGCGACCGTCGTGATCTGTGAGTTGGGTATGACGTAGAGCGTGCCATCGCCGTCCCGCAGGGTGGTTTTGCGCAGGGTCATGGACTCGACTACTCCGGACGCGCCGGCAATCTTGATGGTGTCGCCTACGTTGAACTGATCTTCGAGCAAGATGAGGGTTCCGTTGAGCATGTCACGCACGATGTTTTGCGCGGCGAGGCCGATGGCGACGCCTGCGACTCCAGCCGAGGCCAACAACGGTGCCAGATTGACGCCCACTGCCGCAAGGAATTGCATGGTTACAATTGCAGCGATGATGGTGAGTCCGATGTTGCGAATCACCTGGGCCATTGTCTTAACCTGGGAGATCCGGATGTGCCCCGCCGCATGTTGCTCGGCGATGCGAACCATGCGCGAAGTGATCAGACTGAGGAGCCGGTACAGAACAAAGGCGATGAGGGCGGCAACCAGCAGATGAGGCAGCTTCAAGTGAATAAATTCCTGCGCGTCGTAGATCCATTCGTCCAGCACTTTGCCCAGAAAGCGGCCTTCAGCGAACCATCCTGTTCGGACTGCTAAAAAGATTGCAAGCATACCAACTCCTCGTTTCCGTATCTATATTGTGCAGAATCGGGCGCCGGCCCAGCCCGCGGGACCCTAAGAAGCAGAGATGCACCTCGGCTTCAATCTGCGATCGGGCTGAGGATATTATGTATTTGCCTTACAGGCAGTTTCCCCGGGCTGCCAGATGCCGCAGGGATTGCTCCCCTAGATTTCTGCTAAAAAACTCAGCCCCAAAGCTCCTTTGCCTGGGGGCGATTCTGTCACTGGTTTGCGCTGCCAATTCCAGTCATTCGGACGACGCCTCGATAACGCCGCGAGATCGCGGAGTCGGCGATTTCAGCCTCGCGAGCGGTTCGTCAGGGCTTCAGACGCAAATTATGACCGCCGAACCAAGGTCCAGGATTAATGTCGATGGATTCAACAGGCAGCGAGAGAAAGACATTGCGAATGACAGCAGAAAACTGCTTTCATTAGCCATCGCTTTGAAGGCCGAGCTTGACAACAGTCCTGATGCAAGGCTTTCGCCCGACGCCGCGGGCAACGCCAGGAAGATTGAAAAGCTGGCGCATGATGTGAAGCGCAAGATGCAAATGGCTCCCCTGCACGGGCCGATTTAAACGGGCCGGGAGCATTCGGGTTGCTTTTTCTTCACGCGCCGTGCAATGGATGAGGCGGATAATGGATATACGCCTCACTGAGGAGGTTCCGATGCGAGCTGCCAAACTCTCTGATTTCATATGGGCCCGGGCAGAAGGCGGTGAGCGCCGAAGGAGACGGGCTTGGGCGGCCCTGCTGTTTGCCGTCGCGTTTGTATGCCTTGCGCAGGACGGGCGGCCCGCCGCAACCATAGCGGTGCAAGATAACGCTCAGGCCACGTCGTCCGGGAGCAGCTCAAACGACTCCAAGCCGCCCACGGAGGCCAGAGACTCAAAGCATCAGAAAGTTTCCGCGGCCGAAAGCGAGCGCAAGAGACAAATCTCCGACGAGAGTACGCAACTGCTGGCAATGGCTGAGGCCCTGAAGGTCGAGGTGGACAAGACGACCAAAGACACCTTGTCTCTTAACGTGATACGTAAAGCGGACGAGATCGAAAGGCTGGCGAAAACGGTCAAGGACAAGATGAAGCAGGGTTCGGGCACTTGAAGCAAAAGATGAAGCTGACCATAAATGCAGACTGAGGGGTTTGGGGTCCTGAAGCGATGAAGGTCGGGTCGGTTTGGAATTCGGCAATCGTGGGGCTGGCAGGGGCGGTTTTTACCGCGAGTCTGCTGGGCTGGGCGCAATATTCGCCCCCAGGGGGCGGCGGCGTTATGGTACAAAACATTCCCAACACGCGCTCCCAGGGAGGTCTCGGGGGAATGACGGATAATACGGATCCCCTTTTCGCGGATAAGCGTCTACGTGCTCTCAACGCCGAACGCCAGAAGTCCATGGTGTCTGACGCCGACAAGTTGGTGAAACTGGCCCGTCAGCTGGACGCAGAGATCGCATCTAACTCAACAGACGAGATGACGCCCGAGGAAATGCGTAAAGTCGTGGAGATCCAGAAACTGGCGCACAATGTGAAAGAGAAGATGGCTCAATCATTTGGCGGTGGCCCGCAGATCCGCCCGTCGCCCATTCCGATGTTCGGACCGGGACAACAGTAGCGATTGTTACAATATTTGCATAGAAGAGAAGAATAGATAGATTCGTAAAGCTCAAAGAACCGAACCTTTGGAGTGGAACACATGGGACTTGCGGTTTCCAGCGCCCAGGCGCCGTCGACGGCAGACACCTCTGGCAGCCTGAGCTCAGAGGAACTGATCAATATTTATCGGCTCATGTATCTGTCGCGCCGGATTGACGACCGCGAGATCCTTCTCAAGAAGCAGCAGAAGACCTTTTTCCAGATCTCCGCAGCCGGACATGAAGCATTACAAGTCGGCGCGGCCCTCGCGCTGAAGCCGGGATATGACTGGTTCTTCCCTTACTACCGCGACCGGGCATTGTGCCTGGCATTGGGCGTGACGCCGACTGATATGTTTCTGCAGGCTGTGGGAGCCGGCAACGATCCGGCCAGTGGCGGAAGGCAGATGCCGACGCACTGGAGCAGCCGCCCCCTGCACATCGTGAGCACGTCATCCTCGACGGCAACGCAGATTTTGCATGCAGTAGGATGCGCTGAAGCCGGCAAATACTTCACTCGCCACCCCGAAGCAGCGGCCAGAGTCGAAGGGGACTATCGCGCCTTTAACGAAGTCACTTTCCACGGCGACGAAGTGGTGCTGGCGTGTGTAGGTGAGGGTTCGACCTCGCAGGGCGAGTTCTGGGAAGCACTGAACACGGCTTCCAATCGCAAGCTCCCGGTTATCTTCATGATTGAAGACAACGGCTATGCAATCAGCGTTCCGGTTGAAGTAAACACGCCCGGCGGTAACATTTCACGCCTGGTTGCGAACTTCCCAAACTTCCATTTTGAAGAGATCGACGGTACCGATCCCGAGGCAAGCCTGCACGCGTTCCAGAGAGCGGCGGCGCATTGCCGCGCCGGGCTGGGGCCGGCATTTGTTCACGGCCACACGATTCGCATCTACTCCCACTCGCAGTCGGATGATGACAAGCTGTACCGGTCTGCCGCAGAACGCGAAGCGGATGCCATGCGCGACCCGATTGCGAAGTTGCAGATGCGGCTCTTGCGCGAGGGCATTCTGACTGCGGAGCAGATCAATGCTCTCGAAAAAGAGGCGGAAGCCGAGGCAGCAGAAGCGGCCGAACGTGCACTGGAAGCGCCGTTGCCGGAACTCTCCAGCATTCCCCGCCACGTCTACTCAGAGGACCTTGATCCGACGCGCGCGGCATTTGCGACTGAGGCAGTGCAGGCGGCGGGCGCGGGCCCCGGTAAATCGGCGAGCGCCAAAGGTAGCGCACCGCGTACGATGGCCGACCTGATCAATGCCTGCCTCTATGACGAGATGAGCCGCGATCCGCGCATCATCGTCTACGGCGAAGACGTTGCCGACGCCAGTCGCGAAGAGGCTCTTTCTGAGGTAAAGGGGAAGGGTGGCGTCTTCAAGCTGACATCGGGCCTGCAGACTGCATTCGGCTCCGAGCGCGTATTCAATTCGCCGCTGGCTGAGGCTAATATCGTGGGCCGCGCCGTGGGGTATGCCGTCCGTGGCATGAAGCCCGTTGTCGAGATTCAGTTCTTCGACTACATCTGGCCTGCAGTGCACCAGATTCACAACGAACTCGCGCTCATGCGGTGGCGTTCCAATGGAGCGTGGGCCGCGCCTGCGGTGATTCGTGTGCCGATTGGCGGCTACCTGACGGGGGGCGCCATTTATCACTCGCAGTCAGGCGAGAGCTTTTTTACACACATTCCGGGGCTGCGGGTTGTGTTTCCCTCCAACGCACTCGATGCCAACGGACTGCTTAGGACCGCAATTCGATGCGACGACCCGGTGCTGTTCCTCGAGCACAAGCGGCTCTATCGCGAGTCGTATGGCCGTGCGCCCTACCCGGGGCCGGACTTCGCGATTCCGTTTGGCAAGGCCAAGATTGTGCGGCCGGGCCAGGATATGACGCTGGTGACGTATGGGGCGCTGGTTCCGCGTGCGTTGCAGGCGGCGCAAACAGCCAGCCGCGAAAACGGCATTGAGGTTGAAGTAATCGACCTGCGCTCGCTGAGTCCATACGATTGGGATGCCATCGCAACGTCGGTCCGCAAGACGAGTCGCGTGATCGTGGCGCACGAGGACATGCTGAGCTGGGGATACGGCGCTGAGATTGCTGCCCGCATCGCCGACGAGTTGTTTGATGATCTTGATGCTCCGGTCAAGCGCATCGGCGCGATGGACACATTTGTCGCCTATCAGCCGGTGCTTGAGGACGCGATCCTGCCCCAGCCAGAAACGGTGCTGAAGGCCATCAACGAGCTCCACGCGTACTGAATTCGGTGGCCTGTGCAAGTG